>ENA-UOIY01002276-UOIY01002276.1-human-gut-metagenome-genome-assembly--contig:-P114-NODE-2276-length-15413-cov-12.894778_pt1 | contig 15413 bp, 9 predicted proteins | sample MGYA00242335_ERZ723882 | MGnify/ENA metagenome assembly ERZ723882
TGTTATGAAAAAAGTAAATGTATTGCTAGCTATTTGTGTTGCTGTTTTTAGTGTGTATTCATGGGCTTATTGTAGCAAAAGCTCGACTAATTCTCTTTTTAGTTTAATGGATATAGTTAATATTGAAGCTTTGGGAACTCCTGAGACCGGAACAGCTACATGCTCTATTAGTTATGACTGTATAAATTCGTCGGGCCAAAGAGACGGTGAAGTTAAGTGTACGGGGACTGAAAAATGTCATCGAGGGATTGATAAGAGTGGCACTATCATAATAAAAGAGAAGCGATGGGTTGAATGTGACGGATTGAAGACATATTGCTAAATAAATAGAAAAATGAGGCTGATTATATTGTGTATTTGTACTCTTTTATTTGTGTTTAATATCATGAGTTGCAAAGAGGAAAGAAACTTAATGGAACTTGAATGTTCTCTATTTTCCTCTTTTAGAACTTATCCTGATTCAACTTTTTTTAAGAGTATTTCATGCTTATATTTTGAGGATGGTAAACTTTATATGTTTGATCCGTCAAGGGCTGATGTCGCTATTCTGGATATTGATAAAGATACTTTCTATACTGTTGGCAAATTTGGAGAAGGCCCTAAAGAAGTGGTATCGCCAACAGGATTTTATGTACAGAAGGATACTATTGGTATCTTAGATGCTGGTTCAATGGCTTTGAAATTTTATGATGGGAAGGGATTCATAGAATCAGTATCGGTTCCAACATGTAATGAATTTCGTTTCTTTATAGAAAATGACACTATTTATGCAACAACAATGACTGATAGTTCATGTTATGTTAAGACTGAAAGAAATTGGGACCGTATAAATAGTGGCGACATACAATTTTGTGGGGAGGTATTTTCTATAACTGAACATACAGATATGAATATATTACGTAATCAACGCCATCTAGTAAAAGGTGAAGATTGTTTGTATGCTATATGTCCAAGTTATCCTGTAATAGAAAAATATGATTTGCATGAAAATAGACTACTTGCTTCATGTGATCTCTCAGATATTAATATTATTAAAAATAATCTATCTTATATAAAGCAGAAAAATATATCTTCTAGAAGCTTTTTTACATATTTATGCGATGCTTATTGGAATAAAGATAAATTATATTTGTTGTGTGCTACTTGGGAAAAAGGGTATGAAGTAAATACTATTCTTGTTCTAGACTCGGCTTTAACCCCATCTTATGTTTGCCGTTTGCCTGGTAAAATATATAATACGATTTGTGCTAATGAAAATTATATTTATGCAATGAATTATGAGCAGTGTGCTATGGAAATATATAAGATTAATATGCCTTTTTAGTTTTTTTCTTTGTTTGTTTCCTAATTGTAATAGCAATAAAAAAAATAAAATGGTAGAGCAAAATATTTCATCTTTGTTGAATCAGGATGTTGATAGGCTGAAAGGAAGGCAAATTCTTTCTTTGGATTCTGTAGTGGGGGAGACTGAAAAGTGTGTAATTGTATATATTTTTAATTATTATGACTGTGAGACATGCATAGATAAAGGCTTTGAAATAGTAAACCTCATTGATAATAGTAAAAAAAGAGAATATGTAAAAGTAGTTGTAAGTATGTTTCATGAAGTTACGTCTACTCAAAAAAGGAATTCATATAGAGGGTTTATTTATAAAGATAAGAATGATTTAATAAGAAAAGAATTGAGGTATATACCGACTCCTGTTATGATAATTGTTGATAATAATTGTCGAATAAGAGATGCGTGTATATTCGAAATATCACAAGATAAAAAACAATTAGATGACTTTATTAAGAAATGTCTTTCTATGGATGATTAGTTTACATTCTTTTCGAAATGATGGAAGTGACTTTATGATTTATTAATATTGAATTATACTGATATAGACTCAAGAATGGCACGTTTCTTCAAAACAACGTCCCTTTGATTTTAAAGAAATGTGCCATTCTTGAGTAAACGTCAAAATATTGTATAGGAAGAGAGTTGATTTGTACAGTCGTTCTGCTTTAATAAAAAATTGAGAAATGGCATAGGGATACAAGTTACAGACCCGTCCCCTGTTCTAGTGGAAGGGACTTTAGGTATCATAAAAAAACTGATAACGAGCTTCGAACCTGCCGTTTCGATATATGGCTTTGAGGACAAATTATACAAGAGAATGATTTACCTACTCTATATTGAATTATGCCGATGTAATGTGGTACATAGTTGTGGATTACAATTATTAGCTAGAAGGAGATAATAGAGGGATTAGATTCAATTAATCTTATATTTTTTATATAGACAACTGATAGCATGGGAACAAAAGAAAAAATAGAACTAAAAGAAGGATAGGTGCTTATTGGTGATAGCCTTATTCATCAATACCGTTTTGAAAAGAACTATTATTTTGTATCTGGTGATAATATGGCGAATTCGCAGGATTCCAGATATTGGGGGATGTTGCCGGAAGAATATATTGTAGGTAAAGCTATCCGTATTTGGAACTCAAAAGAAAATATACCGATCAGATACGTTGGGAACGGATTTTCATGAAGATCAAATAAAAATGGGAGATGATAGAAGATGTTATTACAGAATAAATATATCGTTCATTTATTAATGTTGTTTGGAGTCATTGCACTTTTAAGTGTTGTGACTGTTTCATCTTATACTATTGCGGTCGGAGATATGGCATATCAGAAGCTATATTTGGGGCATATGTCTATTGTCTTTGTGATATGTACTCTTATGTCTTTGTGCTTAGATTGTAAGAAAAATATATTTTATTTATCAGTCGTTTGGTCTCTTATTATTTTAGGTGGGGTTGAGGCTGTTTGGGGGTTAAGACAAATATATGGTTTAACTGTATCCAATCATTCATTATATGCGCTAACAGGTTCTTTCTACAATCCGGGGCCTTATTCCGGATACTTAGCAATGGTATTTCCTATTTGTTTGAGTGAATGGTTGAATCTAAAAAAGGTGAAGAAACGTACTTGGATCGAGCAAGGTAAATATTGTATGGCTTTGGGAGGCTTGCTATTAATTCTTTGTGTTTTACCGGCAGGTATGAGTCGTTCGGCATGGATGGCTGTTGCGATTTCTGGGATATGGGTATATGCTACATATCGTTCATGGGGAACTAGTTTAAGGAAGATAGGCAGAAAATATAAGAAAAGAGTATTTCCGGCTATTATTGCCGGGGGAATGGTATTGATAATAGTTGGTTATGCTCTTTTTCAATTAAAAGTAGATTCGGCTAATGGACGTCTGTTAATTTGGAAAGTGAGTGTTATGGCTATTGTGGAAAAACCTCTCCTTGGACATGGTACTGGAAACTTTGCATCGGCTTATGGAATGGCTCAGGAAAAATATTTCTCCCAAAAAGAGTTTACATCTACAGAAGAATTAGTAGCTGGAAGTCCTGAATACGCTTTTAATGAATATCTGCAAATAGCTGTAGAATATGGAGCCTTATTTCTATTGGTTGTGTTATTGATTATTGTTTTTTGCCTTTGGATAGGAATAACAGAGAAAAGACTAAGTGCATGCGCTGGTTTGATTTCTGTTTTAGTATTTGCATTTTCATCTTATCCGATGCAAATACCCGGATTTGCTATAGCATTCTATTTTTTATTGGCTGCTTGTGTAGTGGGTTCTTCACGGTTACAAATATTGTTCTTTATTATAATGATTGCTTTATTGGGAAGTTATTATTGGAAATATAATCAGTATAATGCTTGTGAAGAATGGTTTAGGTATAAAATGCACTATAATATAGGCGCATTTCGTTTAGCCAAAGAAGGGTATGAGAAAATTTATCCGGAATTGAATGATAGGGGAGCATTTTTGTTTGAATATGGACATTCTTTACATAAGTTGAAAGAATATAATAGTTCTACAGCAATTTTGAAAGAGGCAATGGCACATAGTTGCGATCCTATGATTTTGAACATAATAGGAAAGAATTATCAGGCTATAGGAAAATATGAAAAGGCTGAAGAGTATTTCATACGATCTACTCATCGGCTTCCGGGAAGAATTTATCCATATTACTTGTTGGCAAAGCTTTATGCGGAACCGGAATATCGACATCCGGAGAAATTAAAACAGGCGATTCAGATTGTATTGACGAAGGAACCAAAGGTACAATCGACTGCAATAAGGGAGATGAGAGAAGAAGTGAAACTGCTAAAATAAATGGGTGAAGAAAAAAAATGACTGTACAAACTTGATTAATAGATATTTTTGTCTAAATTTGGCAAACATGATACAAACTTACATACAATATATAAGAAATTATATGTGAGATAATTTAGAATAAACAAACCAATAAATACGATGAAAAATAATTCTACATGGATTTTATTGTGCCTTGCATGTATGATGACGCTCTCTTGTTCCGACAAGAAGAATACTGCAAATGAATCGGAGAAAGGCGTCTCCACAGTCCTTCCGGATGCAAAGAATGAAGTGGCTTTTCAGATATTGAAGAAGCGTGATTTTAATCACGAACTGGTGAGTAACGGCAAAATCAGTGCCCGTGGCAAAGCCGATCTGCGTTTTGAAACCGGTGAAGTCATCGCTCATATCTATGTGAAGAATGGTGACCGTGTACAGAAAGGGCAGAAGCTGGCTGATTTGGATAAATTCCGCCTGGAACAGAAATTATCCCAGTCGGAAGATGCTTTGCTGAAAGCCGAACTGGAATTGAAAGACGTACTGATCGGGCAGGGATATTCTCCTGACGACTTTAGTAAAGTCCCTGCCGAAACAATGAAAATCGCCAAAGTAAAAAGCGGGTATGAACAGTCGAAATCCCAGTATGAACTGGCGAAAAGAGAGATGGAGCATGCTACGTTGATTGCTCCTTTTGATGGCGTGGTAGCCAATTTATTTTCGAAGCCTTATAATCCGGCAAATACTTCTGAAGCATTCTGTACTATTATCGATTCCAAAGGAATGGAAGCTGATTTCACGGTACTGGAAAATGAACTTGCTTTTATCAGGATGGGAGATAAAGTGGTAATTACTCCTTATGCCGGAGGAGATGCGTTTGAAGGCAGTGTATCAGAGATAAATCCATTGGTGGATGCCAACGGCATGGTGAAAGTGAAAGCATTGGTAAATGCGGGAGGAAAACTGTTCAGCGGAATGAATGTAAGGGTAAGTGTCCGCCGTTCGCTGGGAGAGCGGCTGGTTATTCCGAAGAGTGCCGTTGTATTGCGTTCCGGCAAACAAGTGGTATTTACCCTGAAAGACGGCAAGGCAATGTGGAATTATGTGAATACGGGACTGGAGAATGCGACAGAATGTGTCGTCTCCGACAAGTCACAGAAAGGTATTGAGGATGGTCTGCTGGAAGGAGATACGGTGATTGTCACCGGAAATCTGAATCTGGCGCATGAGGCGGAAGTCTATGTTAAATGAAGAATTAAGAATTAAATAATGAATCTATGATAAAATTCTTAATTCAGCGCCCTATTGCCGTATTGATGGCCTTTACCGCCTGTTTCATCATCGGGCTGGTGACATACTCTACGCTGCCTATATCACTGCTTCCCAATATCGCTATTCCTGAGATTACGGTACAGGTGGCGTCTGCCAATACCTCTGCCCGGGAATTGGAAAACACGATTGTCAAACCTTTGCGGGGGCAGTTGATTCAGGTCTCTACCTTGAAGGATATCCATAGTGAATCGAGAGACGGGGCGGGCATTATCCGCTTGTCATTTGAATATGGAACGAATACGGACCTTGCCTTTATCGAGGTAAATGAGAAGATAGATGCCGCCATGAACTATCTTCCGAAAGAAGCGGAACGCCCGAAGGTAATCAAAGCGAGTGCAACGGATATTCCCGTATTCTATCTGAATCTGACACTGAAGAATGACAGTGCTTACGGAGCTACGGAACAACAATCCTTCCTTGAATTGTGTGAGTTTGCCGAGTCTGTCATCAAGCGCAGGATAGAGCAGCTTGAAGAAGTTGCCATGGTGGACGTGACCGGAATTTTGGAACGACAGGTACAAATTGTGCCCGACAAGGACAAGCTCGCCATGATGGGACTCTCCATTGGAGATATCGAATCGGCTTTATCTTCTAATAATGTGGAACCGGGCAGCATGACAGTGCGAGACGGGTATTATGAATATAATATTAAATTCTCGACATTGCTGCGTACGGCGGAGGATGTGGAAAATATCTATCTGCGTAAGGGCGACCGCATCGTACAGTTAAAAGACTTCTGCAAAGTAAGCGTCGTACCTGTAAAGGAAAAAGGAGTATCCCTGTCCAATGGCAAACGGGCGGTGAGCCTTGCCGTCATCAAACAGGCGGATGAGAACATGGATAAGATGAAGCAGGCGCTGGTAGGCACGATGACCTATTTTCAGTTAGTATACCCGGAGATCGATTTCAGCATCAGCCGTAATCAGACGGAACTACTGGACTACACCATTTCTAATCTGCAACAGAATCTCTCCCTGGGCTTTCTCTTTATTTGTCTGGTAGCGGTTCTGTTTCTGGGAGATGTAAAGTCTCCTTTGGTTATCGGACTCAGTATGGTGGTGTCCATCGTGATCAGTTTTGTCTTTTTCTACCTTTGCAATATGTCTCTCAATATCATTTCACTTGCCGGATTGATCCTGGCATTGGGAATGATGATTGACAGTTCGATTATTGTGACCGAGAATATATCGCAATACCGTGAACGGGGATACTCCTTGCGCCGTGCCTGTGTGACGGGAACCAGTGAAGTGGTCACCCCCATGCTGAGTTCTTCTCTGACGACTATTGCTGTCTTTGCCCCACTGATTTTTATGAGCGGTATTGCAGGCGCTATTTTCTTTGATCAGGCTTTTTCTGTCACTGTAGGACTAATGGTGTCTTATCTCACCGGTATCATGCTGCTTCCCGTACTTTATCTGCTGGTTTACCGGACAGGTGTCCGCACCCGGAAATGGAAGTGGCTTTCATTCAAAATTAATAACCCGATCAAGGACCACACGCTAGACCGATTCTATGATGCGGGTGTCGACTGGGTATTCCGCCATAAAACGTTCAGTGTACTGTTCTGTGTGATTTCCATTCCGCTTTGCATATTCTTCTTTTTCTTTATAGACAAAGAACGGATGCCCGATATCGAGGAGAATGAACTGATCGCCCGGATAGAATGGAATGAGAATATCCATGTGGATGAAAACAAACGACGGGTGGATGAACTTTTCAAAGAACTGAAGGATGAAGTACTGGAGCAAACAGCCTCTATCGGCAGACAGGATTTCATTCTCAATCGGGAACGGGAACTGTCTTCTTCCGAAGCGGAACTTTATTTCCGTACGGAGACTTCCGACGCTATTGCCTCTTTGGAACAGGCGGTATATCGGAAACTGAAGGAACGTTATCCGCTCTCTGTCATTTCTTTCTCTCCGCCGGAAACGGTATTTGAGAAACTCTTTGTGACGGGTGAACCGGATGTGGTGGCGGAATTTTACACCCGTAATAAAGCGGAAGCCCCCAAAGCGGAAGCAATCCGTAGCGTTGAACAGGAACTGGGACGAAAAACCGGAATCAATCCGACAGGTATCGCCTTCGAAAACCAGTTGAATCTGAGTATCAGCAAAGAGAAACTCTTGCTCTACCGTGTTTCCTACAACGAACTGTATCGGGTACTGAAAACGGCTTTCCGGGAAAACAGTGTGACGATGCTGCACTCTTATCAGCAGTATTTGCCGATCAACATTGCCGGGGATGAAAAGACTGTGAACGAGGTGTTGCAGGAAACACTGGTGCAGACGCAACCGGACAACCGTGGGAATGTCGATTTTATCCCGCTTCGGGAATTGATCAACGTAGCTCCCGCCGAAGACTTGAAAAGTATTACTTCCGGACGTAACGGCGAGTATGTCCCGTTCGACTTTTACGGCGTGCAGGATGCGAACCGGCTGATGCGTGAAGTGAAACAGGTGGCGGAGGAAACAGGGGACTGGGATACGGGCTTCTCCGGCAGTATCTTCTCCAACAAGGAGATGCTGGATGAACTGGTCGTGATTCTGTTGATCTCACTGCTGCTGATGTATTTCATTCTTGCCGCACAGTTCGAGAGTTTTCTGCAGCCGTTGCTGGTACTGGCGGAAATCCCGATTGATGTGGCATTTGCCTTACTCTTGCTTTGGATATGCGGGCATACGCTGAATCTGATGTCTGCCATCGGTCTGATTGTGACCTGTGGTATTGTAATCAATGACTCTATTCTGAAACTGGATGCGATCAATGAACTGCGCAAGGCAGGCGTTCCTTTGCTGGAAGCTATTCACGAAGCAGGCCGCAGGCGTCTGCGTCCGATTATCATGACTTCGCTGACGACCATCTTTGCCATGGTGCCGTTGCTGTTCTCCTCGGATATGGGATCGGAACTGCAAAAGCCGTTGTCTATCGCCATGATAGGCACGATGTCCATCGGTACGGCGGTCAGCCTCTTTATCATACCGCTGCTTTACTGGTTTATCTATCGGGGAAAAAGCGGGAATCACAAACCAAATGAAAAACATGTTGAATTATGAAGAAATCATCCGTTCTTTTTGTATTGATGGCAGCATCGGGGATATGTTTCTCTTCAGTATATGCCCAGAAACGTCTGGTGCTGGACTTGAACCAGACTATCGCTTTAGCTAACGACAGTTCGCTGGAGTCATTCCGCACACAAAATATGTATCTGTCCGGTTATTGGGAATACCGGACGTACCGGGCAAACCGTTTGCCGAGTCTGACAATGGACCTTACCCCGGCACAATATAACCGGGATATCACGAAACGTTATGATTCGGGACAGGACCTGGATGTCTACCGTACGCAACAGTCATATTATGCCTATGGAGGATTAAGTGTCCGTCAAAATCTGGACCTGACCGGAGGTACGTTCTATCTGGAGTCGAACCTTGCCTATATGCGTAATTTCGGGGATAATAGTGCGACGCAGTTTACCAGCGTCCCGATACGGCTCGGTTATTCGCAGAGCCTGGTCGGGTATAATCCTTTCAAATGGGACCGGAAGATCGAACCGCTGAAATACGAGCGTGTGAAAAAGGAATTTCTTTATAATGTGGAAAAGGTTTCGGAAACGGCGACGAATTATTTCTTTTCGCTGGCGATGGCGCAGGCGGAATACAAACTGGCAAAGGAAAACCTCGCATCTACGGATACTTTGTACCGCATCGGACAGCAACGGCACCGGATCGCCGCTATTTCACAGGCGGACCTGTTGACTTTAAAGCTGGATAAAGTGAATGCACAGAATACATTGCAGAATAGGGCAAGCGCCTTGAAACGGGCAATGTTCTCACTGGCATCTTTTCTGAATCTGGATAAGAATACCCAGATCGAACTGGAGCTTCCTTCACACCCAAGTATGATGGAGATTCCGGTGGATGAGGCTTTGAGATGGGGAAGGAGCAATAATCCGCAGTTGCTGGAACTGAAGCAGAATGTACTGGAAGCGGAGCGGAATGTGGACAGAACAAAGAAGGAATCCCGTTTCAATGCCAGCGTGAATGCCAGTATCGGTTTCAACCAGGTGGCGGAAAACTTCGGAGATGTGTATCATAAACCGATGCAGCAGGACTTGGTAGCGGTCAGCGTATCGATTCCGCTGCTGGACTGGGGCGTTCGTAAGGGCAAATACAACATGGCACGGAATAATCTGAATGTAGTGAAGATTTCGGCACGTCAGGATGAGATCAGTATTGAGGAGGAAGTCATCATGACGGTGAGTGATTTTAATATCCAGCAGCAGTTGATTGCCAGTGCGGAAGAAGCGCTGGACCTGGCGATACTGGCTTATAATGAGACAAGGCAACGTTTTATTATCGGTAAAGCGGATATTAATAGTCTGACGCTTTCGCTCAACAGGCAGCAGGAGGCGCAGCGCAACTACATTTCTGCCTTGCAGAACTACTGGCTGAATTATTATAAAATACGTCGTCTGACTTTATTCGATTTTGCTACGAAGCTTTCTCTTTCGGATCGTTTCGACTTTAATGGAGGAAGACTGATTAGATAGTAATTTCTTTTGGGATATAGACAAATGAATCATGCAAGATATAGGTTCTGAAATTAAAAAGTCATCAAAGGCTTCCGCTTTTACGCTCATTGTCGCTTTTATCAGCGTGGCGTTGGTCGGGCTGGCACTTGTTCCGTTGCTGCCGGTGAAGCTGAATCCGTCACGGACCTTACCCGGATTTTCTGTGTGGTTCGGCATGGGAGGGACTTCGGCGCGTGTCGTGGAGATGACGGCTACCAGCAAACTGGAGGCGATGCTTGCCCGTGTCAAGGGAATACAAAGCATATCTTCGACTTCCGGCAATGGCTGGGGAAGTATAAATGTGAGTCTGGACAAGCATGCAGATGCGGCTGTCGCACGTTTTGAGGCTTCGACCATCATTCGTCAGACTTGGCCGGAATTGCCGGCGGGAGTTAGTTACCCGTACATTCAGATGGCAAGTCCGGAGCAGAAAAGTCAGGGACCTTTTATCGCATTCACGATTAATGCGCCTGCCACTCCCAGTCTGATTCAGAAGTATGCGGAGGAACATATAAAGACACGCCTTGCGCAGCTTCCGGGAATCTATAAGATAAACGTCAGCGGAGCCACACCGATGGAATGGCGTCTGGAGTATGATTATGAGCAGTTGCGTGCGTTGGGGGTGAGTACGGATGAAATTAGTCAGGCAGTCGGTCTGCATTATCAGAAAGAGTTTCTGGGGACTTATGATGTGGAACAGGCGGCTTCGGGCAAGGAATGGATTCGGTTGGTGCTGATGCCCGAACATGATAACCGGGAGTTTGACGCCGGGCAGATACAGGTGAAAGTGAAGGATGGGAGAATCATCCGCTTGGACGAACTGGTGAAGGTCGTCCGTATGGAAGAGCAGCCTCAGAGCTATTACCGGATCAATGGACTGAATTCGATTTATCTGTCTGTTGTCGCTGAAGAGGCGGCTAATCAGCTGGAACTGAGCAAAAAAGTACAGGCGTGTATGGATGATATCAGACTGTCGCTTCCGGCGGGATACGAGATTCATACCAGTTATGATACTACAGAGTTTATACATGACGAGCTGAACAAGATTTATTTGCGTACGGGAGTGACGGTGGCTATCCTGCTCTTGTTTGTACTACTGATTACTTTCAGCCCCAAATATCTGTTTTTGATTGTCACCAGTCTGACCGTGAATATGGCAATAGCCGTTATCTTTTACTATGTCTTCGGACTGGAAATGCAGTTATATTCTTTGGCGGGTATCACGGTTTCACTGAACCTGGTGATTGATAATACGATTGTGATGAGTGATCATTATCTTCGATGTAAAAACCGGAAGGCGTTCATGTCTGTATTGGCGGCTACACTGACAACAATGGGAGCGTTGGTCATCATCTTCTTTCTGGACGAGAGGATTCGTCTGAATCTGCAGGATTTTGCCGCAGTGGTGATGATTAATCTGGGAGTTTCATTATTGGTTGCTCTGTTCTTTGTACCTTCTTTGATTGATAAAATCGGGTTGAAACGACGCAGGAAGTCTTCTCTGACCGGAGTGAAGAGAAAATGGAAAATGGGGAATACCCGTTTCTTAGGATGGCTGCGTTCGAAGATGCGAAGGGGGCCGGTCTATTTCTGTCATTTCTACAGGTGGCTGATACAGAGGCTTTGCCGCTGGAGAGTAGCGGTTTGTCTGTTGCTGTTACTGGCATTCGGATTACCGGTCTTTCTGTTGCCGGAAAAGATGGATGGGGATGGCAAATGGGCAGAGATTTATAATAAGACACTGGGGACTCCTACCTATAAGGAAAAGGTGAAACCGATAGTGGATAAAGCGTTGGGAGGAAGTCTGAGGCTGTTTGTGCAAAAGGTGTATGAAGGGAGCTACTTTACCCGGAATGAGGAGGTGGTGCTTTATGCCAACGCCAATTTACCGAACGGCAGTACGCTTGAACAGATGAATACACTGATCAAGCGAATGGAAACTTATCTGAGCGAGTTCAAGGAGATCAAGCAGTTTCAGACATCGGTAGAAAGCGCCCGCAGGGCATCTATCAGCATTCGTTTCACAAAGGAAAATCAGAAAAGCGGGTTCCCATATACGCTGAAAGCTAACATGATCAGTAAAGCTCTCCAGTTGGGGGGAGGAGATTGGAGTATCTATGGATTACAGGATCAGGGATTCAGTAATAGTGTACGCGAGAACGCGGGATCATTCCGGGTGAAAATGTACGGATATAATTATGATGAACTTTATAGCTGGGCTACAAAACTGAAAGAGGTCTTATTGTCTCATCGCCGTATCAGGGAAGTTACGGTCGGTTCCAATTTCTCGTGGTGGAAGGATGATTATCAGGAGTTTTATTTTGAGCTGGATAAACAACGGATGATCGGAGCGGGGATCGGAGCCGGAGAACTGTTTGCTGCTATTCGTCCCATATATGGGCGGAATCAGGAAATCGGTTCCGTTGTTACCGAAGATGGAACGGAAAAAATCAAACTCTCTTCCCGCCAGTCGGATCAGCGGGATATATGGGCCATGCAGTATTATCCTTTCCGTGTAGGCGATAAAGAGTATAAACTGGCGGAACTGGCTAAAGTAGAGAAGGGGCAGATGCCGCAGGAAGTGGCGAAGGAGAATCAACAATACCGCTTATGCCTGCAATATGAGTATATCGGTGCGTCGGAACAGGGAAATAAATTGCTGAAAAAAGACCTGGAAGAGTTTAATGAACTGCTCCCGATGGGATATAAGGCGGAAGCGGAAAGTAATAACTGGTCATGGGGTGGAGGTGCCAACAAACAGTATCGCTTGCTCTTGATCGTGATTGCTATCATTTTCTTTATTACAAGTATTCTGTTCAATTCGTTGAAGCAGCCGTTAGCGATTATCTTTGTCATTCCGATCTCTTATATCGGTGTGTTTCTGACATTCTACTGGTTCAAGCTGAACTTTGACCAGGGTGGTTTCGCTTCGTTCATCCTGCTCTGCGGTATTACGGTGAATGCCAGTATTTATATTTTAAATGAGTACAATGCGATTCGAAAACGCTTTCCCTGCCTTTCACCTCTTCGTGCTTACGTGAAGGCATGGAATACGAAAGTGATCCCCATTTTTCTGACGGTTGTTTCTACCATCCTTGGCTTTATTCCCTTTATGGTGGGAGCAGAGAAAGAAGGTTTCTGGTTTCCTTTGGCTGCAGGTACTATCGGTGGACTGGTAATGTCCGTGATCGGCGTGTTTATTTTCTTGCCAGTACTGACTTTGAATAAAAAGAAGATGATGGGGAAGAATCCTTGAAGAAATAAATTAGCTATTAGCATATTTCGATTAGCTAATAGCTAATTTGTTTTTGCTAATAGCTAATCGAAATAAAGTATAGGAGATAATTTACCAGTTATTTCCTGCATTGCTGCTGCCGATCAGCATCTCTACCCGTTGCTTATACAAGTTAGCTCCCTCAGCGATGTTCTTTCCCGCATCTGCGGTTCCCATTCCGTAAACAACAATAGGCGTTTGCCACGACATCCCCGAATGAATGGCACTAACCTGATAAGGACGTAAAAGCTCATCCACTGTGAAGCGGTTTCTGCCTCCGCTGCGGTATGCTTCATATTCGGAACCTGTGGTGGTTACTACTGTCAATGGTTTCCCGGCTACTGCCGGAGTCTTGGAAAGGAAGGTGAATACTTCGTCCTGCCATTTTTTGAGCAATGACGGCGCAGCCATCCAATGAAAGGGAAATTGATAAATGAGGGCGGAAGCATCGGAAATGATTTTGCTCCATTCGTCAACATCAAAAGAAGCGCCTTGCTGGTCGTAAAGATTGAATACTGCTACGCCTTCAATATCATTCACTGCGTCAATCAGTGCTTTGTTTGCTTGTGATTCCTTCATGTTGGGATGCGCCAGGAGAATCACCACTTTTCTTAAATCTTTATTCATAATCAATCGGGTATTTAGGATGAAACAACTACATCTATAATATAAAGGTCTAAAAATAAGAAAAAGTTTTCGAAACTCAATATCTTAATTAAAAATAAAAGAATCTCTCTTTGCTTTTGAATTTGTATTTTTGCAGGCAAGTCGGTAAGACGTTACTTTAGATAATAAATTTATATATGATAGATTTCACTCAATTTCCTTCTCCTTGCTATATCATGGAGGAAGAACTCTTGCGAAAGAACCTGTGTCTGATAAAAAGCGTAGCCGACAGGGCAGGAGTGGAGATTATTCTCGCCTTCAAGTCATTCGCCATGTGGCGTTCATTCCCGATATTCCGCGAATACGTGGATCATTCCACAGCAAGTTCCGTGTATGAAGCACGTCTGGCATTGGAAGAATTTGGAAGTAAAGCCCATACTTATTCGCCTGCGTATACGGAACAGGATTTTCCGGAAATCATGCGTTGCAGTAGTCATATCACTTTTAATTCAATGGCACAGTTCCGTCGTTTCTATCCGATGACAGTGGCCGAAGGAAGCGGAATCTCCTGCGGTATCCGTGTGAATCCCGAATATTCGGAAGTAGAGACTGAACTTTATAATCCGTGCGCCCCCGGTACCCGCTTCGGAATGACTGCCGATTTATTGCCCGATACCTTGCCCAAAGGAATCGAAGGTTTCCATTGTCATTGTCACTGCGAATCTTCTTCTTTTGAGCTGGAACGTACTTTGCAGCATCTGGAAGAGAAATTCTCCCGCTGGTTCCCGCAAATTAAATGGCTGAATCTGGGAGGCGGGCATCTGATGACCCGAAAGGATTATGATACGGAACATCTGATTAAATTATTGCAAGACCTGAAAGCACGATATCCTCATTTGCAGATCATCCTTGAACCCGGCTCTGCTTTTACATGGCAGACAGGAGTCCTGACTTCGGAAGTGGTAGATATCGTTGAGAGTCGCGGTATCAGGACGGCTATTCTGAATGTGAGTTTCACCTGCCACATGCCCGATTGTCTGGAAATGCCTTATCAGCCTGCCGTTCGTGGTGCGGAGATGGGGAATGAAGGAGAATTTATTTATCGCTTGGGAGGTAATTCTTGTTTGAGTGGTGATTATATGGGAGTATGGAGTTTCGATCACGAGTTGCAGATCGGAGAGCGGATTGTGTTCGAAGATATGATTCACTATACCATGGTCAAGACAAATATGTTTAACGGAATCCATCATCCCGCCATCGCTTTGTGGACAAAAGAAGGGAAAGCGGAAATATACAAGCAATTTTCTTATGAAGACTATCGGGACCGAATGAGTTGATAATCAAAACAATTGTTTGTTTGCGGAAACAAAGTGTGCAGATTCTTGTGAAAAAAATATGCAGAATGTTTGCAGAATTACGGAAAATCCCTACCTTTGCAACCGCAAACGAAAAAATGCGGAAATAGCTCA
>ENA-UOIY01002288-UOIY01002288.1-human-gut-metagenome-genome-assembly--contig:-P114-NODE-2288-length-15293-cov-14.220895_pt1 | contig 15293 bp, 11 predicted proteins | sample MGYA00242335_ERZ723882 | MGnify/ENA metagenome assembly ERZ723882
GGGGCTCCACCCCGTTTCTTTGCGCAAGAGCAAAGAAATGGGGTGGAATGGGCAGGGCCAGCGCTGTCTATTGCCCGGGGGAACGGCGCACACGTAGAAGAATAAACAAAAAGGGGGAACCCCTCGCCGGGGTTCCCCTTTAACTTTATTCCTTCGGGAAGGTCACGGTTATCTCCGTGCCCTTGTCGCTGGATTCGAGGCCGATCTGGCCGTGGTGATACTGGGCGGCGTGCTTGACTATCGAGAGTCCGAGGCCGGTACCGCCGGTGGCGCGGGAGTGGCTCTTGTCCACGCGGTAGAAGCGCTCGAACACGCGGGTCTGGTGCTCCGGGGCGATGCCCACGCCGTTGTCCTTCACGCGCAGGCGCGTGCCGCCGTCGGGCAGCTGCTCCGTGTATATCGTCGCCTCGCCGCCGTCCCGGCCGTACTTTATCGCGTTGTCCGCGAGGTTCCACACTATCTCCCACAGCAGCCTGCGCACGCCGGTCATGACAGCGGAGCCGCCCTCGACGCTCAGGCTTATGCCGCGCTTTTCCGCCGCAGGCTCCAGCTGGGCCGCTATCTCCACGGCCACCTCGTGCAGGTCCACCTGCTCCGTCGGGAAGCTCTCGCCCTCGTCCATGCGGGAGAGGTCGATGACGTCCTCGATGAGCGCCAGCAGCCGCGAGGCCTCGGTGCGGATGCGCCTGTAAAACTCCGCCTCGTCGCCCGGCTTCACCAGGCCGGTCTCCAGCAGCTCCGCCGCGCCCATGATGGAATGCAGCGGGGTCTTGAGCTCGTGCGAGACGTTGGCCGTGAACTCGCGCCTGATGCGCTCGGCGCGGCGGCGCTCCGTGACGTCGAACACCAGCAGCACCGCACCGCCGCCCGAGACCGGGCTGGCCGTCAGCTGATACTCGAGGTCCATGCGCTCTATCGTCGCCTCGCCGCGCTCGCCCCGGCTCGCCTTTTCCATGACAGCGCGCAGCTCCGGGCTGCGGTCCACGGTGAGGATGTCCTTGCCGACGCACTCGTCGTCCGCGCCGAACACCTTCTTGGCCGCGGGGTTGATGCTCAGTATGCCGCCCTCGGCGTCGAGGAGGATGAGGCCCTCGCTCATGCTGCTCGTCACGGCCTCGAGCTCGCGGCGGCGGCGGGTCAGCTCGTCGAGCTGGCTGCGTATCTGGCGCTGCTGCCGCTCCACGCGGGTCAGCAGCGGGGAGAGCTCGTCGTAGGTGTCGTTCTCCAGCGGGTGGTCCAGGTCTATGGCGTTGAGCGGGCCGACTATGCGCTTGGAGAGCCGCGAGGCCAGCAGCGCCGAGAGGATCACGGCCAGGACGACTATGACTATCAGCGGCTGCAATATGCCGAGCAGCAGCGTAGGCACTGTGTAGTGCGAGGCCGCGGCGCGCAGCACCGTGCCGTCCGAGAGCCGGAGCGCGATGTACACCGTCTTTTCGCTGAGCGTGGCGGAGACTCGCTTGCCCTCGCCGCTGCCGGTCTGGAGCGCCTGGGCGACCTCCTCGCGGTCGGCGTGGTTCTCCATGGAGGAGGCGTCCGCGTTCGTGTCGTAGAGCACGGTGCCGTCCGAGTCTATCCAAGTGAGGCGCAGGCCGTCCTGGCGGCCGAAGTTCTCAAGATAGGCCTCTCCGCCGGACTCGACGCCCGCGGCGGCCAGCTTTGCCTCAATTGCGAGCTGGGACTCCTGCCGGGCGGAGAAATAGCTGTACAGCGCGCCCATGACCAGCACGAGGCAGGCTATGAACACCGCAAAAGCCGCGAGAAAGACCGAGCGGAAAATGCATTTAGTCATGCCTCACGCCTCCATCCTGTAACCGACGCCGCGAACGGTGCCGATGGCTGCGCCCGCGTCGCCCAGCTTCTGACGGAGGGTGCGGATGTGGACGTCCACGGTGCGGGTCTCGCCGTCGTAGTCCGTGCCCCAGATCTCGCTGAGCAGCCGGTCGCGCGTGAACACGACGCCGGGGCTGGCCATGAGGGCGTGCAGCAGCTCGTACTCCTTGAGCGTGAGCGTGACCTCCCTGCCGTTGGCCGTGACGCGGTGGCTGGCGGGGTCTATGGTTATGCCGTGGAACTCCATGGCGCGCTCGGTGCGCTCCGGGTTCGACCGGCGCAGCACGGCGCGCACGCGGCTGACCATCTCCATCATGCCGAAGGGCTTGACGAGGTAGTCGTCCGCGCCGGAGTCGAGGCCGTTTATCTTGTCGTACTCCTCGCCCCGCGCCGTGGCCATGATGACCGGCACCGAGCGCGTGGCGGCGTTCAGGCGGAGCTTTTTGAGTATCTCCAGCCCGTCCTCGCCGGGGAGCATGACGTCGAGGATGATGAGCTCGGCCGGGACCTTTTTCAGCGCGGCGAAGAGCTCGGCGCCGCCCTCCACGCCCTCGGCCTCAAAGCCGGTGGAGCGCAGGGCGTAGACCTCGATGTCCCGCACATTTGCGTCGTCCTCTACACAGTATATCATCACAGCATCTCCCTGCCCTTGTAGAGCCCCGTGGCCGCGAACTCCACCCACTCGGCGATGTTCGTCGCGTGGTCGCCGATGCGCTCGAGGTACTTGGCGATCATGAGCAGGTCGAGGGCGTACTCGCCGTCGCCGGGGCGGCGGGAGAGGCGCTCTATCATGGCGCTCTTTATGGCCTTGAACACGTCGTCGGCCTCGTCGTCACGCTTGGCGACGGCGCGGGCGGCCTCCGGGTCGCGGCTGACGTAGGCGTCCACGCTGTCCGTGACCATGGCGACGACTATCTGCGCAAGAGACTTGAAGAGCCCCGCGTCCTCCTCATCGAGGGGGCCCATGAAGCCCGCGGTCTCGGCGATGTCGAGCGCCTGGTCGCCTATGCGCTCCATGTCGGTTATCATCTTCAGCGCAGCGGAGATCTGCCTCAGGTCGCCCGCCACGGGCTGCTGCTGGAGCAGAAGGCGCAGGCAGACGCGCTCTATCTCGCGCTCCTTCTGGTCTATCTCCTCCTCGAGCGCGCTTATGCGCTCCGCCTGTTTCCGGTCCGCGTCCAGGACGGAGCGGGCCGTCACCGCGATGGCCTCCTCGCAGAGTGCGCCCATGTTGATGAGCTCGCGGTTCAAGAGCGCGAGCTGCCCGTCGAATCTCTGTCGCATATCAGCCAAACCTCCCCGTGATGTAGTCCTCGGTCCGCTTGTCCTGCGGGTGCGAGAATATCCGCTCCGTGTCCCCGAACTCGACCAGCTCGCCGAGCAGGAAGAACGCGGTCTCGTCCGAAACACGCACCGCCTGCTGCATATTGTGCGTCACCATGACCACAGTATAGCGGTTTTTCAGTTCCATCGCAAGCTCCTCGATCTTCGAGGTGGAGATGGGGTCGAGGGCGCTGGTGCTCTCGTCCATGAGCAGTATGTCCGGCTCCACGGCGAGGGCGCGGGCGATGCAGAGGCGCTGCTGCTGGCCGCCGGAGAGGCCCAGCGCGCTCTTGTTCAGGCGGTCCTTGACCTCGTCCCAGATGGCCGCGTCGCGCAGGCTGCGCTCCACGATGTCGTCCAGCTTGGCCTTGCCGCGCACGCCGTGGGTGCGCGGGCCGTAGGCGATGTTGTCGTAGATGCTCATCGGGAAGGGGTTGGCCTTCTGGAACACCATGCCTATCTGCTTGCGCAGGCGCGTGACGTCCACGTCCTTGCCGTAGATGTTCTCGCCGTTATAGAACACCTCGCCGGTGATGCGCACGCCGGGCACCAGGTCGTTCATGCGGTTGAGCGTCTTGAGGAAGGTGCTCTTGCCGCAGCCGGAGGGGCCGATCAGCGCGGTTATCTTGTTGGCGGGTATCTGTATGGAAATGTCCTTGAGCGCGTGGTTGTCGCCGTAATAGAGGTTCAGCCCGCGGCTCTCGATTATCGTTTTGTCACTCATTTCGGTTCTCCCTGCTCTCAGTGTTTTTTGAGCTTTCTGCCCGCGAGCTTCGCGGAGATGTTGATTATGAACGCGATGACCAGCAGCACGACGGCCACGGCGAAGGCCTGGTCGAAGTCGGCGCGCTCCTTGGCGTAGACGTACAGCGCGACCGTGAGCGTGGCGCCCGAGCTGTCGAAGAGGTTCTTGAAGAACTCGGTGAAGCTGCTGCCGTAGTTCTGCATGAACATGCTCATGCCGGCGGTGAACATGAGGATGGCGCTCTCGCCGACGATGCGGCCGATGGCGAGGATGCAGCCGGTGACGATGCCGTCCACGCTCGAGGGCAGGACGACGGTGCGTATCATGTGCCACTTGCCGCTGCCGAGGGCGAGGGAGCCCTCGCGGTAGCTCTGCGGCACGGTCTTGAGCGACTCCTGCGTCGTGCGGATGATGGTGGGCAGGGTCATCATGACCAGCGAGAACGCGCCGGCTATCAGCGTCTTGCCCAGGCCCAGCGACTCGCAGAACACGATGACGCCGACGAGGGCGAAGATGATGCTCGGCATGCCGGAGAGCGTCTCGGTGGCGAACTCGATGGCGGAGACCAGCTTTTTGTTCGTGGCGTACTCCGTGAGGTAGATGGCGCTGCCGACGCCGAGGGGCAGGATGAATATCAGCGTGGCGATGATTATGTAGAGCGTGTTTATGAGCGCGGGGAGTATGCCCTGCACGTCGTTTATAACGCTCTCCTCGCTGGTGAGGAACTCCCAGCTCAGGCTGGGGATGCCGCGGTAGAGGATGTAGCCTATGAGGAAGATGAGCAGGGCGCAGATTATGGCGGCGGAGGCGTACAGCAGCGTGCGCATCACGATGTCGTAGGCCCTGCGGCGGGGGCTGAGCCCCTGGGTTATGGAGACGCGTTCGTTCATCAGTTGCCCTCCTTGTTCCGCTTGAGGAAGATGTTGAGCACGGCGTTTATGAGCATGATGAAGAGGAAGAGCACGAGGCCGATGGAGAATAGGGCCTGGCGGTGCAGGTCCCCGGCGTAGCCCATCTCGCCGGCGATGGCGGTGGTGAGGAACTTGACGCTGGAGAGCAGGCTCGGCATGTTGGCGACGTTGCCGGCGACCATTAGTATGGCCATGGCCTCGCCTATCGCGCGGCCCACGCCGAGGACGACGGCGGCGGCGATGCCGCTCTTCGCCGCGGGGGCGGAGACGCGGAAATAGGTCTCGAGCTCCGTTGCGCCGAGGGCAAGGGACGCCTCCTCATACTCGCGGGGCACGGCGTCGAGCGCGGTCTCGGAGACGGAGATGATGCTGGGCAGTATCATGACGGCCAGGACCACGATTGCGGCCAGCAGGCTGTCGCCCGCGGGCAGGTCGAAGACCTTGCGTATCGCGGGCAGGAGAACCATCATGCCCACCAGGCCGTAGACGACGCTGGGGATGCCGGCCAGCAGGTCGACCACCTCGCGGATGACGGCCGCCACCTTGCGGTTCGCCACCTTGGAGAGGAACACGGCCATCAGAAAGCCGATGGGCACGCCGATTATTATGGCGCCGGCGGTGCCGTAGATGCTGGTGAGGATCATGGGCAGGATGCCGTAGGAGGGGTTTCCGCTCTTGTTGGCGGGGTCCCAGTTCGTGCCGCCCAGGAAGTTGAACAGGCCCACCTCCCGGATGGCGGGGATGCCGGAGACTATCAGATATATCGAGATGACGAGCACAAAGGCTACGGCCACGAGCCCGCAGATGAGAAACAGCGCACGCATGACGTTCTCCAGGGCGTCCTTCGCCCGGTGCTTCGAGTCTATGCGCTCCGCGGCCTGCTCCTGCGCGGCAGCGGCGGGGTCATTCTTCGGCATGCGCTCCTTGGTCCTGAGCTTCACTTTGCCGCTTCCTCCCTTCGGTGTTAGGACTTGGTTCAAAGCTGTTTACCTCTTTCTCTTTCAGGGGTGGATCTGACAGAAGTTCACGCGCCGGGTCTGAGCGCCTGTCAGATGCACCCCTCACGACAGGGCAATAGGCCCCCGGTGTGGGGGCCTTTGCCTTTATTCTGCGCTGGCTCAGCCGTTGGCGGAGACGGCGCCGGCGGCGGCGATGATGTCGGCGACATCAGCGCTCATCGCGTAGTCCAGGAAGGCCTGGGCGGCCTCGGAGAGCTCGGTGCCCTCGACGGTGACGATGACGAAGGGGCGCTGGATCGGGAAGCTGCCGTCCGCGACGGTCGCCTCGGTGGGGGCCACGCCGTCAACGCTCACGGCGGAGACGGTCTCATCGACGGCGGAGAGGGAGGCGTAGCCGATGGCGTTGGGGTTGGAGGCGACATTGCCGATTACGTCGCCGGTGGAGGAGTACTCGTTGAGGTAGGCGCACTTGTCCTGGATGCCGAGGATCTCCTCGAAGGCGCTGCGGGTGCCGGAGGCGCTGTCGCGGCCGAACACGGCGATCTCGGCGTCCTCACCGCCGACCTCGCTCCAGTTGGTGATCTCGCCGGTGAAGATCTTGGCTATCTGCTCGGTGGTGAGCTCGGTCACGGGGTTGGCGGGGTTGACGACGACGGCGACGCCGTCCTTGGCGATGACGTTCTCAACGGCGCCTTCAGCCTTCTCGTCGTCCGTCAGGGCGCGGCTGGAGAGGCCGAGGTCGCAGCTGCCGGCCAGCACGCCGCTGATGCCGGAGCCGGAGCCGGAGCCGTTGTAGTTGACGGTCACGCCGGGCTGCACGCTCTTGAAGCCCTCGATAAGGGCGAGCATGACGTCGTTCATGGAGGTGGAGCCGTCGGTGTTCACGATGCCGGTGAGCTCGATGGGCTCGCTGGAGGGAGCTTCGCTTGCGGGGGCCTCGCTGGCAGGGGCCTCGGAGGCGGGGGCTTCGGAGGGGTCGGAGGCGGGCTCGCCGCAGGCGGCCAGCAGGCCGAGGCAGCAGACCAGTGCCAGAGCTATCGCGAGAGTCTTTTTCATCTTTTCAAATTCTCCTTATATGTATTGTCGCGCGGGCGTTTCCGCCCTGCATCATGGAGAATAATGAGCCCGTGTAAAATGAAAAAGCCCCGGTGTGTTAAATCGGGGTAAAGTTAAAAGTTTAATTTTTCTCTAATCCGCGCGCGCTAAAATAGGCTTTACAAGATGTGCGCGTTGACGCGGGGCGTCCCGGATGTTAGAATACAAGATGTTGGATGACGCGGCTTTGCGCGCTTTGCAAGGGGTTTGAGCGATGGATAAAAAGAGCGGCGGCTCGTTTATGCAGAAGGTCGCGGCGGTGATCGTGGACAGGAAGACGTTTTTCTTCCTCACCTTCATCGTCATGGCCATTTTCTGCGTTTTTTCCCGCAACTGGGTGAACGTCAACGACGACATAACGAGCTATCTCGCCAAGGACACCGAGACCCGGCGGGGTCTTGACATCATGGAGTCGGAGTTCACCACCTTTGCCACGGCCAACGTCATGGTCTCGAGCATCACCTATGACGCCGCGGAAAAGCTGGCGCCGAAGATAGGCGCCATAGACGGCGTCCACTCCGTCGAGTTCGACGCCACGGAGGCCCACTACAAAAACGCCTCCGCCCTCTTCGCCGTCACCTTCGACGGGGACACGACCTCCGAGGTCAGCGAGAAGGCCATGGACGAGATAAAGTCCCTGCTCGCCGACTATGACACGTACATAAGCTCCGAAGTGGGCAACCCCATGGAGCAGACTATAAAATCCGAGATGGTGGTCGTCCTCGGCATCGCCGTCTTCATAATCATCGCCGTCTTGCTCTTCACGTCCAAGACGTACATGGAGATACCGGTGCTGCTCATCACCTTCGGCGCGGCGGCGCTGCTGAACATGGGCACGAACTACTGGTTCGGCACCATCTCCTACGTCACGGACTCGATAGCGGTCGTGCTGCAGCTGGCGCTGGCCATAGACTACGCCATCATCCTCTGCCACCGCTACACGGAGGAGCGCGAGCACCTCGAGGCGCGCGACGCCGCCGTCGCCGCCCTCTCCAAGGCCATACCCGAGATCAGCGCCTCGAGCCTCACCACCATCTCCGGCCTTGCGGCGCTGTCGCTGATGCACTTCCGCCTCGGCTACGACATGGGCATCGTGCTCATAAAGGCCATAATCATGAGCATGCTCTCCGTGTTCCTGCTCATGCCGGGCCTGCTGGTGCTCTTCTCCAAGCTCATAGACAAGACCCACCACCGCAGCTTTGTGCCCAAGATCTCGCTCTGGGGCAAGCTGACGGTCAAGACCCGCTATGTCATACCGCCGCTGTTCCTTATAATCGCTGCGGCGGCTTTCGTGTTTGCAAACCGCTGCCCCTACGTCTACGGCTACAGCACCCTGGACACGGTCAAGCAGAATGAGAGCAAGATAGCCGACAAGATGGTGGCCTCCACCTTCGGCACGGACAACCTCGTCGCCATGCTGGTGCCCTCCGGCAGCTACGAAAAGGAGGCCCAGCTCCTCAACGTCATCTCCGCCCAGCCCGAGGTCGAGAGCGCCATGGGCCTTGCGAATATCGAGGCCATGGACGGCTACACCGTCACCAGCGCGCTGACGCCCAGGCAATTCGCCGAGCTCACCGACCAGGACATAGAGGCCGCCCGGCTGCTCTACGCCGCCTATGCCGTGAACGAGAAGGACTACGGCCAGATCGTCTCCTCCATCGACGACTACACCGTGCCGCTGGTGGACATCGTGCTCTTCCTGCGCGACCAGGAGAACGCGGGCTACATCACGCTCGAGCGCGACATGAGCGACATGCTCGACGAGATGTGCGCCGAGCTGGAGTTCGGCCTCGCCCAGCTCGAGGGCGAGAACTGGTCCCGCTTCGTCATCTATCTGAACCTCCCCGAGGAGTCCGAGGAGACCTATGAGTTCCTCGACACGCTCCACGGCATCGCCGGGGCGTATTACAGCGACTGCGTCCTCGTCGGCGAGAGCGTTAACGCGCGCGACCTGCGCTCCTCCTTCTCGACGGACAACCTGCTCATCAGCATACTTTCGGCGCTCTTCGTCGTGGTGGTGCTGCTCTTCACCTTCCGCTCCGTGGGCCTGCCGCTGCTGCTCATAATCGTCATCCAGAGCAGTATCTGGATAAACTTCTCCGTGCCCTATCTCACGAGCTCGAACCTCTTCTTCATCTCCTACCTCATCGTCAGCGCCATACAGATGGGCGCGAACATAGACTACGCCATCGTCATCTCCAGCCGGTATCTGGACCTCAAGAAGTCCATGCCCATCAAGGAGGCCATGATCGAGACGCTCAACCAGGCCTTCCCGACGATAATCACCTCCGGCGCCATGCTGGCCTCGGCGGGCCTCATCATCGGGCGCATGACCTCGGACAACACCATCTCGTCCATAGGCACCTGCCTGGGGCGCGGCACGATAATCTCCATCTTCCTCGTCATGGGCGTCCTGCCGCAGATCCTGCTGCTGGGCGATATCCTGATAGAAAAGACCGCCTTCGCCATAAAGGTCCCCGAGATAACGCATGTCGAGGGCAGCACGATACGCCTGCACGGACGAGTGCGGGGTCAGATCTCCGGCTTTGTGGACGCCGACATCCAGGGCGTGTTCCAGGGCAGCCTGCACGCCATGGTCGAGTCCGGCGCCATAGAGGTGGACGAGACAAGGGCCGAACTCCCGCCGGGTGACGACACGACACCTGCGGACGACCGAGGGGAGGACACTAGCAATGAGGACTAAAAAGGCGCTGTCGCTGCTTCTGAGCCTGCTGCTCGTGCTGGGACTGCTGTCCGGCGCGGCGGGCGCGCTCGCCGAGGACGCGGCGCAGACCGGCGTCACCTATTACATAAACGGGCTGGAGGACCTCCTCAAGCTCGCGGACAACTGCGCCGTGGACACCTATTCAAAGGACGTCACCGTCATACTCCAGACGGACATCGACCTCACGGGCTCGGAGTTTTCCTCCATCCCCACCTTCGGCGGCGTGTTCGAGGGCGGCGGGCACACGATATCGGGCCTGAACCTCACGGCGAACCGCTCGCACACGGGCTTTTTCCGCTACATCCAGCCCGGCGCCGAGGTCAAGGAGCTCAACCTCGCGGGCAGCGTGGCTCCCGGCGGCTCCGCCGAGTACGCGGGCGGCCTCGCGGGCAACAACGCCGGCACCATCCGCGACTGCTCCTTCAACGGCACGGTAGAGGCCCTGACCTCCACCGGCGGCCTCGTCGGCGCCAACGAAAAGACCGGCGTCATCGAAAACTGCCGTGTCTACGGCACCGTCACCGGCCAGCACTATACAGGCGGCATCGCGGGCCAGAACCTGGGCAGCATCGTCCGCTGCGTGAACTCCGCCGCCGTCAACACGACGAGTCAGGAGATAAACACCGACCTCTCCGGCCTGAGCATCACGAACCTCGACTCCACCACCGAGCTCATCAACGACTACACCGACACCGGCGGCATCGCGGGCTTCTCCTCCGGCACCCTCAGCGCCTGCATGAACACCGGCGCCGTGGGCTATGAGCACATGGGCTACAACATCGGCGGCATCGTCGGGCGTCAGTCCGGCTTTGTTGAAAACTGCACCAACAGCGGCAGCGTCCTGGGCCGCAAGGAGGTCGGCGGCATCGTCGGCCAGATGGAGCCCTACCTCTCGCTCGACCTCTCCGCCGCCTCGGCCGAGAACCTCTCTGCCGAGCTCTCCAAGCTGCACGACCTCCTCGACGTCGCGCTGCTGAACGCGGGCGACTCCTCCACCAACATCACCAACCGGCTCAACTCCGTCTCCGGCTACATGGGCAGCGCCTCGGACGACCTCGCCTATATCGCCGGCGAGACGGTGGACTTCGTGGACAACACCGTCGCCTCGCTCAACGACATCCTCAGCCGCATAGACTACGTCTCCGACAGCGCGCCGTACATCCTCGGCGACGTGGAGACCGCGGGCAACCACATCTCGGACGCCATGGGCTGGCTGGCCGAGGTGAACCGCGACCTCTCCGTCATCACCCACATGCAGGGCAGCAGCTATGACGAGACGAGCCACCGCCTGCTCACCGTCACCACCGGCACCGGCGGCTATGCCCGCGCCGACACCACGAACCCCGCCGCGGGCAGCCTCGTCACCGTGACCCTCACGCCCGACGCGGGCTATGAGGTCGGCTCGATAGAGATAGCCGACGCCGACGGCGCCAGCGTGCCCTATGACTACGACCCCGCCGCCGGGACCGTGACCTTCACCATGCCCGTCCTCTCCGGCGACCCCGTGAACGACCCGGTGAACGCCCGGGCCAAGAACACCGTAGTGCGCGTGGCCTTCGCGCCCACGGCGACCTATTTCGAGGATACGCAAAGCCCCGTCAGCATCGCCACCAGCGCGGGCGGCACGGTCACGGCCACCCCGGGCTCCAGCGGCATATACGTCCTCGACATCAGCGCCAACGAGGGTTACGAGCTCGCCTCCCTCTCCGTCACGGACGAGAGCGGCGCGGCCATTCCCTATGAGCGCATCAACGACCTCGGCACTCAGTACGCCTTCACGCTCCCGGCCTCCGGCCGCGCCTGCGTCAGCGCCAGCTTCCAGCGCGTGAGCGACTGGGACATCGTCACCGGCGCTGCGGACACGATAGGCTCCGCCGGCAGCGCCCTCAGCTCGGCCATGGACAACGCCCAGGCCGACGCCGGCGCCCTCATGGCCAAGCTCAATGAGCTGCTCCGGAACCCCAACCCCAGCCCGGATGAGGCCCAGGCCCTGCTCGACGCGCTGGGCCGGCTCTCCAGCGACCTCACCTCCGCAGGCGGAGCGGCGGCCGACATCATCGGTGCCGGCAACACCATAGCGGGCGCCATGGGCCCGTACATAGCCGAGGCCGCCGTGAACCTCAACGAGCACCTGGGCTACGCCATGCAGAGCCTGCAGGCGGCCTCCAACAGCATAACCGACGCCGTCGCGGGCGTGCGCGACGTGCTCAGCTACCTGAACGGCCTGCCCGACGTGCAGTTCCAGGGCCTCGGCAGCGAGTACAGCCAGCGCGTGGACTCCCTCTGCGGCAACATGAAGAACATCTCCGACGCGCTCACCGCGCTCAACACCGAGCTCGGCAGCTCCGCCACGGTGCTGGTGGAAGACCTCCGGAAGGTCAACGACCAGTTCTCCGTCGTCATGCTCATGCTGGTGGACGCCATCAAGGCGGCGGCCAGCCCGAACATCGGCGACGTGTTCACGGACGTCTCCGAGCAGGAGGGCTCCGCCACCGAGGGCAACGTGGCCGGCTGCGGCAACTCCGGCTCCGTCTACGGCGACGTGAACGTCGGCGGCATCGCGGGCGCTATGGCCATAGAGTTCGACTTCGACCCCGAGAGCGACCTCACGGGCTCGACCACCATCTCCCGCGCCTTCAACAGCCGCTGCATCCTGCGCGGCAGCGAGAACACCGGCACCATCCGCGCCAAGGAAAACTGCGCCGGCGGCGTGGTGGGCCTCATGGAGCTCGGCGTCACGCAGGGCTGCCAGAACTACGGCGCCGTCTCCAGCGAGAGCGGCGACTACGTCGGCGGCATCGCGGGCAGCAGCAGCTCCACCATTCGTGCCTGCTGGGCGATGTGCCCCCTGACCGGCGACGACTGGATCGGCGGCATCGCGGGCCTCGGCATGAAGCTCTACGACTGCCGCAGCCTTGTCGAGATCGACGGCGGGGACGAGTGCCTCGGCGGCGTCGCGGGCGCCCTCTCGGAGGACGGCGAGGCCACCGGCAACCTCTTCGTCAGCGAGACGCTCCACGGCATAGACGGCATCAGCTACACCGGCGGGGCCGAGCGCGTGCCCTTCGCCTCGCTCAAGGCGCTGGAGGACGTACCCTCGGAGTTCCTGGACCTCAAGCTGGTGTTCGTGGCCGACGGCGTGACGATAAAGACGATACATTTTGAATACGGCGACAGCATCCCCGAGAGCGAAGTCCCCGCCGTGCCCGCCAAGGAGGGCTACACCGGCGCGTGGCCGGAGCTCGACCTCACCAACGTGACCTTCAGCCGCACGCTGGAGGCGGTGTACACCCCGCTGGACTCCTCTGTGGCGAGCACCGCGGTCCGCGGCGACGGCGTGCAGTCCCTGGTGCTGGTCGAGGGCAGCTTCCGGCCCGGCGCGGCGGTCGAGGCCGACGTGATCTCCAGCGGCGAGGCGCCCGAGGACGCCCCCGCCCTCTCGCGCGGCACCAAGTCCCTGGAGGAGCTGAGCGTCTCCGTCACCGGCAGCGCGGACGAGAGCAGCGGCTACCGCGTGCGCTACCTCGCCCCGGAGACGGACCGCGTCACCTCCACCATCGCGCTCTACGTCCGCGAGGGCGGCGGAGCCTGGCAGGAGACGGACTACGACACGCTGGGCAACTACCTCTGCTTCGACGTGGACAGCTCGGACTTCGAGCTGCTGGCGGTGGAGCGCCCGGCGGACATGACACGCGTCATAATAATCGGCGCGGCCGCCGTGCTGCTGGTGCTGATAATCACCGTTGGCAGCATAGTCCGCCACAAGCGGGCGGTGCGTCCGGCCGGAAAACACGGCAAATGAGCGCAAAAGGGCCCCGGTCCATGAGACCGGGGCCTTGTTTTTTTATTTTTTCTCCTCTGGCGGCTCGCTCTGCTGCGCGGCTCCCGGGCCGTCCATGTCCTCGGCCGCGGAGACCGGGATGAGCATCTTCGGCCCCGGCATCGTGAGGTTCACGATGAGCGCCACGACTATGCCGATGACCGTGTCGAGCATGCGGTTGAGCGCGTAGGTGTAGGGGTCGGCGTCGCCGACGTGATATACCGTCGTGCTCAGAAATACGACGCAGGCAAAGCCCGCGACGGAGGGCTTTTTGATGCCGATGGTCGTCAGTATGACCGGGATGAGCATCAGCGAGACGACGAGGTAAAAGAGCGGCGGTACGCGCTGGAGGTTGAACTGAGTCTCGAGAAAGAGCACGATGACGCCGTAAGCGCCGCCCACGGCGGTGCCCATGACGCGGTTGAAGGAGGTGGAGAGCGTCTTTTCCGCCGACTTCTGCATGCACAGCACGGCGGCGATCATCGAAAAGAAGGTCATCTCGCCCCTGAGCCACCCGATGATGGCGCAGACGAAGACTGCGATGACGGTCTTGATGATCCTCATGCCTATGTGGAAATGGTGAGGCGGTTCGACCTCCTCAAAGAAAAGCTCCCTCCAGGGCTTCACTCCGTCCCCTCCGATCAGATTTACGTCTTTACATTATACCCTGACTGTCGGTTTTTGTAAAGCGGCGGGGCCTGAACTGACCCACCAGTGCCCCCGCGAGCACCAGGACGGCGCCGGCGAGCTGCACGCCGCTGAGCCTCTCGTCGAGGAACACGGCGGAGAAGATGAGCGCCGAGACCGGGTCAAAGTAGCCCATCAGCGCCACGGCCTTGGCCGGGAGCCGGTTCATGGAGGAGAAATACAGCCAGCAGGCAAAGCCCGTGTTCACCATGCAGAGGAAGAGCAGCGCAAAGATGCCGCGAGCATCCGTCGGCAGCGGCACTCCACCGCTGGTGGCGAACACATATGGCAGCAGTATGACCGCGGCGATGACTATCTCAATAAAGGTAAGGTTCAGTCCGGACACGCCGGTTATCTGCTTGTTCACGAGCATGAGCATGGCGTAAAACACCGCCGAGCCCAGGCCGACTATCAGGCCCGTAGCGCTCACTCCGCCCTCGCCGAAGTCCGTACCGACCACCAGCAGCATGCCGACGATGACTACGGCCATGCCGAGGTAGGCGAGGCCGTTCTGCCTCTCCTTTAGCACCAGCGGCGCCAGGACAAGCACCAGCACCGGCGCGGTGTAGTATGTAAGCGTGGCGAGCGAGACGTTCATGAGGTTGTAGGCCTCAAAAAGCAGCGCCCAGTTGGCCCCGAGGCAGACCCCGGCGAAGAGCAGGCGCCATTTTTCGCGGAGAAGCACCTCTTTGGGCGTCCGGCTGCGCGAGATGAGGATTATTATGAGCAGCACCGCCCCGCCTATCAGCGTCCTGAGGAGCACCAGCTGCGCCCCGGACATCTCCAGCATCGACGCAAACACGCCGTTTGAGCCGAAAATGAGCATTGCCGCCACGAACATAAGGTAGAACTTCATCCTCCGCGCCTCCGAACTGCGATATAGCAAAAGAGACACAGCAAATGCTGTGTCTCTTTCGTGTTGGCACTGACCTATCTTCCCGGTCCGTCTCCAGACAAGTATTTTCGGCACAGGTGAGCTTAACTTCCGTGTTCGGAATGGGAACGGGTGGACCCTCACCGTTAAAAGCACCAACTATGGTACACCATCAGGGACTCGAACCCTGGACACCCTGATTAAGAGTCAGGTGCTCTACCAGCTGAGCTAATGGTGCATGTTCTGCTCAGGGTTCGTACTCTGTACCCTGAAAACTGAACAGAGAAACTTTTGCACATCCACAAGGCCGCCTGCATTATT
>ENA-UOIY01002289-UOIY01002289.1-human-gut-metagenome-genome-assembly--contig:-P114-NODE-2289-length-15274-cov-7.788554_pt1 | contig 15274 bp, 19 predicted proteins | sample MGYA00242335_ERZ723882 | MGnify/ENA metagenome assembly ERZ723882
AGTGAAAAAATTTTGCATTTCCCCCATACAAAAAATCACGCACTACACCGAGCCACTCTCGCACGCTCTACCCAACACAAAACCGCCGAGCCTACCTACACCGAACCGCACCGCCAACCGAGCAGACGCAGAGCAGAGCAGAGCAAGGCAGACTTGTGCAGATTGCACAAAAAGAGCCATCACATTTTGTATACTATGCCAATTGTATTTATTGATAATAAGTGGTAGAATAAATATATCAAATAAAGAAAGGAGAATAAACATGAACGAAAATTACAGAATCGGTAAAGGCAATTTGCATATTGCCTTTCCGAATAAAACAATACTTGATACTTATGTGATGTGTGTTGGGTGTAACAATTGTAATTATAGCGTAGTTAATAATACACTGTGCTTATATGCCGATAAAGAAGATTGCTTACTTAAAGCAATATTGGATTTTAAAATTTACACAATTTTTGTCATAAATATTTTGAAATCAATAAAAAGTAATGCAGTATCAAGAATGGAAAAATTGTATACAGTTCTGTCAGAGGTACAAAACGAATTAGAAAGGAGTTTATAATATGATAAAAGTATATTTTGACGATGGTAGAAAGAAAAAAGTAAATGTGGATAAATTTATCAAATGGTTGAATTATTGTAATTTAGAAATTGACGAAAACGATATATATTACAACGGTTCGCATATTGCAAAATATGTAAATTTGTTAGATAACAATTTTGGTGTTTTAGATTGTATTTTATGTCTTGTTTTACTGGCATTGATTATTTTAGTGCTTATGAAAGGTGGTGTAATATTATGACGGAAGATTTTGAGTTTTGTGTATTAAACGCAATCAGAGAAACGGAAAAGGATATAGTTGTTGAAAAGAAAAATGTGTTGAAACTTGGTAATATTGCAATAACGGCTGTGAATGAATGTTTGTTTGAAATTTATGATTTTCGCACAGGATTAAAAGTTGCAACTTTATCCGTCCATAAAAATTTTGGTGGGGTTGATTCTTTTATTGAATTTTTTAATAATTTTGGTATATTTACAAGGGACATTGTAAATGTGAGAGATTTTTTATTAAAAAAATTTGTAGGGATAAAAATGCAACATATGCAGTGCGGTTCTTTTATACATTTTCAAATAGAAGAATTTGAACAATTCCTACTTGATAATCAACCATAATTCACAATTTATTAACATTTTGTTATTCACAAGGACACAATTGCAATTTATAATAGTCCTTGTAAATATAAAAAAACAATGTTTCACGTGAAACATAGAAAGGAGAGATAATATGGAGAAGTTTATTACACGCAACCTTGCAATAACTGAAGTCACATACAAAGACGCTATCTTTGTAAATGGCGAAATGACTTTATCAGAATTGCGTCATGAAAGTATTATTGGCACTCGCCATAGTAATGACAAACTAAAAAAAATTCTTATTGCTAAAGGCGTAGCAAATGAGCCTGTATTGCAAGAAGTGAAAAAGACAACTTGTAAATACTCAATGCCGTTGAGTGACTTTATTGAACAGGCACACGCAGAAATTATCGAATAGTAAAAAAGAAAGGTTAAAAAGGTGATTAAAATGAGCAAAAATGCATTAGTTACAATGAAAAGCGAAAACGATGTTTTTTGCAGTATGGACTGCAAAACACAGGAAGAAAAAGTGCAGTTGTTTAATGCTATCAACAACGCAGACGCAAGCCTTGACGACATGGTAGGAAAGCAAATTTGTGTTGTCAATGTTTATGCCGAGCGTTACACGGCAGAAGATGAGGAAGAAAACAAAGATGGCTTTGAACCTATTGAAAAAGAAAAAATCATGATAACGCTTATTTGCAAAGATGGAAAAACATATGCTACAAATTCAAAAGGCGTTTACAATTCAATCAAACGAGCCTTTGCATTGTTCGGAGTGCCGACATGGGAAGATGGCGTAACTTTTGAAGTTTGTAAAGTGAAAACAAAAGGCGGTTATAAAGCAACGATTTTGCGAGCCGTATAAAAAAGATAATCAGTTTAATTTGAATATATAAACTCTCTTCCTTAGGGTGGTTAGCAAATAGTGGCTATCCACCCTAAAAAAAATGAAAGGGGAGATGTATCATGTACGAACCGAGTGAAAAGACACTTGAAAATATTAGTGACCTGGTTAAGACTTTTAATCGTAGAATTGGACAAGCGAAAAGAAAAACGCCGATACAGTATCAGAAGTATTTACCGCAGAAAATGACGGTTGCAAAATTTCTTGAAACGGTTGGAAGTTATAAAGATGTGCAAGCACAAGCAAAAGCACTTATGGCAAAAGATATAATTCCGCAGTTTGGAAAAAGCGGAGCAAAACCAACAAAATTACAAGTCGCTCGATACGAAAGTGTTAAAAATTTAGAAAATAAAAGGTTGGCAGAAACACAAGAGGTAGAACGATATGACGAGGGTAAACCTACAGGAATTGAGAGAGTAAAAAAGAGAAGTAAAGCCTTTGAAATTAGAAAAAAAGCAGAGGAATTTACACCTTTGGAATTAGAAATAAGAATCAGACAATTAGAAAGACGGCAGACGCAAGAATATAAAAAAGAGAAAGAAAAACAATGGGCAGAAAATTATAAAAAAGCAGTTGAAATAAATTTTCCTACTTTTTCAAGAAAAATTTTACAAGAAGTAGAAAAAGTACCAAAGAAGAATTTTATGCTATGGGTACAGCAAGAAGATTTTTTGGATATTGACTATGTATATGATAAAAGTGAGGAACAGGAAAAAGCGAGCAATTACCTTGAAAATTTACGCCGTAGAATAGCATATGAAAAAGAAAAAGGCAACTTGTAACCAAAGAATTATCGTGTGTGATTTTGAAACAACCACGGATGAAGATGATTGTCGTGTTTGGGCAGTTGGTTGTTATGATATAGTGAGTGACGAATTTTGGTATTATAATAATATTGACGATTTTATGCAAATGTGTGCCACAATATATTATAATGACAAACTGTACTTCCACAATGAAAAATTTGACGGCGACTTTATCATGAATTGGTTATTTAGACACGGCTACTCGTGGGTTGATGATAGAAAAAAATTAGATTCAAAAACCTTTACAACAACCATATCGGACAAGGGGCAATTTTACTGCATGGAAATATGTTTTTATCGCGATAATACATACACGAACAAGGTTACAATTTATGACAGTTTGAAAATACTTCCTATGAGCGTTCACGATATGGCGAAAGCGTTCGGACTTAAAGAAAAGAAAGGAGAAATTGACTATAAAGCATATCGAGAAGTAGGGCATAAATTGACGGAAGAAGAAGTAGAGTATTTGAAAAATGATGTCGTTATAGTTGGAAAAAGCCTTGTCAAGATGTTTGAGCAAGGGCTTAAAAAAATGACAATTGGTGGAAATGCCATCAATGACTATAAGAAAAGAATCGGAAAAGATAATTTTTCGGAGTTGTTTCCTGTATTGGATGAAGAAACCGACTACTTTTGTAGACAGTCATATAAGGGTGGTTTTGTATGGGCAAATCCACTGCACAAAAATAAGATGATAGGCGAGGGTGATGTTTACGATGTAAATTCCCTTTTTCCATCACGCATGCACTCGTCCAGTGGTTGCCGTTTTCCGTATGGAGTTCCTCAGTTTTTCAAGGGAAAATATAAACCACATAAATTATATGATTTATATATACAACGAGTAGTGATACAGTTTGAATTAAAGCCGAATCACGTTCCATGTATACAGATAAAAAAGAACTTTCTTTTTTCGCCAACGGAATATCTGACAAGTAGCAATGGAGAAGATGTGGAGTTGGTACTCACACAAGTTGACCTTGAATTGATTTTTGAACAATATAATGTGACTTATATTGAATACATAGATGGTTACATGTTCAAATCAGATATTGGAATGTTTGACAGTTATATCAACCATTGGATGGAGATGAAAGAAGAAGCAACCCGAACAGGCAACAAAGGCTTGCGTTCCATTGCTAAGTTATTGCTCAACAATTTATATGGAAAGTTTGGCACAAATCCAAAACTACAAAGTAAAATACCTGTATACTTGGATGGTAAAGTCGGCTTTGTCTTGTCTGATGTTACTTATCGTGACCCAGTATATACACCTGTAGCAACTTTTGTAACCGCTTATGCTCGTGCTTATACTATCCGTTCGGCACAGAAAGTCGGACTTAATCACTTGCTTTATTGTGATACAGATTCCATCCATTGCAAAAAAGGTGCTGACGTGTCAAGTCTAGAAATACATGATACAAAATTGGGAGCATGGGCACATGAAAGTCACTTTGAAAAAGCAAAATTTTTACGTTCAAAATGTTACTTGGAACAGATTGACGGCGAGTTATGTCCAACGGTTGCGGGTATGCCCGATTCTTGCTACGAAAATGTTACTTTTGACAATTTTTGTTTAGGTTCGGAATTTAGCGGAAAACTACGAATGAAAAGGGTTGAGGGTGGCATTGTGCTAGTAGATACGCCATTTACTATAAAGTTATAGCGTTCATAAATTGTTTACAATTATGTTAATACTTTATACATATTTATATGATATTGTATAAACAAGGGTTAAAAGGCATGCGGACAACGCCAAATTGTCACGGTGGCGAGCCGTTGGAGTTGTCGCACGGTGACACGTGGCGTGCCTACCCTAAATAAAAAAGAAAGGAGCGAAAAATTTTGAATGAATCCATGTTTTATGACGTAAAGACAGTAAACCAATACAATTGTTTGTTTAATTTCCTACGCGGTGCTCGTGGAATCGGTAAAAGTTTTTCGCTCAAAAAACTATTTGTGGAAAGTTTTCTTGAGGACGGTTCACAGTTTTACTATTTGCGAAGATACCGAGAGGACTTGGCAAAAAGTAGCAAAGGGTTTTTTGATTCACTTCAAGAACAAGGACTTTTTGAAGATATTGTCTTTACTAAAGACGGCGGGAAGAATGGTGGTACTTTTTACGCAAACAAAGAGCCGATTGGGTTTTATGGGGCTTTGACAAAGGGCAAGGGTGTAGAATTGCCAAAGGTAAAATACATAAATTTTGACGAATATCTCATTGACAAAAGTGACCAATATCATGGCTATTTAAGAGACGAGGTTACACAGTTTTTAGAATTTTATGAAAGTATAGCACGTATGAGGAATGTTATTGTATACTTTACAAGTAACAATACAGATGGATATAGCCCGTATTTTGACTATTTTAAGTTAAAAAAACCAGTGAAAAAGAATGGTATATGGTGTCAAAATGACCTACTATATCAAGAAATAAAAACAAGTGCGGAATACATAGCAACAAAATATGATACACGCTTTGGAAAAATAATTAAGGGAACAAGGTATGGGAAATACGCCGTTGAAAATGAAAATTTACACATAACAGACGATTTTTTGAAGAAGAAACCGTCAACGGCAAAATGCACCTTTAACTTACAAATTGGAAAAAATATTTGTGGAGTATATTTTGATTATTGCAAAGGTGAAGTATTTTTTTCTTGCAATGGAAACAAAAACATGATAACATATACAGTAGTAAAAGCAGACCACACACCGAATAATATTTTGGTTCGTGGTGGAAAATGTTACCATTTAGCAGAATTAAAAAAGGCTTTTGCGTTTAATCAACTATTTTTTGATTCACCAAAAGCCAAAAATTTATTTGAAAGAATTGAACATCTGTTATAACATAGCAGATTTCAAATATAAAAAATAAGAAAGGAGATATAAAAAATGGCAGAAGAAAACAAAACAGAAAAAGCCTATGCAGAAGATGAACTCTTGAAAAAAGTAGGAGAAATTCTCACGAAAAGAGACGATGAGGGATTCTTGACGGAAGTTGTGTCAGAAATCACGGACAAAATCCACGAATTAAGCGGGAAAATCGTTGACCGTGATGATGAAATCAAGGACTTGAAAGAGGATATTGAAAGTTTACGTAATGCAAACATGGCACTTTTGCGTAAACAGGGTGCAAGGGTGGAAGAAAAAGAAGAAAGAAAAAGTGAGTTTGTTACGGATGGCGAAAAGGAAGAATCAGACGAGGAAATCCTTGAGAAATCCATTGCAGACTACATGTAAAAAGAAAGGAGAAATAAGAAAATGGGAAACACAACTACATCGAAAGCCACTCGTGCAGTAAACATGGCAAATGCCGTTCGTACACTTGCGGGAGATGATTTTGCAAACGCCGTCCCAGTGGCAACAAGGACAAATATTTCCAGTTATGCAACGCCAATTTTGGAAATTTCATCATTGCGGAATATGTTCGTAAACACGCTTGTTCAGAGGATTGGGTTTGAATTTATTCACAACAAACGGTATAATAATCCGCTTGCGAGATTTAAGAAAGGAAGTACACCGCTCGGCGGAATCGTGGAAGAAATCGGAACGAATCCTGTAGAATCACAGGGATTTAGTTCGGATGGATATATCCGTACACCCGATGGACAGGTCCTTACACCACTTAACAAACGAACGCCCGATACAAAGGTTTTGTATCACACTATCAACCGTGAAGACCAGTACCCAATCTCTATCAGTCGTCAGCAGTTGCAGACCGCTTTTATATCATGGGAAAAATTGGATGATTTTATTTCATCCGTTATGTCTGCTATGTATAGCGGAGATACGATTGATGAATTCATCTATACTAAAAATCTGATTGACGCTGGAGTAACAAAGGACATGCTTGTTACACAGACGATTGCAAACCCAACAACGTCAAAGGATAACGCCGAGAAATTTGTAATTGTAGTCAACACAACGTCAGCAAAAATGTGCTATCCGTCAACTAAGTATAACAGATACATTGAACAGGAAGGTGCAGAGGGTAAAGCATACAAAACATGGAGTGACAAAGACAGACAGGTAATTATCATGCGTGCGGACGTTTTGCAGTCAATCAATGTCACTGTTTTAGCACAGGCGTTCAACATGACACAGGCAGACTTCAGAAATTCCGTTGTAGAAATTGACGAGTTTGACAACCCCGCTATTCTCGCAGTTGTATGCGATGAATCTCTTTTGCAAATTTATGATAATTTGTTTGAGGTGTCAGAACAGCAGAACGCACAGGGGCTTTTCTTCACATATTTCTTGACGCATTTTGAAACGCTTTCCTTGTCTATGTTGTCAAACGCCGTGGTATTTTTGGATGAATCCTATGTAAAACATACAATCACGGCAACTGTTGACCCCGTTACAGAGGGATACGGCTTGGAAGTGCAGAAAAGCGGTTACAACGGCGAAACCGTTACATACAAAGTTACGGCAGTTGACCCTAGCAAAGTAACGATTGTATACACAGGACTTGACGGAGAACCACCAAAAACCGTTGTGAATGGCGGATTGTATTCATTCACAATGGGAAATGAGGACGCAACCATTAAAATGACAATTGCTGGATAATGTTTCACGTGAAACATCGAAAGGAGAAAAACTATGGCAGATTTTGAACCGACAACCGATATAAAACTACTTGCCGTTCCTCTTGCGAACGATGGCGAAAGCACCTTGACTTTTTCGAGCAAGTCGGCACAATCTGCCTATTTTTCGTCAAAAGTAGTCGGAAGTTTTTCCAAGGGTGATTTTACATATCAACGAAAAGACAACACAATGCGTGTACCGTGGAACGCTGAAAAATTATTTAACGTCAATTACTGTATGTATAAAAATACCAATTTTGGTGACAAGTGGTTTTATGCATTTATCAACCGTGTTGAGTATGTCGCTCCGAATTGTACAAAATTGTACTTGCAAACTGATGTATGGCAAACATGGTTTTTCGACATAACATACGGGCAGTGCTTTGTCGAGCGTGAACACGTTAAAAGTGACAAAATAGGAAAACATACGATTCCCGAAAGTGTTACACCAAGCGAATATAATTTACAAAAGATAGGAATTGACGAAAGCCCTTATCAGATTGGCGGTTATGTTGTTGGTACGTTATATGATATTGATTCAACCATTGGCGACCCTAAAAAAGTTGGCGGGCGTAAAGCGAATGGTGTATATTTTCCGTGTGATGTACTCTTTTTTCCAAATACTGACGATGGAATACAACGACTACAAATACGTCTTGAGGTTATCAATGATGAAATGAGCGGTGGTATTGTGTTTGTTGCTACGATACCAAAATTAGCAAGTGATAAAATAAGTGAGGAAAAAACACGAATTACAACTACTGCATATAGTACTTTTGCTAACATAAGCGTACCAGTTGAACATACAAACATAAGTGGTTATGTACCAAAAAATAACAAGTGCTTTACATACCCATACCATTATTTAGTATGTAGCAATTCTGCCAACAGTGGCTCGGAATTATGCTTTGAAAATTTTAAGGATATAAACGATATTACGTTTACTGCATACGCACACATAACGGAAAATAACTGTATCCAGTTTGTACCGATAAATTATGAGGTTGGAACAAGCACAGGGGATAACCCCGATTTTGGGTTTAACTCTCAAACATATCCAGAAATGCCATACACAACAAACCAAAACGCTTACTATCGTCAACAAGAGATGAATTTGCGAAATCAAAACATGAACCGAATTATGTCGCAAACTCGTGGAACTGTTGGAAGTATCTTGACAGGTGGAGCGTCTTTGTTTGGAATGTCAATGCAAGGCGAGGGAACAGGTTCGGACATTACAAGTTACGCTACATCACAGGTTGGCGGTATTGATTCACTGTATACAAACGTAAAAAGTGCAGAAATGGCAGAACAAAACCTTGAGAAAATGCACCAAATGACCGCCCCAAATGTTAGCGGTATCGGTGGAGCAAGTGATATATCCGTTGTCAATGGAAATATAGCCCCAAGATTTTATATTAAAAATGCCAAGAAAGACCAAATAAAGGCTATCGACCAGTTTTTCAGTGCTTTTGGTTACCAAGTGAACCAATTAAAAAAGCCAAATATCACAGGACGCCCGAATTGGAATTATGTTAGGTGTAGCCAAGCCAACGTGTATGCTGATATACCACAAGAGGACTTGGCAAAGATAAAACGTGACCTTGTAAATGGGATAACTTTTTGGCACAACCCTAGTACAATTTACGACTATTCGCAAGGAAATGAGGTGAGTTAGTGAGTAGAAAAAAAGACAAGAACAAGGAGCAAGCACAGTGTTGGCAAGTTATTTATTCGTTTTATTTTGCATGGTTGAAAAATATCGCTATGTCAATCTTTGAATGGAAATTACCGAATACGATGGATGACCGTTTTTTGGAATTGTCATTTTTTGAAGATGGACGTGCTTTGGCATATGTTAAAGATGGGGCACTTATCAACACTCGTGCGAATCCGTCAAACAATATGGACATGTATAATTATTTTACTGGATATACTGGATACAATGTGGTTTTTTCCGATTATGTGGACGCTGATAAATGCGTGTACGGATTGAACAATCCTGTTACTATGCCGACTTTTGACGTGTGCGACATGTTTGCGACACGCCTACAAAAATTGGAAATGGGAATATGGTCAAACGTGGATTTGCAAAAATTTCCTATTATTGTGTCAGCACCCGAAAGCCAAAAATTATCCGTCAAGAATTTGATGGAACAGTTTGAGGGTGGTTTACCTTTTCTTTATACCTATAGAAATTTTGAGGACTTGAACCAAGTGAAATGTTTTGACATGAAAGTTCCACAAATTTTTGATAAGTTGTACGAGTTAAAGCAAAAAACGCTGAATGAATATCTTGAATTTTTAGGTGTTACAACACCAAAAGAAAAGAAAGAAAGGCTTTTAAGTGGTGAAATTATAGCAAACAATTCAAAAGTTGGAATTAGTGGAGCAAGTTTTTTATGGCAACGTCAAGAATTTGCTAGAAAGATAAACGAAAAATTTAGTGCATACCTAACAGAGCCAATTGAAGTACGTGTTAGAGATTATAGCGAGATTTTACATCTTGCGGAAAGTGAGGAAATGGCAGATGGAACAAGTTTCGGATTGGATTCACAAAGTATGTAACCCCTTGTCAGTGGTTGGCGGTTTTTTAGGTATTTTAGTAAATCGAATTTTTGGAAAGGTTGACAATTCACTTATCATCCTTTTGATACTTATGTCAATGGACATGATATGTGGAATTTTGGTCGAGGGTGTTTATTTCAAAAAATTATCCTCGTCTATTTGTTGGAAAGGACTCATAAAAAAATGCGTATCCATTATGTTGGTTGGACTTTCGTATCAAATTGACCGAATGACAGGGCAAGAAAGTTTTCGAGCCTTTACCATTATTTTCTTTTCCATCAATGAAAGTATTTCTATTTTAGAAATATGTGGAAAGATAATTCCAATACCCAAAAAATTAAAAAACTGTTTATATCAATTGCGGAAAGGAGTAGAAGATGAAAAAGATACTTGCAAATAAGAAAAGATGGCACGGAAAGAGAAAACGAAAAACAATTAAGGGAATTGTTATACACTACACAGGCAATAAGGGAGATACGGCAAAAAATAATTGCAATTACTTCCAAAACCCACCATCATTGACAAAAAATAGTAGCACAGGAGCACACTTTTTTATATCGTCAAACGGTGAAACAATCAAATCCATCCCTATGAATCAAATTGCCTACGCCGTTGGTGGTGCTAGACAGAGCGAAAAAGGTGGAAGATACTACAAACGGTTAATTAATGAAAACACTGTCAGCATTGAGTTGTGTAACGCAGTAAATGAATATACGGACGCACAAGTCCGAGCGGTTCGCAAAACGATAAAATATATTCGTAGATACTGCAAAAATGCAAAAATCGTTTGTTATCATTTTGACATTAACGGAAAGAACTGCCCACCGTGGGGTGGTAAGCGTTTAGGTAAAGAATTTCTTGCGGAAATAGGAGAGTGATACCATGGCTTTTGTTACACCTCAATTAAGACGTGTGTTGGATATGGGTTATGATTTAGGACTAAAAAATTACCCAATTTTTTCCGAATCACACCGCAAAGAATTAAACGAAAAAATTATCAATCACTTCCGATACCGTGAAATAGGTTATGAAACAATAACTCAATTTATTTTTGCGTTGAACCGTAAAATGTTTGAAATTATGCCATTTTACAACCAGTTATATGAATCGGAAGAACTGGAAATATCAGCATTGACAAATTATAGTTATGATGAAATCAGCAAAAAGACAGGAAATGACCTTTTAGAAAAAACCGGAGAAGATTCTAACAAGCAAACTGGAGATACAACACGCAAAGACACAGGAACGCAGACAAACGAACAAAGTGGAACAGATAAGCAAACCTTTGAGGACGTAAAAAATAAAACAACTTATGGGAGTACGGAAAATGAAAACACGTCAACAACAAATGATGTTACACATGGGCAGACAACGGCAACACAAGGAACGGATTCCAGTAAACGAGTGCATAGCGACACACCACAAGGAATGTTGTCAGCAAATTTCCCCGAATCTGCTAGTTATGCCAGTGACGCAGATATTTCAAAAAATACAAATTCAAGTACTGTTACACAGGGTGGGACAGATAGTACGGTTGGAACTGTTAAAGGAACAAAAGGAAAGACAGGCTCGGACGAATCCGTACAAAGTGGAGCAATTGTTACAACTCACGATACGAAAGGAAAACTAACAAATGAACTGGAAAGTAAAAACACGTTTAATAGCCAAAACAAAATTACATACGGTAGTAACGCAAATCAAAACTATAATAACCAACTTGCAACAAACAAACAGGGTTACCAAGGCGTTTCGCCAAGTGAACTATTACAAAAATACCGTGACACATTTCTAAATATAGATATGCTTGTTATATCCGAATTGGAAGAATTGTTTATCAGTATTTTTTGAAATGTTTCACGTGAAACATTAGAAAGGAGTGAATAAAATGGCTTTGATACGACCAACACCGCCGTTATATAATTTACCGTCATACTATAGTGAGTGTGAATCATACGAGGAACAGTTACAATGGTTACTGAATCAGTTGCAGACATTACAAGCCGAGGTTGACAATCTGAAAAAAGATACAAATGCCTACACGGATGAGGAAATCAAAAAATTGTTTGACTTGTTATCACAAAGAATCAGCAACTTGACGGACTATGTAAACGGCGAAATTGCAGAATTAAAAAGTTATGTTGACAACGAAAACAAAAAAGTTTCTGACAAAGTTGACGCAATGAAACTTTATGTGGATGAGAAAACGGCAAACACTAAAAAATATGTTGATTCTGAAATACTAAAAATACGGACAACATTATCAGAATTAGAAAACCGTTTACATCTTGAAATCGTGAACGGTGACGAAAGAACAAAGGATTTTGCTAGGATTTACACAGAAAAGACAAGACTTGAATTGCTAGAAAAAATCAACGCATTGTCAATAAGGGTTGACAACATAACAAAAGAATTTCCGTTAGTTTACAACCCTACACAGGGTAGAAAGAATGACTTGCAAAAGACAATAATTGACTTGTATCTATATCTAAGGGTACACGGTATTACGTGTTTTGCGTTTGATTCACTAAAAATGACAATTGCGGAATTTGATTCACTGAAAATTTTAGCAAGAAATTTCGACATACGAGGGTCAGAAATTTTTGAAACATGGGAAAAAGAAATGGCGTTTAGTCCGTGGACAGGGAAAAAGATAACCTTGAAAGAATTATGTTATCAGATTGCAGAGAAAATCAACATGAATTATAAGACTGCAAAAGAATATGATGACAGGGCAGTTACGGCGAGTGAGTATGACAACGGTAAAACAACGGCTTATGATTTTGATTGGACAAAAAGAATACTGCCGATTGATGCTATACCAATAGATATGTTGGATAAATTCTTGCACACGTCAGAATTGATTTACAACACTGATATTGTGTCGGACATAGGTAGTACAGTTGACATCACAACGGATAAGGAATTTGAAAAATTTTTACTTGCCTATACGGATAAAAATGCAAATTTATGTTATTTGCTCTGTGATGTTACTACTGGAAAGTTATCATTTACGGACACGGACAACAACACGCTGACGCAAGTTTCAAGAAACTTTTCTATAACAAAAACTGAAACAGGCTATCAGATTATTACAGAAAATTGCACTGTTTTTAATGCTGATACCAAGGAAACAACATTTGCACCTAACTTTTTAATTATTAAAAAATTATACGGTGTAAAAAGTTATAACAATTTGACAGAAATCGGAAAGGAGATGTAATAATATGCTTTACACACCAAATTATAACTTACCTTACTACGAAGCAAATGACGTAGCGAATTACTTGGAAACCTACAACAATACTATCATGGAACTAGATACTGCTATTCACAATGCGTATACAAAAGCCGAAAGCGGAGAATTACACGGAGAAGAACTTGATAGAGAAATCGAAAGTATTACCGAACGTGTTACTTCACTTGATACATCCTTATCTAGTGCTATAGAAAATATTTCCACGCTTTCGACAACCGTTGGCGAACACACTACCGAGATAGCAAAAGTAAAAGAGGATTTACTTGCACAGAACACGGCAGTAAAAGCGTTATCAAATAATCTTGCTGATTTAGGCACTCAATTTACGGCGTTCACAACAGGACAGGAACACTTCAACAATGAAATTTCCGCTAGGGTTGGAAATAGATTTTTCAAAACATATCGGTATAATGTTCCACAAAGCACAAGTAAAGAACAGTATAGCACAAATTTTACAATTAGCACTGGGCTAGGAAATGATGACAATTTCACAAAATCCCACGTAATGGTTGACTTCATGCAAACAGAAGCAGACCAAAAAAAGGCAAGTGGTATCTTGAATAGTGCCTTTTCAACTACTGAAAAAGTTTTCAATTATACGATTGACAATATCAGATACACCATACGTATCAATTTTAATTCCTCGACTGGCGATATTGTTATTACTATTACAGGACAGAAACAGGCAGGTCCAGGAATACTTTTTGCAAATGCTATTGTTTACACAGATTAGAAAGGAGATTATACATTATGAACTACACAACAAATTATAGAATTCCTCTTTATGAGGGCAGTGACCCAACGTCATATCTTACAACGTATAATGAAACAATGGTATTGATTGACGAATCCTTACATGCTTTAGCGTTAAAAGTTGCAAACGGCGAAGTAAATGACCGCCAATTTACTGCGGAAATTTCCGCTATTAAGGGCAGACTTGACACGGCAGAGAATACAATAAACACTATTAAAACGGAACTTGCAACCACCAACGGAAAGGTTTCGGAAAATTCAGAGGATATTTCAACTTTACAAACACAGTTAGTCGAACAGGGAACTTCAATTAAATCCTTGCTTGCTAGGGTTTCAGCGTTGGAAACATCTTTCGAGAGTTTCAAAACGGAACAGGAACAGAAAAAAAGCAGTTATGAAGATTCTTTACATGGTTTGTCAACACAATTGAGTAATAATAGTAAAAAACAGGATTTGAAAAATAATGCGTTTAACAACAGAATTACGAAGAATACTGAAAATATCGGACTATTGAAAAGTGGTGAAAATGTGACAGTACAGTTTGAGCGTAAAATAGCGACAAAAGATGATAATAATATAATTGTAGCACAATTAAAAACAAACCGAAAGACTGCTAATATTCCTAATGAAAAATGGATGTTAGCACAGGCATGCTGTATGATTAGTCTTGAAATGGGACGAGATACAACTAGAGACACACGCGGTTCATGCTGTCCAGTTTGTTTAAGAAAAAATGAGGGTAGATTCAATCAAAGTTTTAGGTTTATGGATAACAATAATGTTGGACATGACTTAACAACGACAATGGTTTTCGATGATACGACCCAAAATGTGTCTATCGAATGTAGCCTTGATGAAGGAGAATCACCAGAAATAAGAGACGCTAATTTTACATTAGCACTAATGTTATTTATTCCACAATAACATCAAAACCGCCCCGCTTTATTAGGTAGGGCGGTTTGTTTTTTTATTCTAAGGAATCTCTTCCGCAATCCCATGCTATATCTAGCATTTTATTTACATCGTTTGTAAGTTCTACATCATCCCACCAACTATTTCTATTTTTCTTTTTTATAAGCATTACATCTTCATCTTGTGAATATGGAAATGTGTAAAACTGATATTTAGGATTTTCAAGTGTTGCTCCACGGAATAGTTTTTCTATGTCAACACCTTTGCCAATATAATATACTGTTTGTTTTTTAAGATTTGTCATAACACCTACTGGATATTTCATCTTTCTTCACCACTCACACC
>ENA-UOIY01002297-UOIY01002297.1-human-gut-metagenome-genome-assembly--contig:-P114-NODE-2297-length-15191-cov-10.825383_pt1 | contig 15191 bp, 15 predicted proteins | sample MGYA00242335_ERZ723882 | MGnify/ENA metagenome assembly ERZ723882
ACCTTATTTTTGTTGATAAGATCTTCCATCCTCTGCAACAAGCTATCCGAAATTTCGGATGTAAGCTCTTTGTAGTTTGTAAATACCGTCTTTGCAGTTTTTGGATTGGTAAGACTCCTGATCTGTTCTGATACTCTTGCCTGTAGATAAAGGACTGGTGTCCACTCCTGATCCTGCATCCTTACCGTATCCCCGATGTTGGTGTCAAAATATCCGTCCACCTCGTAAGTCACCACCGGTTCGGATGCTGTTTTAAGATCAGACAGAGCCATGCTATAGAGCTTGTCCTTGCTGTCTGTATCATACTCTTTCCGCATCAGGATATAAGCATCCTCTTTATTCACGATATTGGACGGAAACCGGTCTCTTGCCTGTGGTGCCCGGATGATCGCACCGTCTGTAAAGTACTCGATATTCCCGTTTTCATCGTATTCTTTCTTGTCAAGACCATTGATTGTCAGACCGTCCTTTCCGGTCGGCTGGATGCATGTATATAACTTTTCTGCATCCGTGGTCTTACGGATTCCGGTAATTCCTTTCCCGTACCGCAGTACAATGTCATTCCGGTATTCTCCGACTCCGCTGTCTGTATCGGAGTGTTTCCGATATACATTCAGCACAATCTCTTTTAAGGAGTAATCGCTGTTAAGCACTGTCTCAAACTCGATCTCCGCAGAAAATACATTAGCCAGAGAGAATAATCTCTTTAATACGGACGTTGTACCTGTCCATTCGTTGGTGATCCGCTTATCTGACACCTCGTTGAGACCCAATTTAAGTGTCCTCTCCGCGTCAAATACGGTAAGGTACTCTTCAAAGCTCATTGCTTTTCCAGCTTTGTATTCCCCTGCATCCTCGTTGATTAGCTCAAAAGATAACGACCACGCCGTAGCTGTGATCGTCTCCTCTGTCTGCTCAGTGTTTACGATGTTTAGATAGTAGGATTTCCCTTTGTGTATAAACGCCACCTTATTCCCGGCGGTAACATTCTCTGCATCCTGATGCTTTGCGGACACCGTAAAGGTGTAAGTATTTGCCGCACCCTGTAAGTATTCGTGCAATTCATCTCCCCAGTAGTGCATGGACTTCTTGTGCTGATTGTCCATAAACGCTACTGGTGTGTTATTCGCGCTTAAAATCGCAATTCTAATACTGTCCATTACAAGTATACCTCCCGTATTTTCGCTTTAATATGCGGCGGTGGAGATGAAAAGGAAGAATAGCAGAACTGGACTTCCGTTGTCCCCGGTGGAACTTTTGGATAATTGGATCCATTAATCTCATCTCCTTTTGCCGGCATCCCGTTTACATAGACCTTTGTACTCTCTCCGTCTATAGATACCACATCTCCGGCGCGATACCGGTTCGGCACATCCCGATATTTTTCCACGTTGTCCTTGCGAAACCAGATGCTTTTTAAATAGTTGTGCGTAACGTACTGGTTCGACAGATTTCGGTCCCCCCACTGTCCAATCCAGATCTGGATTTTCTCGCATTCCATATCTTTGATTTCCGGGATAGTAAAGTGGTAATACTTCCCGTACCAGAAAATACGCAACTTGTCACCCTCTTTTAAAAAGTCATTGTGTCCGCCGCCCATTTTTAAATTAAACGGGTTATCCTCGTAGGATGTCGGCTGGAAATCCAGTGTCTTAATTTTCTTGTTTTGAGGGGCGAACCAGTCCACATGCGCCGTATTGCCAACCGTATCACTCTTGTTAATAGACATGGCGCATATCACCTTGTTATCTCCAGTCAGGAATGCAATGGTCTGCGCTCCAGTCTGTCCCATCAAACCTGTCTCGAACCAGTGCTGGGTGTAACAGTAAAAGTTCTTCGCTCCACGTCTGCCCTCGCTGTCCACCGGGATAGTAAGTGTTTTCATTCCACCGTTCCAGTATCCGGATGTTGCTTGTCCACCTTTTAATGCCATCACGTTGTATCCGGCAACATTCCGTACTTCCAACGTTCCTTGCGTTGTGTTTTCCGGATTCTGATAAGAGGTGCCATGATCATCTTGAAACAAGCCGTAACCGTTAAACAGTTCTTCGGACGCTTCGTAGTTCTCTCCGTCCGCCTCTTCCTGTTTTCCGAGCTGGATCACTCCATACTGGCTCACAAGTCCGATAAATCCGTTTTCGTGTTGGTGCGTGATCTCGTAGTCCACGTCTGCCCATTCGGTGCCGTTGTTTTGGATGGTAATGGTCTGGTAGCCGTTATTCTGGACGCCATAGAAGTCGAATTCTGCGGTGGAGTATGCTACACCGTCAGGGATTAGCCATGTGATCGTGCCGGTGCTGTGCATATCATCCTCTCCCAGTACCGGTTCCCCATCCACGATTGCTTCATAGTAAATGCTTGGTTCGTCAGAAAAAATCAGTCTCTTTGGTTCTTTACTATACAGAATTTCTGACATTTTTCTGCGGAACTCACTGAGTTCCCTTGCCGTAGAGTTTGAAATACGAAACTCCATTACAATCTGTTTTGGAGAGTACGTGGAATGCGTAAACTCTCCTCCATTTACATTTTCAATGCTCCTTGTATTATTTGTGATGGAAGGTGATAAGTTCCGGTCAAGTCTTGTAATTTTAACCGGAATATCCACGCCTCCATAGGTTGCTTTAAGCAAGCCCAACTCTCTCACCTCCTAATAGTTTCTCGAAATCATCCATCTTTTTTATCATCGGTCTTGCATATCCAACCGTCTGCTGTGCGACAACTCTTCCGTCCAGCGTCGTTGTCAGATTGATATTTAGATTAATATCCTTTTCGCCCATAATCTCCAAGATTGATTCCTTAATATAGCCTTTTAACGATCTCAGTGGCGTGATTGCTTCTGCTTCTCTTTCCGCAGCACCACCGATTCCTCCCGACGGCATCTGGAATAATGCTGGCTTCGTAAGGATTCCACCATCTTTAAACCATTTCACGTCCAACATCGGCAGACTCGGTAATAGATCGGACAAATTGATATCTCCAATACCATCCTCGTACCCAACTCCACGATAAGCAGCCGCAAGGCTTCCGTACGTAGACACTGCGTATCGAATGGATGCAAGCATATTAGATAGTGGATCGTAGATGTTTTTATCGTATCCGGGCATTGCATAAGCTCTAAAAGTCGGATCAATGACCTGCATTAAGCCTTTAGACGGAGTACCGTTTATCGCGTTGATATCCCAGTTGTTGATCGCATTCGGGTTTCCGCCGGATTCTGTCTGCATCTGGTACAACAATCTCTGTAAATTTGCTTCTGAATACTGCCCTGTCATCTGTAACGCTCTTATCGCAAGCGTTCTCCACTGCTCCACACCGGCACTCGGATTGTAATTAACGTTCGATTGCGTATCAAAAATTCCCTTTACAAATCCGACCACGCTGTCGAACACCGTATTCACCGCTCCTTTCGCCACGGAAATCCAAGGTTCAAACGCTCCCGTTAAATCCGTAAATTTATCAATCGCAATTTGCACAATTTTACTTGGGTGCGTGATGTAATCCCATACATTTCCTGTAAAGTCTTTAACCGTATCCCAGACACCGCCAAAAAACTCACCGATTCCACTTGCAAAGTGCGGAAGTTCTTCCAGAAAACTCTTTGTTTGGTTGGCTGGCATGATTTTCGTTCCCTTTTCCAGTGGCAGAACTACATCTCTCCCCTCTGGAATAAATGGTTTTCCATGTGGTGGAACGATCATTTCTTTGTATGTAGAGCCTTTCTGGTCGTTTACGATACCTAGCGTGTCTTTTGGAATGCCACCAGTTCCTCTTGCAAACTTCGGGACTTCCCACAATGCAAATTGCTTGTCTGACCCAACTTTGTCGAGCACCCAGTTCACGCCGTTAATCACGCCGTTTACCGCACCACCTATTGGTTTCACAATTGCGTTTGCGATTTCTTTCACAATTCCGCCAAGCGTATCCTTGAGCCTGTTAAAACCGTCTTTTATAAATTCCCAAACGGATGAAAAAGCGTCCATAGCTTTCTCTTTGATCGAATCCCATATTCCACCGAGCGTGCCCTTAATGCTGTTCCAGATTCCGGTTGCAGTATCCTTGATTCCATTCCATGTATTTGTAAAAAATTCTGCTACAGGAACGAAGATCGAAGTTGCTGTATCTTTAATCCAGTTCCATGTGTCACTAAGCGCTTGCTTTATTGTGCTCCACACAACTATTACTGTATTTTTAACTCCATTCCACAGATTTACGAAAAATTCGGCAACAGGAGAGAAAATTGCATTTGCAGTGTCTTTTATCCAGTTCCACACATCACTTATTGTTTGTTTTACTGTTTCCCACGCTTCTGATGTTGCCTTGGAAATTTTCTCCCACGTTTCCGAAAAGAATTCGCTTATCGATGTAAAAATTGCACTTGCCGTATCGCTTATCCAATCCCATGCGCTTTTTAATGCAAATTTTATTACTTCCCATACTGTATATATCACAGCGTAAATTGCATACATGACAGCGCCTATTGTCCCCTCGATAAATTTCAGTGGACCTTCCATAACATCGCATATCGTTTCCCATGTATCCCGAAAGAAACCAACAATTCCATCCCATACTTCTTTTAACGTTCCTACAATGCTTTCCCATGTTTCAGACGCTGTTTTTGAAATTGAATCCCATAAGCTAGAAAAATATTCTTTAATTCCATCCCATGTATCCTTTAAAGTCCCTGTGATATTTTCCCATACTTCCGACGCCTTTTGTGAAATTGAATCCCATAAATTGGAAAAATATTCTTTGATTCCATCCCATGCTTCAGACGCACTCTCGCTGATACCGTCCCACAGGTCAGACATCCAATCTTTAAATGCATTCCATTTTTTGGACAGCCAATCTGTGATGTCTCCCCAGTTTTTTATTACTGCCACAACTGCTGCAACCACTGCAATAATTCCGGCAATAATTCCGGCTACTGGTAATAGCACTCCTGTCAAAAATGCCATTGCACCTCCAGCCGCTGCTATTCCACCAGCTACAACCGCAAGAATCGGCAGTAATTGCGAAATTACAATTGCAATCCCACCGATTACGACTATAATAGTCTTGCTTGTTTCAGAAAGACCGCTAAACCACTTTGCAACTTTCTGAATTATAGGAACAAGTGTTTCAAGGATTGGGGCTACTGCTTCTGAAATGGCACTCCCAAACTCAGCCATAGCCAACTTTACGTTATTTAGCGCAACCGTTTCTTCGTCAATCGGGTCTAAAGTATTGCTGAAAGTCGTTTCCACAGTCCCCTGACTGTCTGAGGCAGCGACTCCTAGGTCGTTCAGGTTTAGAACCCCTCTTTGGATGGCATCTACCATCCTCACAGCACCTTTTGTTCCGAATACCTCGGCGGCAGCGTTTAATGCTTCCGTCTGGTCAGTCGCATTCAAAATTTTATCCTGTGTTTCTGCCAAACCGTCAGTGAGTGATTTCCCGTCTTTTGCATAATTTACCGCTGCCTTTGATAAGCTGCTTAATGCGGCAGACCCGTCTACTCCTGCCTGCTCAAATGCCCCCAACAGCTTTACTGAGTCCGAGAAACTCAATCCCAATTCTTGTAGCTGTGGTGCTCCTTCAATCGCTTTCTGAAATAGATCGTCTACAGATACGCCCGTGTCTTGCGCTGTTTTTGCAACATCATCAAGTACGCTGTCTAGATCATCACTCGACATGTGGAATACGCTAATCGCCTGTTTTGCATTTTGCGTTGATGCTACCACATCGGATCCAGTAATTTCCGAAAACTTCAACATTTTTTCAGATGCATGTTGTAATTTTTCATCGGTGAACCCGAACTGCGTATTCATCTCCCCAATTACTTTTCCGATGTTTTCAAGGTTGTCTATCGGAAGGCTGGACGCAATGCTTTTATAGACATTATCCATTCCTTCAGCAAGCTTCCCTGTAGCACCTGTCGCTGTTATGATTGCATCAGATCCGGCATCTACCTCATTAAATGCTTCTTTTGCGTTGTCACTAAACTCTTTTATCTTCTGCCCTGCATCTGCTATGATTTCAGCGGCTTGCATCATGTTTCCTGCAACAATTCCTTTTCCGATACCGTCCAGTGCTTCTCCTGCCTCACCTGAATTCTTCTTCATCTCGTTCAGGTCGTTGTTCACTTCATCAATACTCGCCCCGTCATCTACCTTATTCAATGTAGCTTTCATCTTTGACAGGTCAGTTTCCGCCCCAAACGCTTCTTTTCCTATCTTGTTAAGCGCTACTGTCAGATCGTCACTGTTCGCCGTTCCATTTTTTATGGCATTCGTCAGCCTCGTTCCGAGGATGTCCTGAAAATCATCTAGGGACTTTCCGGTTGCTTCAAACAGCGTCTGCAACTGCTTCGTGCTTTCTTTTAGGGATTTCTGCTCAGTCTCCATTCGACTAATCTGCGTGGTGTAAGATTTTAAATCCTGTTCCGTCTTCGCAATTTCCCTCTGAAATTCTCGGTATTCTTCCGCTCCGATGTCACCAGATTTGAACTTCTTTTCTACTTCTCCCTGTGCCTGCTTTAAGGCTTCCAGCTTTTCCTTGGTATTTTCGACCTGTTTACTTAATAACTCCTGTTTCTGTGCAAGCAACTGCGTATTCTTCGGGTCAAATTTTAATAATTTATTTACAGAGCTTAATTCGCTACCAAGACTTTTTGATGTATCTTCCGCGGATTTTAAAGCTTTGCTGAGCGCCATTGTATCCGCACCGAATTTTATTGTGATTCCTTTTATTTTCTTATTCGCCACTCTCTCACCTCTTTAAAAATTATCAAAATCTTCCTGTGTTGCTTTTCTCGCAGTAGGATTTTCATCCTTTTTCTGGTTATCGATATACTCCTGTACATAGTCCAAGCAATCCCCAATGGTCATTTCTTCCATGTCTTCGCTGGTTAATCCAACCTGTCGGCAAACATAAAAAAAAGACTCATTTGTGAACGGTTCGCCACTCGATGAATCTTTATCACTTATTTTTTTTTACTTGTTGGCATGGTGTCTGTAAGCAAATCTTTTACTTCTCCCATGATTTCATTGAGCGGGAATACTTCGAATCCATCCAGCCACTCCAATGGATCAGGAATCGTCCTATCTGCTGTTTTCGCCATTGTCCAGATGATGTCGTAAAATACTTCCATGTCCATGTGGTCAAGCGAAGCAAAAGAAATGTCCTGTATTCCAAAATTCCTTTTCGTTCCTTTTCCAAACACTTTCGCTACTTTCATCAGGTCTGCAAAATAATCTCTTCCAAACTGCGCCTTATATCTCTTTGGCAGTGCTGCTGTTGATTTCAATTTCACTTGTTTTTCGTCAATGTAAATTGTTTTTTCCATAACATCCTCCGCTTTTCTATTGGGGCAGATCGCTCCACCCCTTTATTTCGCTTTACCTACTTTTGCCTTTCCAATCTTCCCCCTGCCTACCAAGGCGAGGTCTTCAGGGGGTGCTATTCCCCCGATTTTTCATATACTGTTGTATACCAAGAGTTATATGTTGCTTCATCGACTCCTGCCGCTGTGGATGCTTTAACTAAGTTGTCTGTCGGTCTCGGACTTGCCACAAGCGAAAGTTCTGTTGTGTTCGGTTCTCCGCTATCTTTTGTTGTACTTCCAACAGATGGTCTGTTTACAGAGCAGTAATAAAAGAGGTGTCTTGTCGCCTTGACATCTCCCTGAAATTCGAACATCAGTGCGATATTTGCCACCTGTGCGTCAGAGTTTTCGAGAATCACACCTTTTTCTGTTTTCTCCTCTTTTAACACTTCTGTCCGGAATTCTTCCGGTACTCTTGCAAGCGTAAGTGTACCCTCGTATCCCTGATTATTTGCGTTGGTGTAATAATCAATGTCATCCGCTTTAAACCGGATCAGATCGCCGCTCTTGTCGAATGTGATACTTACCGCTCCAGGTAATCTCTTGGGCGATCCGTATGTGATTTTTCCGCCTTCTCCTTCTGTAATAACAGCGTAATAACAGTTTCTTAACCCGAATTCTACTTTGTTTTCTTTTCCTGCCATGTTCTTTACCTCCTATATTTCAATTTCATATGCTTTCAAATACATATTTTCAGATTCTAAAAAACTCTCGTACGACTCATACTGGAGCTCATTGTTATTTAGTAGTTGCTTTACTTTTTTCTCTAACTGCAAGTCTTTCTGATCTGTGTATACCTCGATCGTGACGGCATATCCCTCGTAATACACGGTGTCATCCGCATAAAATCCGATATCCTCGTCCACATAGTATACGATGTACGGTAATTCTGGTACTTGACCGACTGCAAAACAACGATACGCAATCGGAAGATTGAGTGATTTTAACTTGTCTTTTAATTCTGGCAACGTCATTTTACAGTCTCCTTTCCAGTTCTTCGACATACTCTTTTATGCATTCCTGTTCCACTTCTTCGATATGCGGATATGCTCGTACTTCACCGATTTTTCTCCCACCACGTTTCAACTGGTGTCCTTTTTCCAGTAAATGTGCTATGCGGTATGTTGGAGATTTATTGTACACCGTTATTCCATATTTATCGGTCGTTCTCGTCCAGTTCTTTGCATAAGTACCGCCATTCTTGCTCTTTGGACTATTTTCTCTTAGTTTTTTCGCAGCTTTTCCGGACACTTCCATTGCGACTTTCTGTGTGGTTTCTTTTACTTCCTCTGTATATTCTTCCATCTGCCGCATAATTTCTCTTGCGAGTTTGTCAGCACTTATGCTTTCGCTCATTTTTCGATCCTTTCCGTACAGGTCAATTCCAGTTCTTCTGCGCTGATCTGATACGTTTTCACCACTTTCAGTTTCTTTCCGTGGAATCGGATATACCTCTGTCCTTCATATTCATAAGGATGCACGATTAAAATCCCTGAAATTTCCATGTTGTTCTGTCCAGCAAGGTAGAACTCATTTCTGGACACTTGCTCTTTACAGCACCAGATCTCCTGTTCCGTTTCAATCGGTACTTGCTGACCGATCTCATCCTCTTCATACCCGTTGGAAGATATCAATACTACTTTTTCATCCCATGTTCGATTCATTCTGCACCGCCTTAATCATCAGATTGTTCAACCGAAACCGGATGCTCCTCGGAATCACCCCATCTTCTGGATGGTTATACTTCCACGTAGCCCAATCCAGCACAAGCAGGATGTGGTCATATCTCTCTTCCGTGATGCGAACGCCGTATACATTTTCGCATTCGTCCAGAATACCATCTATGATCGCATAAAGGACGGAATCCCTACTATCTGTAGAGATTCCAAGTCTGTCTTTTAATAGTTGCAATACAATCACTCTCATAAGCGTACTCCTTACGATTTCGCCATAATCCCCTGTTTTTTCATCTCCGCAAGAATCGCATTGATTTTGTTTTTCAGGTCAGTCGCTGTTTCTGTCGACAAATCTGCGATCAAAGCCATCTGTTTCACACCGCCGAGCGTTGTTTTATTCGCCGCTGGAAGAGTGTAACTTGGTCCCGCAGGTCCCTGTGCGCCTGGATCTCCCTTGTCTCCTTTCGGTCCTTTCGGTCCTACTGCTCCTGCTGGTCCTGCCGGTCCTACCTGCTCATTCTTTACGCCCTGCTCTAACTTATTCAGTTTCTCTGCTGTAATAACGTCATCATTATTCCATGTAGTTGGTTCGTATGCCATTTTGAATACCTCCATTATACTATTTTGCTTTACCTGCTTTTGCCTTGCCTACTTTCCCTCTGCCAACTAAGGCTACATCGTCAGAGGGAACTATTCCCCCTGTGTGTATGTAATGTAGAATCCGGCGTCTGCATCCGTTTTCTTCACATCGTATCTTACAACTCCGGCAAGCAGTTTGCCGTAAATCTGGTTATCTACCCATTCAACGCTTGTCCGTTTGCGGTCGAAGAATGTGCAGAATGATTTCGGATCACCGACAAAACCTTTTAATTTGCCAGCTCCTGCGATCATTTCGTCATCCAAAACGATTACCTCTTTGCCAGACAGCACCTTTCCGCTTGAGGAAGTGATAGAATCCTGCAACAGATATCTTCCATTTTTATCTTTCAGCTTGTCCAGTTCTGCGTAAAGAGACGCTGAAATGATAAGCTTCACTGGATAGACTTTCTTAATATCCTTGTTAATTAAATCTTTCAATCCATCCAGCCCGTTCACAGTCTTAGGTGTTGCACTTTTTAATACAGTCGCAACGTCTGTGTTGATTGTGTTTCCGGACTGGTCATTGATTTCATCTCGGATCAGACCTGTTACATCATAGTCAGCGTCATCGATCGCCTCCTGTGAAATCGGGATATATCCTCTTCTTGTTTCGATGTTGTAGCTAATTTCAGTAATTTTTGGTTTGGAAAGTTCTGGGTTCTGCGCAAGTTCTTCTACAGTGTTCATTTTGCTTCCAGATTTCGCAATTACTGGATATTTTCCAGATGCACTGTTTACGCCTACTACTTTTACATAGTTTCTCAAATCAACGATGTCCTCTGGTTTCTCCTGTGGAGCAAGAATTTCTACCGGGATCAAAATACCTGCATCCACTTCTTTAAATCCGCCCTCTCTTACCTGCCCTTTGGACTTCACAAATGCGTTAATCGCGCTTCTTGCCTCTTCGATTTCTTCACTTCTTTTACCCATATCTTTCTCCTTTTCACGTTTTTCTGGAGCTTTTTCATACTCCTTCATTTTTCCACGCAGCTCGCCAAGCTCTGTTTCAAGCTCACTTTTTCTTTCTTCGTGCGCTTCTTTTTCCTCAGTAAACTTCGTAATCTCTTCATCCACAACCGAGCGTTCTTCCTCTGTATTTGCTTCTTCAATGGATGTTTCCAATTCCTTTTCTCTTGTCTCAAAATCTGCGTCTTTTCCACGGATTTCTTCCAATTCTTTCTCTTTGTCCGCGATCTGTTTCGCAAGCATCAACTGTCTTAAAGCCATTATTTTTCTCCTTTCAATCTCTTCGTGGCATTACTTCGCCACTGCACCAACTGTTTCTCCCGATACTGTTCCACCTGTGCATGTCTCGCCTGTACGCCCGTATCTTCATAAGCCGGGAATGTGCATACAGACACTTCGTGCAGATCAACTTCTCGTATTGTCCATTTCACAGTGCCGTCATCTCTCCAATCGGTTTCTTCCCGAACTATATTGAATCCAAACGAGCACTGATCCACATCTCCACGTTTTACCCTCTCATACAGGTTCATTGCGTCTGAATCATTTTCATTGATATCAATTTCGCCCCATAGACCTCTTGTATCGGTTCTCAGGCGTAAAGTTCCAACTTTTGTCCGTCCAAGTACAAGTGTGTCATCATGGTTTGTCAGAGCGCGGATGTCGTTGCTCATGGTATTTACAAACGCTTCTGGTGCGATTTCTTCGTAAGCTCCCGGCCACAACTCTGTTTCGGAATTAAAAACAGCGAAGTATCCGGAAATTGTTTTCTTTCCGTCCTCCGCTTCTCGTGTTTCAAACTCCGCTTTCCACGATCTGGTTAGGTTTTCTTTCTTTCGTTCCACTATTCATCACCTCCCGTCCTTAATTTCTTCTGTTCTCCAATCATCCCCTGTGGAATAAAGTTTTCGAGGATAATCAGATCATTCAATCCGTCCTTCGGAGAATCACCAATCAGATTCAGTACATCATTTCCTGTGTAGATCCCTCGGATATATAGGTTCATTCCGATTTCCGCAAGCTCCTTGGTGTCATAAGCCATCAGGCTTTTCGAGTTGCATTTAAAGTACCAATGCGGGCTCTGAATCAAGCCTTTCGTAAGTGTCTGCTGGAATACGTCCGCAATCGACTTTACCCTCGTCCGGACAAAGTTGTTATACTCATCCTTGTTAAAACTTCCAACCCCAAGAAAAAAAGGCGGCACATCCAACAGGGATGCTACCGTCCTCTTATCAATCTCGACCGATTCATTGATTGCGATATCCTTAAGGGATAGTGGTTTTACCTCGGATACCTCCAGAAATTCCGCAGGTATGATCCACGGCTCACCCGGTTTCGATTCTTTCAAATATTTTTCTTTAATTTGCTTTCTTCCGGCTTCGCTTGCAAAATCTTCCGACATTGCATCTACCTTAACAATGACGTTTGGCATGTACTGTCCGCTCATAAAAGATTTCTTAGTCGCATTCGCCTGTTTCAAATTAGATGCGATATCCTTTAAAGCAAGCCTGTAGCCCGTACCCTTCCACGGATACTCTGGATTTGGGTTGATTGCAAAGTGCAATACTTCGCTCGGATCATATTCCTCACTTCCGTAGATCACCTTGTATCCTGTCTGCGTTTCTTCAAAACTCGTCATGGACGGCTTCAGCGGAATCAACTCATCAATGTATCCATCCCTCATCACCGGAAGGACGACTGCGTTCCCGTCACCCGGCAAGAGCATTGAGTAAACAATGTTGTAAACCCACGCTTTTCTCGTCATCAGCGAATACGGATTAATGTCAATCTTCCGTGATAGCTCATTCTTAATCCGGATGTCTCCATGCGGACCATTCTCCATTAAATGGATTGTCATGCCAGAAACCAAATCGGCAATTTTCTGACACGCCGCCCGAATTTCTGGATTCTGCGCCAGCGTTGTGTATCCTGACGGCAATAAAAAATCAGAGAACGTAGCTCCCTGATAAACAAATACTTTATTCTGTGGTTCTGATCTAATACTCTTCTGCTTCTTTTTCTTTGCCATTTTAATCTCCTATTCTTCGTCTTCTGCAAAAATCAGTCTCCCGTTTTCAGCTCTTCCAAGGCAAGTACATTTTCTGTCAATAAAATCATCCTTATTTTTAGCGTGAGATATATCAGTCGTATGTTTGCAATTTCCACTACATTTCTCGCATCTTTTCCCATCACATAAATAAAGGATTTCGCATTCTGTTTTCACGCACATTCTTTCTCCTACTCTCTCTTTAACCATTTATTTGCTGCATTTCCAAGTGCCATGTCAGCCAACATCTGACAGCACGAAAAGACCCCTGCATCGAATAAGTCAATTCGTCTTACTCCACCGTCTCCATCTACTTTCTCGTATTGGATCATGTCATCCACCTTTTCGATTGCTCTTACATTCTGTACGCAGTACTCGAAAGCATCCGAATGTAGATAATAGAATTTCTTATTCTTTACTTTTACCTCAATATGTCGGAATCCCTCAGACTTCACGTAAAAATACTGTGGCTGATCTTGAATCTTAAATCCAGATTTTTTCATTTTTAAAAAAAACTCTCGTCCGAATTTCTTATCGAATCCGACAATTTTGATTTTGAATCCCATCTTCTTCATGGAGATGAACCAGTTCACAATGTCATCCGGAAGTACTGTGGCTGTATTGCTCATCGTCAGCCATCCATCCTCTTCCCAGCCAAATAGTGGTATTCCATCCTCGTCACCTTTTTTAATTGCCGCCGCTCTCGGAAAGAAAGCGTGTGTGATGCAGATATCCACATCTTTGTATGTTCCATAAATAGCGCCGGCTGTCAGATCGTGAAGTTTTGATAAGTCAGCGCCGCCATACCATGTAATCGGCAGTTTTGCCAGCTCTTCCAACGACCAGTTATATTCATCGTCAGATGATCTGAATTCGTTGATGTCAAAGTATGCATTCAGAGCATTTGTAAAGATATTCAGAGTTTTATTCAGGTACTCCGCCCTTAACTGCGGTTCATTCATTGCCTGCGCTGCATCATCCAGCAACTCATCTACTGTAACAGTAACTCCAATTGACGGCGTACACATCTGTAGCACTTCCGGATCATCCAAAGTTGTAATCTCGCCTTTGCTGTTTAAAACATTTCCTTCTTTATCCTGGTCTGCTTTGCAAATAAAAATAAAATAGGAATCATACGCTTTGTCTGTGATTGTTCCATTCAAAACGTCATGAAGAGTCTTAATCCTATTCGCAAGGAATCCGTCCGGAATGTCTCCAGCAGTAGATATACCAATCAACAATTTGTTTCGATATGCTTTCATGGCGTTTTTCATCAATATATATTTTTTAGCCCCAGCTCTTTTCCAAGAATGCAGCTCGTCCAGAATCAGACAGTTACAGTTTAAAGAGTCCAATTTATCTTCCTGGTTGGCGATCGCATACATTTCAGCGGTACCGTCTCCGAAATCAATACTAATGGAATGCTCTTGGTTATTGTTTCGGATTCTTAGCTTATCAACATCTCCACGCAAGGCTTCAACGTTATCCACCAAAAATCCAAAACTTTCCATGGTCTGCTTTACAGAGTTCGCAACGATGTATGTCTTCGCACCAGATCCTCTGTCCAGAATGCTTTTCGCATCAGCAAGCGCAGCACTAAAGGATGTTTTCCCCTGTTTTCTTGGTAAAAAAATAAGCGCTTCGTTAAAACGCCTAATGTCTGTGCCTTTCCGGAAGAATCCAAACAGATTCACACATACAAATTTCTGCCAATCCGTCAATAACATTGGAGTACCTTTAAAACTGACTCCATTCTTGTCCTCACCTTGTACGTGGTGGATAGTTCCCTCAATCAGATCGATCACAAAATCAAATTGATCACTGCGAAAATCTAAATCATCACGTTCTAAATCTGCCAGAAATCTCTTACACGCAAGCACTCTATCTATGTTCACCAAGACTTTTTTACTTACGATATCCTCCGCATAACGCACAGCCGTATCGAAATGCGGACTGCTAATATGGGATAAGTCCATTTACTTTCCCTGTTGTTTTTCCAGTAATAATGCAAATGCAGATTTCTCTTTTTTCGGCTGTTCAATCTCCGCATTGTACGTTTTTGCATTCAACATCAGTCTGTCGGAATATGTTCCGATATCTTTCCGTAGATTTTCGAGACTCACGAGAATAGGGCTTTTTTTACCCCCGCTTTTCTCCGTGTCCAAAATCACTTCATATCCGGAATCTTCGAACTGCTTACTTAAGACATTATACTGATAGATCATGTCTGCGTAGATCTCAATCACCTGTTTATACTGCACTTTGTAGGTTCCAAGTTCTTTCATGTATCTGACTGTTCTATCGATGATTGTTTGCTTCTGTGGTATATATCTTGTCATCTATTCTCACCTCCTGTCCTGCCGGAAAATTTATTTTCACAGATCCGCTCTATTGGAAAGAGTCCTCTCTCCCGATTCTCCTGAGACATTTTTAATATTCAAAAGGGAGGGGGGATATATGGATCTCTTTCACTTCCATTTCCATTCCGACTCAATAATTAAAC
>ENA-UOIY01002310-UOIY01002310.1-human-gut-metagenome-genome-assembly--contig:-P114-NODE-2310-length-15037-cov-4.377119_pt1 | contig 15037 bp, 23 predicted proteins | sample MGYA00242335_ERZ723882 | MGnify/ENA metagenome assembly ERZ723882
AAACTGATTACTGATGCTTTTTATAAGTTTTCTAACGAAAGCATGCAACTGAATCGGAGAATTGAAGTAGGGCCTGTTTCTTTATCTGGATTTGATGCTCAAGGAGGAATATCCCCCAACACGGATAATGTTGCTTTTTGGGCAGGAGGCAATTATTATCAAGCTACCACAGGAGCGGCAAAAACGGTATTGAGACATGACGGAAGCGGTCATTTTGCGAATAAGGGCATTCTATTTGATACAGCAGGTAATACTCAATTTCAAAGTAATAGTTCCGGAAATAGAATCATTATTGACCCTTCAGAGCGTGTTTTAAATATGATTTCCGATAGTTATAACGTCCTTAAAATGGGATTTACAACAGACCGAGCTCGACAGCCATATATAAGAATGTTTCGTTTTGAAAATACAGGAGTTCAAACTGATTCTTTAAGTTTGAATGTAACAGGAATTGATTTTACAGATTCAGAAGGGGGAGGGAGGTTTTATATACATAAAAGGACTAATGGTAAATATACTATATATAATAAATCTTGGATATCTCAATCGGAGGCTATTGTAGGAGAAATGTATTTAGATAATGGATATTTAAGAGTAAAATAACATCATAAAAACAAAACATCATGAAAGTAGATTTTAACGTAGCATTAAAAGACAGCAGAAAAAATGACACTTACAATACGATTGAGGTCATTGAAAAAGGAGTAAAAGTAGAAAAGTTGGAAAAGGTCTTACTTCGTGACCTTATCGCACATAGTCTATATGCAGGAACAAGCTTGGAATATGCTAATGATCCTGATAAAGACAGGGCTATTAAGCTTAAAGCATACCGCCTAAGCGAAAAGATTTCTGCTTCGGAAGGGCCGATCAATATAACATGCGAAGAAGTTGTTCTTATTAGACAAGCTGCAAACGGTTATCAAGCAGCAGGAACTTATGCACAAATAATGAATTTAGTAGAAGAAAAGGAGGACGAAGATGGCACTACAACAAGTAAGTAGCGTTGAAAACAACGCTTATACCGAAACAGTCGGGAATGTTATTATCAATTACACAGCAAATAGGGATAGCGGTAAGCCATTAAATCGTATTCTTGCTGAAATCTATATCGGCGGGAATAATGTAGGCGCATCCAATATTTATTCTGAAGGAAGAAAGGACTATTACATTCAGAAAGGATTGTCGGACGAAGAGAGTATTGCTGTTTATCAGGCAATAGTAAACAGCTCAAAACGGATTTTTGAAGAATTGAACAACGAAACAGTATAACTTTATGGCAGCAGGCGATATCATATTTGAAGACGGAACGATCATAACCCCGGCGGATTTAGAGAAGTTAATACCTCTGATTACGAATGCGCTTGGATCAACCGCAAAAGATCCTTCGGAATACCCCATATTGGAACGTCTGGACGATCTTACAAGCCTTCCTGTGTTTGACGCGGCCTATAACCTTGGACGCGTAAGTATTCTACGGCTTAAAGGCGTAAACGGAAAGAATGCGATATTACGTGTGCAGGGGGATATGTTACAGTGGTCACTCGAAGGGACTGACATTTGGAATGATCTATATTCCAAAAGCGAACTTAAAGGAGATCCTGGAGCAGCGGCAAATATGGAAATCGGCGAAGTGACTTCTGGTGATACGCCTGCTGCAACAATTACAGGAGAAGCACCTAATTATAAGTTAAACTTAGTGCTTGTACCGGGAGGAAAAGGGGATACAGGTGATAACGGCAAGACTCCCGTACTGGCATCCGTTAGTGCACAATCGGGAGAAACCGCATCTGGAAGTTTCACAGATGACGGAGTTGACGAGTCCGGTAACCCGAAATACATCCTTAACCTAACCCTGCCTAAAGGGCAAGATGGTCAGCCTGCTGTATTTCAACAAGGCACAACAACAACACTCAATCCTGCGGAAGAGGCCAGAGTCGAAGTTGTAGAGAACGGTGTGACACCCGAAGGCAACCCGAAGTACCTCTTGAACTTCTTTATTCCTCGCGGGCCAGCAGGCCCCGCGGGCACAGGAACGGGAAACGTTCTTGTTGACGCGACCGGGCTTGTTTCCGGGAAAAAGTATCTGTTTGTACCTGATTCGGACGGTAGCACGGCCGGCACATTTGTCGAATATGCAGCACCGGAAATCCCCGAACAGGTACAACCAGACTGGAACGCAACGGAAGGCAAAGGAGCTATCTTACATAAACCAGGCGATGCCACCGCCGATGCATCCGGCCTCATGTCTGCTGATCAGTTTCAAAAATTGGAAAAACTGAATCCTTCATCCCTTTCCAACGACGTGACGGGAAAGAAGGTGGAATACGCCGATGATGGTAAGCTGCTGTTTGAAGGCAAGGAAACATTTGCGGTCGATGCTAACAATGAACTGACCCTTGCGGGGAAAAAGTTGAGCGAACTTGGTGGGGGGGATGCAAATGTCATTAACATTCCGCCTGACATAATGAGGTTATCTTCAGACTCTACTAGTGATGAAATTTTTGCAGTATGGGGTGGACAGAAACTATTGTTAGAAATAGTAAAAAACTTTAATAAATCTACGGTTTATACTATTAACACTATTGAAAATGGTTACATGATGTTATTATACCCTATAGTGGAAATCCAATATGAAGATGATTTTAATTACATGATCAGTGTTCATATACAAATACAAGAAGATGCTATAGATATAACTACTGAAGTCTTAGAGGGGATAGCATCTGCTAATGTCTTAAGAGTTGGAAATGTAATTAATACATCTGTTGGAAACACAACTGCGGATAGGATATATTTATCCTATGGGGGTGATAACGGATTAGATCATAGTGATCTTGTATGGAATAACAATGAAAGGTATGATGATGAAACTGGCGAAGGGTCTAGGCACTTGGCTTATGGGGGATCAAAAAGTATAAGGTTAACAAATCAAGGTGACGGCACAAAAGCCCTCATGGATGATGCTACATACCAAGAAGTAGTTAAAGAAGCTCCTGAAAATGGAAAGACATATGGACGCAAGAATAAAGATTGGGTAGAAGTCGGTGGAGACTACCAACTTCCATCCGCTACTGATTCCGTTTTAGGCGGTATCAAAATCGGCTACGTTGCATCTGAAAAGAATTACCCTGTTCAGCTTGACGGAAGCGACAAGGCTTATGTAAATGTGCCGTGGACGGATACAAATACAACATATTCTCCGGCAACTACATCTTCAAACGGGCTAATGAGCTCAACAGACAAGACAAAACTTGATCGTATAGGCTCTTACACTACCGCCACAACAGTAGCTAATCTAAATGCAAATTACGAAAATATTGAGATAAGTAATCTGTCTGCTAATGCGTCTTTGTCGGTAAATCTAGTTGGTACTACTTACAACGGCTGGGATATTAACGTTTTCATTTACTGCTCATCCGCGCGCACTATCACTATTCCTACATCAGGTAATTATATCAGCATGATAGGGTCAAGTCTTAGTTGCCCGGCAAGTAAATGGACTGAACTGAACCTGCATTGTTCAGGCGGTAAATGGAGGATTGCAAAACTTGAACAAGAATAATTAGGAGGATATATGAGTAGGAGAAGGTTTATGGGAAGCACAAAGTATACCCTTACAGTGTATACAACAGCGGGGGCGACCGTCATTGTTGATGGCGTAACACAAACAGCAAATGGTTCCGGATACGCATATTACGAGCTAAAAAAAGGAACTTATTCGTATTCCTCTAGTAAGTCAGGCTATACATCAAGATCAGGTAGTCTTACTGTAACAACGGATCAGACATTATCTATACCTCTTACAAAAAATTACGTAGTAGGAGATTTTTACTACATAAATAACACAATAATAGGTGTTATGATTAATAGTTATCAGTATGTATCACTTTATGATCAAGCAAGTAGTTATGTTAGCTGGAGTAGTGCTTTATCATACGAATCATCATATAATGCACAAGGTGTATCAGGTTGGAAGATACCTGAAAAATCCGAATGGACAACAATGTATGAAAATAAATCGGTTATTAATGCATCACTTGGTCAAGTAGGTAATCGTATTGCAAATGATTGGTACTGGGTAGCGCTGACAAATGGCGCTAAAACGTCTTGCGATTTTTCGAATTTAAACTTTTGGTCTCCTGCAGAAAGCAACAGAGTAAGATTAATTCATAATATATAAACAAATGATATACATAGGACATAACAATAATGCTCCCTTCTTTCTCGAGATCGAAGAAGAACTGAATACTACAGATAACGCGGTAGTATACACCTGGGAGGACTTTATCAACAACAATGTAGCGTGGCTGAAATTGAGTGATGAACAAGGATTGTTTTACAATGCTCATCCCGACGCAACACCGGAAGAAGTCTATAAGATGGAGATTCCGTCGCCGGTGCCTGACCCCGAACCAGAACCGGCCCCCGAACCAGATGCGCTGGAAGTAGCTAGACAGGCTAAGTTGGCAGAGATCGAAGCACAGGACAAGTTTAGCGAAAAATTTTTCGTTTCTGTTATCCGGTATCAACGAGATGATAACGAAAATATCCTTACTGATATTGCCGGAGAAAAACTAACAGAGGAAGTTGTAAACTACACTCTGTGGATGGATAAGGATTTACGTACAACAATGCTTAATACGACATTGCCGGCATTTCGGGATCGAGGTGATAAAACAAGAGCATTTTGGACTCTTGATGAACCATCTCAAAAAGTTGATATTCCGATTCAGTGGGCTATCGATAGAATACCCAGGCTGGAGATTTATGCGACGGAGACGTATGACATGCTCGCTTCGAATAGAAATGCCGCTCTTGCCGCTACCACCGTCGAAGAGATAGCTCAAATCGACGTAAAAGCGAACTATCCGAAATTTTTGACATTTGAACTTAATTTGGACTTGTGGAATGGAAGCAACGATACAGAAACAATCGATTAAGCATGATTTGATGATCCTGTTTATGGCCGCAGTTATAACTGTGACATTTATAGGATACAGATCAACGGTAGCTCCTCACTATCTTCCGACTTCGAAGATTGAAGAAGGGAGTATTGTGCTTAAGAATGACAGTATTACAACGATCATAATACCAGATAAGCGATGAGTCGAAGAAGATTTATGGGAGAAAAGAAGCTGGTGTTTTTTCAGCAACGATTCTTTCCTGCAGGAACTTATACATTTACTGTGCCGGAAGGATGCACATCTGTTGATGTTTTCCTTGTTGGTGCCGGGGGCGGTGGTAACTCTGGATCAGGAGGTGGTGGTGGATACACTAAAACATTTAAAAAAGATACAACTGGGTATAGAGATGGAGGAGCGATATCTGTAACACCAGGTGAAAAGATATCAATTATTGTAGGCGCAGGAGGTAAAGGTAACTCTAGTTCTGGAAATAGTGGCGGTTATTCGCAATTTAAATCATCGTCCTATCGAGCGAATGGAGGACAAGGAGCACCTAGTGGTGGATATGTTGGAGGTAATGGAGGCTCTGGCGGGGGAGGTGATGGTTATAGCACTGGATATGCTGGATCTAACGGAAATGATGGCGAAGGAGATACAAGATACAGTGATCGTAGAGGAGGCTATGGGCAGGGACATACAACAAGAGATTTTGGCGAATCCTCTGGTGGCATTAACGCTGGAGGAGGAGCTCCTGATCGGGGGTCTAGCACAACTGGTGGTTATTCTTCATATACTAATGGATCTGGCGAAGGCGCTGCAGGTGGCGGTGGCTATGGTGGCGGTGGTGGCGGCACTGGCATTAGTACCGGCAATGCCGGTGACGGTACTGTTATCGTCCGAGGATACAAATACGAATAGTTCAAAACGCATAAAATGTGAAACCTATAAATTAAAAGAAATGACACTAGAAATTATCTCGTTATTGATTATCGTCGGGTACACGACAGCGGTATGTATAAAAACGAAGGGCTTGCCTTATTCGATAAGTGCTACGTATTTTTCGTTAAAACACAAGCTTGTATTCGGAGCCTGCATGTGTTTTACGGCAATGTTTCTCTTCCCGGTCGTCTGGGATTTGAGCACAACTTTCGCAATGCGAATATTTGCAATAGCTGCGTGTATTGGTCTAATCGGTGTTGGTTTAGCTCCCGACTTTAAGAACGAGTGGATTAATAAAATACACTGCGGATCGGCAGCCTTGACTCTTATCTCATCGCAATTATGGGTTAGTTGTACTCCAGCATGGTGGGTATTGATCCCCATCTGGATAGCTTATTTAGTGTACACAGGATTTGGTATAGCAAAGCAAAAAGAAGGTGTTTTTATATACCGATTTATACAAACGAAACCGATGTTTTGGATTGAAATAGCAGCACTGAGCGTAACTTATGTCGCTATTGAAATTACTAAACGTTTGATGTTATAGCAAATTTGATTATAAATTAAAAGGATCGACAAAAATGGAGGTGTTTAAAATGATTTGGGAAATGAGAGGGCTATTTATCATTTCGATATTTGAAATGGTACTTGTGCTTTTTGCAATGAGTTGGGATTTTGCATCCGGGTATTATAAGGCAAGGTTAAGAGGGGAGGATAGAAACTCTTACGGAATGCGGCGGACGGTGAGTAAATTTATCCTGTATGCCGGCAGTGTTTGCATAGCTTGCAGTATAGATGCTATTTGTTATGTCTGCCGGTTTTGGGAATTTATACATATTCCTTTTTTGACAAATATACCTGTCATAACATCTATTATAACGGTATTTATCCTTGTAACGGAAATACGATCAATCTGGGAGAAGGCGGACGCGAAACAACGTAGGCAAGCAGGAAAAGTGGCTGCTTTAGCAGGGGCTGTATTAAGTAAAGATATGTGTCATGTATTGAAAGAAGCTTTAACTGAAGCGATAATAACAGCTAAAGAAAAGGAGAAAAAGGAATGAACATTACAGAAAACTTTACATTAGAAGAGCTTGTGCATAGCGATACAGCTATCGCAAAAGGAATTAAGAATGAGCCGGGCACAAGAGAAAGATTAGCAATGATGAATCTTTGCGCTAAACTGTTGCAGCCGCTAAGGGAGGCCGTTGGTAAGCCTATATCGATTAATTCCGGTTACCGATGTCCTGAATTAAATAAAGCTGTAGGAGGCGTACCAAGTAGCCAGCACGTTAAAGGGGAAGCTGCAGATCTACACATTGAAGGTAAAGCAGGGGATTTGCTGGAGGTGTTGGAAGAATCAGAATTGCCATTTGATCAAGCTATTCTCTATCGGCACAAGAATTTTCTTCATGTGTCTTTAAAGTTGGAGGGAGAACAAAGAAAGCAAATCATTATTAAACAATGAAAGCCTGGCACGTCATATTATTGTTGATCTGCTTAGTGGGCAGCTTTCTGATCGGATACCATATTCGTGGAACAGATACAAAAAATGTACAGCTTGAACGTGATACTGTAGTAGACACATTGAGAACAGTCTTGCCGGTACCTTCCTTTGAAATAAAAGTAGAAGAGGTTGAGATACCTTATCCGGTTATTATCAAAGATAAAGGGCGGGAGAGGGTTGATACGATCTATGTTCCAATACCGATCACACAGAAGGAATACCTGACGGACAATTATCATGCCTGGGTATCGGGGTATAACCCGTCACTTGATAGCATATACGTATATAGTAAAACGGTCTATGTTACGAAAAAGATACCGGTTCGCCGCTGGGGGCTTGGCGTGATCAGCGGTTATGGCATTGGCCGGTCTGGACTGTCTCCCTATATCGGATTAGGCGTATATTATAGACTATGGTAATGAAATAGCTTTTTGTTCATAAGCACCTCTTTTTCCGGGGCTTTAGAGGTAAAATAAAAGCCCCCAACGTATCCGTTTAAATTACCACATAAAAACGACATAGCGCAGAATCCCGCACGTTGGAGGCTTTAATATCTTCAACATCGAGATTCTGCGCTTTGTTGCGTTATATGTAATGTTTTTATGCGGCAAGGCAAAGATATAATTAAAAATTAAATTTTATGTGTAAATCAGAAATCTTTGCCGAAATATTAAGAATTGTTTCAGAAGAAACAGAAATACCAACTAACGAAATCCTTTCAAGTAGCAAGGAAGCGGATGTCGTTGATGCTCGCTACTTGCTTGTTCATCTTCTTTACGAACGAGGCTTTTATCCTTCTCAGATAGCTTTGCAGACCCGCAAGACAAAACGTTCTATAAACTATATCTTGTCCGGTTTTTCTGACCGAATACAGCGGGGGAAAATGTTGAGAATACAATACGAAAATATAAAGAAATTGCAGGGAAATCATTGATTTAAGGCCTTAGTCCATATTGGTAGATTTGCATTGTCGGGCTACAACCTGGCATGTAACAATTTAATTTATAAACACTATGGACAGAAATTATTTTATCGGTACTCCCGAAGGTGGTAATTCCGGTGGAAGCAAATTTGACATCATGGCTTTTCTTCCGAGCCTGATGGGAGGAGGAGGAAAGTCATTAGATCCTAACCTCGTTGCAGCTTTGATGAATAACAAAGGCAACCAAGACGCCTGGGGAGGCGGTGGTTGTTGGTGGATTTGGATCATTCTGCTGTTCTTCGTCTTTGGCGGTTGGGGCAATGGTAATGGCTTCGGCAATAACCGTAACGGCGGCGGTTTACCTGCGGAACTTAACAACGACGCCGGCCGTGAACTTCTTATGAATGCAATTCAAGGCAATGGACAGGCTATAAGCCAGTTGTCAAGCTCGCTTAATTGTTCAACTCAGCAGTTGCAGAACGCTATCTGTAACATTCAGGGACAGATTCAAAATGTAGGCAACCAGGTAGGCTTGTCTTCTCAGCAGATTATCAATGCTATTCAGTCCGGTAACAATCAGTTGTTGAGTCAGATCGCTTCATGTTGCTGCGATGTCCGTAACGCTATCACTACACAGGGTTACGAAAATCAGTTAGCGATTGTTAATCAAACTAATACTTTGACGGGCAACTCTAACACACAGTTTAACATTTTGGGTGCTAAGATTGATGCTCAGACTCAGATTATTAACGACAAATTCTGTCAGCTTGAAATGCGTGAAATGCAGAGCAAGATTGATACTTTGCGTCAAGAAAAATCTGCTTTGGAATTGGGTATTTCACAAGCTGCTCAGACTGCAAACATTGTGTCACAGCTTAAATCTCCGTGCCCTATTCCGGCTTATTTCGTTCCGAATCCAAACTGTTGCAATCCGATGCAGGTACAGGTTACCCGCGAAGGATGTGGTTGTGCTTATAACGGCTTAGTGTAAGGAGGGGGCAGTATGACAGCAAGATTAAATGTAAGAGCTTGCGTCCCCAGGGTTGACGTGAATGGAATCTATGTCTTATCAACAACTGGAAAGGTTGTTACTACACCTACGGGCGAAGAGTCTCAGATTGATTTCGGACTTAATCCGTTCGAATGGTGCGCACTTCCGGAGATTGGGGTGCTAATCTGGCGGGTAAGACATCCTGTTACGACTACTGAGGCTTCTTATCCGGTTAATGTGGTTATTCCTAACGGATATGCAACAACTGTACCGTCACAAGATACCCAGATAGGGACTAACCGGATTCCGGTAGTTGACCACCACAATGTGCAGGTAATAGGTAGCGATGTAAACGTACCGGTAGATTCCAGTAGCGGATCACCTGTTTTAGGTGGTTACACAGAGCATATTGTTTGGTTTAATAAACCACAGGGGATATTCCGTCTGTTAGGTGTAAAATCCTCAAACAATCCTACTCCTGCTGCTCAGGGAAGTAATAGCCCGGCAGAAGCAAGCGCGGTAAAAAGTAAATGATGAGAGTCCGGGTTAATCCCGGCTCTCTTTTAAATCAAGAAGAAAATGACGTTTAAAGAACTAAGAGAAGGCAATCAATATTTTATCTTGCATAAAACAGATAAACCATTTTGCGAAATAGGAAGTGTAATAGGTGTAAGCAATTTACGTCCGAAGCAGAATATGGTAAATGGTTATCAGGCTATGCAGCCCGAAATGATCATTGATATATCTGTCAAAGTTGGTGATGATACAGTTAAGCTGTCGTCTGTTCCGGCTGATAAATCTATCGCTGATTATAGGCCGGAGAACGGTGAAAAACTGGTGTTGTCCTGCGATCAGGCAATGATCAATCAAGAGATCAGCGCCATGTTGCAAAACAGCCAACAGATATTAGGCAGCATAGAGACTCATAAGTCAATCATTGACAACTGCGAATTCATGCTGAACCAGCTTAATCCCCAGTTCAAAAAAGAAAAAGAACAGGAAAGTAAGATTCAAAGTCTTGAAAATGAAATTGCGGAAATGAAGAAGATGTTTGGTGGCGGATTCGAAGAACTGAAGTCTCTTCTTCTTGATAAACAGAGTACTAACAATAAAAAAGCAACAACGTAATATGGGATCAAGAAAACTAGAAGAGCTTTACAGAGAATTTGACGCCTATGAGGATGATGATTTGCTGGAGGCTATGGAAGAAGCCTATAAACTCGGCTGCAAAGAAGGCAAAAGAAAGGCTATGGATGGCGGCATGGGATTTAGGGACGATGATGACGATGATAATGATGAATTTCGTCGTGATTGGTCACGTGGAGGTAGTGACGGTTATGGAGAGAGACGCGGTGTAAAGAATACCGGTCGTTACGCGGGAGAATACCGCAGACGTAGACGTTATTAATCAGAAGGGGGACGGTGTTCCCCTTCGTTTAAAATTGACAATAATATGAGACTAGATATGTATGACGATTTTCCATCTGGCATGAAAGCTTACCTCTCACAATATGGATGGCATTTTAGCAAGGCCATGTGTGATTTTGCTGTATCCATGATGGAAAAAGAAGATGGTAACGGCAAGAAAGTAAAAATCACACCTTGGACGAAAGAGCAGGTAGATGAACTGTTGAAAAAATACAGTGTTGAAGTAAAGAAAAAAGGAGGCTTCGATTATGTATATGCAGCAAACATGTGCAAGGCTGATTATTTAGGATCTTCGATACCAAACGAACAGTATGCATCCCTTTATATCAAGAATGTCTGTGACGATCCGGATGCTTACGATGGTATTGTATTCACACGATTCTATGCGGATATGATCGGCTCTGGAACACCTATAATTTGGGAGGAAATGATCTAATGAGCGGATGGGGTTACATATTTCGTATCCTTAAAGGAGAGTCCCCTTCGGACGTGCTGGCAAGTATGCCAAAGAGGGATTATGATAAAGTTTCTTCCGTTGTAGATAATTTGAAAAATACAAATCTATCCAGACAGCAGCGCAGAAAGATAGAACGCAAATTTAATGCTGTAAAACGATGATATACCGGGAGCTAAACATACCTCAATACAATTGGCTAGTACATGTATTTTACCATGTCACATGTTATTGGACTGATGAGATAATGGACTGCTTGAAGAATATTGGTTGTCCTCCCCAAAAATTGAAAGAGTCATATCGTAACCTGAAAGCGTGCAAACTCAACACTGGCTTAACCTATTCAAATTATTATCTTAGAGAGTCTGTCATGGTTATTGGAAAGACATCTTCTTCTGACGAGTTTTCAGACTCTATGATGCATGAATTAAGACATTTGGAGGATCACATAGCAACAGCGTATAAAATGCCAGCAGGAGGGGAAGAAATAGCTTATTTGGCAGGATACATCGGTAGAAAGTTATCAAAGGACATGCAGATGTTTATTTGTAGCTGCAATTGCCACAAACATCAAAAGAAGCGACTATGCGAAAAAAAGAAAAGGAAATACAGAAGTTAAAAAGGGGATCAGCCAGGAGAGAGGTCGATCGCCTGGTTGATTCCCTTGACTTCGAGCCAGTTAACTTTAATGAGAAAGTATGCCGGTTGCGTAGGTTGATGTGCTTTCTTTAATCAAGAAAACCATTTCCTGCTAAGCTTCTTGCGTTTTCTTCTAAAGTCATTTGGTTGTATCGTGTCATGCATTCTCTTGATTTATGGCCTGTACAACCCATGATTTTAGACTCTTGAATATTATTTTTGATCATATTGGTTATAAATGTCCTCCTGGCTGTATGGGATGTGATAAGTTTATACTTAGGGATCATAACGGTTTTAATTTCCCCGGCGATCTCTCTTTCAAGAGATATCATTTCGGTCATACCTACTTTGCGGCAAATATCTTTAATAGCCTTATTAAAATACTGTATACAGCAAGCTTTGGGTAAGCAATTGTTATATTTTGAGAATATCTCTTTTACGTACTTTGTAAGAGGAACACATACTTTAGCCTTCGTCTTCTTAGTAAGCATTCTGATATTATCACCAACGATATTATTTATCGTTATATGGGAATAATCAGAGAATCTTTGACCAGTCATGCAGCCTAGGACAAACAAATCACGGAGCTCCTTTTCTCTTTTGGTCAATCCGTCAAAATAATAAATTCGGGCAATATCCCTTTCTGATAGATAAATAAAGAATAGGTCTTCATTTCTTATTCTAACATCAGAATATGAACTATCTACTTTCCATCCATTAGCTTGAGCTTTTTTCAAAAAGAATTTTATTCGTTGAATAATCCCTTTTACAGTATTAATAGTCAATTTCCTATCAATATGTAGATAGTCTGCAAAATCATCTAAAAGCTCCTTATTGATTTGACTAGTATCATAAGTTTCATCCCATTTGTCTTGAAACATAATAAAATTTATTAATGCTGCTTTTAGAGATGAATAACATTTAGCGCGAGGATTCTTTTGTAAAAATATTGTTGCAAACTGAACAAAACCACAAACAGGAAGGTTTTGCATATATTCGCTTTGTAGCGACATACCTGCATAAGCTGAGAAATCAATCTTTAGTGCTGTCATAATAATTTGTTTTATTGATGAATAAGCACTACATTTGTAGTGTCAACTTTGATATCAGCTGCGCTGAAAAGAGTTTACAAAGCCGGATAGTTCGCTGCTGTCCGGCTTTGCGGTTTAATAACCATTTTGTTGGTGTCAACGAGATGGTTCAGTATTTTCGTGATATGAGCCATTCAGTTGTTCGGAAAAACCGAACAACTACTATCAAGATTAATCGGAAATCCCGATTAATTTATTCTTCGAAAATTTTATCTACATCTTCATCGTCCATCTCCTCAATATCTTTCTCTTCTGGCTGATAATACACCTCCGTATTGGTATTCTCCCATTCCTCTTCGTAGATATCACTATCGCCCGCTTCGATGGCCAATGCTTTTGCTTCTTCCTTGCTGTTTGCTTTAACAAATACACCTATACATCGATGTACGGTTACTTCATAGATTTTCTTGTCGTCCATTTTTTATATTTTTAATCCCAATAACCGCCGAAGCGATTATGTGTTAATACTTCTTCTTGTTTTAGTTGACACCGACGGAACTTATTCAATCGGCGTTTGTCTTTTCGTTTGCCCCGCCGGTGCCGTTTTGTAAGCCGGCACTGCCGACAATGGCAGATGCCTATACCGGTATGCTGCTCCTTCATGTCTTTTTAATTATGTATTATTTATAATCCTGATATGCACAGCTTTTAAATGCTGCTTTCATATTGACCCACCGGGCAAAACGTCTTTGTTCGGCTGTAGGTGGTATGTTTGTGTCCAAGTCCCGGTATGCCATAGCAAAAGGGACGCATCCTAATCGATCAAGATATAAGGCTCTTCTTTCGGCATCTTCGATTTGCCCATCCTTTACCAGCATATAGAAAAACAACTTCCTGCCAGGGATCCCAGCTTCTTTCAAGTAAGCGATAGCTGTTTCCACTTCGTCTGTTATGGCAGAGTGGTCATAAGCCATCCTTATAAACTTAATCCACCTTACACGTTTTAGCAGCTTAGCAATTGATTTATCGCGAGCTATAAGCCTGCAATCTATCCCTTGATTGAAGTCTACTTTTATTTTGAGCGATATAATCTTATCTATCTGTTGTAGTCCCCAATCTGATGCGATCACGTTGTTGTCCATCAATATCGCTGATTTTCGTCCGTCCAAAAATTCTGTGATGTCAGAATGTTTCCGGATCCCACCTTCTTTGCGAGGCACGATACAGAAAGAGCATTTATTTACGCATCCGCGAGTAAGAAAACCGTACGCTTCAGGGAACATTGGATATAGCGAGTAATCCGGGCATATATGTTCAATCTCTTCCGGTAACCACTGATCAAATAATTTGTATCCGGATCCACCGCGCAAAACTTCGTCGGCCTGTATTACCCTCCCCTCGTCCGGCGTGAAGCCAAAAACTTTACTGAGATAAACCCGGTCGTAATAATCAATACCGGTGTACCACTCTACCTGATCGCCTCTCGCCTTGTGATAGGCAGACAACTTCATCAGTGCCAGGTTGGGGTAATGATGTCCGTCAACATCAATCATTCCAATCTTCATGATCTCACATTTTTTTAAAATTGAATTTCTAATTGTTTCTTATTCGCCAGATACACCTTTCTGCTTAGTCCAGAACACCACCAGTTAAGAACATCTTCGGCTGAATCGAATTCCATATACCTTCCGTACCTGTTCCGTAACTTTTTAATTGTGTTGATATACGCCCTGCGGTACAATGGAAACATGCGCAATTCAGCGCGTTGGCTTTTACAATTCATTGGGCAACCAATGCAACCGATTCTATCCATTATCTCATAGAGAGGGCAAACGGGAATATTTCGCAATTCCAAAAACTCGAAAACTTCCGAAGTAGTCCAATCGAGAATGATAGAAAGCAAAGGCTTATCACATCCCAGTTTACAATCAGATGTAAACTCTTTACGCTTTGCCCGACGCGCGCTTTCTTCCTTCCGGATGCCGATCACTACAAGTTCATTGAGTCCTCGGCGCTCCTTAATTACTGCACAACAGTAGCGGCGGTTCCGGAGTGGTAGCATCTTCGTTTTAAGAATAAGCTGAAACATCGTTTTCTCCGGATACAACCAGGTCACATCTGGATAATTTGACCGGATGAACCGAAGTAGTTCCGGCGGATCAACAGATGTTTTGTAAAAGTAGGCTTTGAACTTTACCCCGGCCATCCGGCAAAGCTCATAG
>ENA-UOIY01002312-UOIY01002312.1-human-gut-metagenome-genome-assembly--contig:-P114-NODE-2312-length-15029-cov-14.277548_pt1 | contig 15029 bp, 10 predicted proteins | sample MGYA00242335_ERZ723882 | MGnify/ENA metagenome assembly ERZ723882
CAGGTTCTAGTGTCCACTCCGGACGTGCGGGTTCAAGTCCCGCCTCGCGCACCAGAAAAAACCGGTTGTCCAGCGGACAACCGGTTTTTTCAACGAAATAAATCCTGTCGGATTTGTGAAATGCGCTTCGCGCGTGAAATATGGCTTCGCCAAGTGAAATGCCTGCGGGCGTAAGTGGATTTATTTCATATCACTTGATGCGCCAGCATCAAATTTCACGCATCACATCCGGAGGATATATCACTTTCGGGCAGGACTTCCCTGGATGCAAAATATACTAAATATTATGTATAAGGACGATGAACCCATAACGCAAATTGGGAATTCATCCCTAATACATTTGACCGGATGCTTTTTGAACGAAATAAATCCTGCCGGATTTGTGAAATGCGCTTCGCGCGAAATGTGCCTGCGGGTGTGCGTGGATTTATTTTATTTGATTCCATATATAGTTAGGAGGACCCGCCATGAAGAAACGCCTGCCGCTTCTGCTTCTCCCTGCGCTCACGCTCGTTTTGGAGGCCCTGCCCTATGGTGCGGTGCTGCGGTTTGCGCGCCCGGCCGCAGCGCCGCTCCGGGAGCTGTACTCTTATTTTGATCTCACGCCGTTCGGCTATGCGAATTTTGCACCGCTCTTTACGGCACTTGGCACCTGTGTCCTGCTGGTCCTGCTGGCGCTGTACGCCGGGACCGGAAAGCGGGGACTTGCCGCCGCAGCGTGGATCGCAGCGGGCGTCTGCGCCCTCGTCTCGCTCGGTCCGCTCCTGCTGGGCATTCAGAATTATTCCGTTACCGGTGCGCTCATCACGGCCTCCCTGCTGGCGGAATGCCTCTGGCTGTGCCGCGTATGGAGACCGAAGAAAGAAAACCCCTAAAACGTCCCGCCGGGGACGAAGAAAACCAAACAAGCCCCCTTTGCCAATGCGGCGAAGGGGGCTTGCTTTGTGCCATGGAGAGAATACAATGAACTTTGTGCCTGTACGCCGCTCCGGACAAAACACGTTGCAAAATCCACGCTTCTGTGGTACGATGAACGCAGAGATCAACAAACGGAGGGACCGATCATGGCAAAGGAGCAGCGCTTTGAGCGCGCTTACACACAGGGAGCATTGCAGATTACCGAGATCTGGGTCGACAAGGAGACGGGCGTGAACTATCTCTTCCACGCCAGCGGCAATGCGGGCGGCCTGACGCCGCTGCTCGACCGCGACGGAGAGCCGGTCGTTTCCCCGCTGCTGAACCGCTGATGCGCTATTTTATCCCGGTGTCGGAGCGGCAGGGGAGCTGCTATTTTGAGTTCCAGCCGGGGCGCTGGCGCGGGCGGTTCTGGCTGCCCGGCTCCATCCTGCTTGCAGACGAGCGGTGGGAGGCACTGCGCCTGACGGAACTGTTCGGCGGCGTCCTGCCGGAGTTTGACTATTTCGGCGTCACGCCCGTCTCCCGCGGGCAGTGGGAGCGCATCGCAGCGCGCAGCCGGGACGAGGCAGACTGGCGGGCCGTCATCGACGAGGCCGCGCCGTGGGCAGAGGCCAGCTTTGCGCGGCACGGCGTCATCAGCATTCTGGGCCTGTGAATGGGGGCGCGGCTGTGAAGTACATTGGCATCGCGCTGCTGATCGCAGCGGGCTTTGTGCTCCTGACGCTCGGGCTGGCGTTTTTGCTGTTCCGGCTGGCGTTCGGCGCGCGGAAAACGACCGAAAAGGAAATGTTCGTCCTGCCGGACACGGACCAGTACCGGCCTTATGCGGCGGAGGCGCGGCGCATGATCCGCGCGGCCCTCGCCCTTCCCTATGAGCCGGTCACGATCCGCTCGGACGACGGACTGACGCTGTTCGGCCGCTGCTATCCCGCAGCCCCGGACGCGCCGTGGCTCCTGCTGTTTCACGGCTACCGCAGCGCGGCGGAGCGCGATTTCTGCGGCGGGCTGCCGTTTGGCATGGGGATGGGCTGCAATGTCCTGCTCGTCGACGAGCGCGCCCACGGGAAAAGCGGCGGGCGCTGCCTCACGCTCGGTATCCGCGAGCGGTATGACTGCCGCCGCTGGGTTGATTATGTGATCGGCCACGCCGGGCCGGACGCGAAGATCGTGCTCTACGGCATGTCCATGGGCGCGGCGACCGTCCTCATGGCGGCGGGGCCGGAGCTGCCGAAAAACGTCACCGGCATCGTGGCCGACTGCGGCTACAGCGCGCCGTCCGCCATTTTGAAGAGCGTCATCCGCTCCGCCCATCTGCCGGTCTTCCCGGTCTATGCCCTGCTGCGCCTCGGCTGCCGCCTCTTCGGCGGCTTTGACCCGGAGGAGGCCTCCGCCGCCGGGGCGCTGGCGCACTGCGACACGCCCGTCCTCTTCCTCCACGGCGAGGACGACCGCTTCGTCCCCTGCGCCATGGGGCGGGAGAACTACGCCTGCTGCCGCGCCGCAGATAAGACCCTGCTGACCTTTCCCGCCGCCGGGCACGGCATGAGCTATATGGCCGACCGGGAAAGATACCTCGCGGCCGTTACGGATTTCCTGGGGAGGGTACTTGGAGAAGAATATGGAACAAAAACGACTCACACTTTCGGAATATGACGCCATCGTTGCCTTTGACCGGCTGTGCTTCCCGCAGGATCACTGGACGGAGGAGGACTGGCGGGAGCTGCTGGCGGACGAGCGGGCGGTCTATCTGGCCCTGCTGGACGATGGGCGCATCGTTGGCGACGTGTTCGTCTACAACTGGCAGGGCGAGCGAGACTACGGCAAGATCATGAACCTTGCGGTCCACCCGGCGTACCGCGGGCGCAGGCTGGCGGCGGGACTTCTGCGCGCGGCGACGGAGCTGCTGCAGGCGGCCGGGCTGCCGCGGATCTGCGGCGAGACGCGTCTCTCGAATGAGGCCATGCGCCGCACATTCGCCGCCTGCGGCTACCGGCTGACCCGCATCGAGGAGGCCTACTACGATCACCCGCCGGAAAGCGCCTGCAAGTATGAAAGACAATTAGAAAAGTAATTCAAAAGAAACGCCGCCCCGATTTTCGGAGCGGCGTTTCAGACTGTCAAAAGACCTGCCCAGCCAAAAGTTTCGGAGGGAAGAAAAGTGTGAAAGGGAACAGTCAGGGTTGCCTTTCGCGTTCCATCACCCGCCGCAGCGGCAGAATTGCAAAATCATGCTGCAAAATTTGATTTTGCAATTCGGAAAGCAGCTTGACGAAAAAGCCCAAAGGGACTTTTTTGACAAGCTGCTATGCCTGTTTCCTGCGGTGGACTCAGACGCGCTCTGCCCACTCCGGGGCGTCAAGCAGGGAAAGAAGCGTCATGTCTTCTCCCTCCTTCCGGCCGGGCGGAGCCGGAGGGCAAGGCACAGCAGCGAGGCCATGAGCAGCAGTACGGACAGCTCCGGCAGGAAGAGAAAGAAGCCCTCGTAGTCCGAAAGATCCATGATGATGTGCACAAGCAGCGGCAGCCCTGCCAGCAGTATGAGAAAGATGCGCGTGCGCAGCACGCCAAGCGCCGTCAGCAGGAAGAAAACGAGCACGGCAAGATAGAGGATGCTGCACAGCACCGTGTGCAGAACGCTGGAAAACGACAGCGCCTTATAGAGAAAGAACACGACGAATCCGGCCACGGGCGCAGTCAGCGGCACGATGGTCCTCCGGCCGAACAGGGCCAGCAGCACAGGATAGAGGGCCGCCGAGAAGACCGGCAGGCCGACGAGCAGGAAGATATCCGCCTGCGAGAGCGTCATGGCCGTCGCGACGGGGTCGGCGAGATAGTACCACAGGCGCGCCGCAGCCGATAGCAGCATCAGCGCCATGGAGAGCAGGCACAGCGCGGAGCGCGGCTCTGCCGTAAAGCGAAACTTCTGATTCATAGATTTCTCCGATCAGTTAGGGAAGCTCTGATTCAGAGCTTCCCTAGAATAGGAGCGCGGCCCAGACGCCGCAGACCTCCCGCGCCAGCATGAGGCAGTAAAACGCGCGGTCGTGCGTGTACGACGGGACGCCCAGTGCTTCAGCCCCGGCCCTGCGGGCCAGAAGCTCGGCGCGCAGCAGGTGGTATTCCCCGGAGACAACGGCAATCTGCGCGGGGCGCGTGCCGGTCTCGGCCTCGATGAGGTCGAGCGAGCAGCGGAGGTTTTCCTCCGTCGTGGTGGCCTTCGTCTCCATCCGCAGGCGGGCGGGATCGACGCCGCGGGCCGTCAGCCAGTCATACATGCACTGCGCCTCCGTGATGGCTTCGCCGTCTCCCTGCGCGCCGGAAAGGACGGCAATGGCCTCGGGATAGCGCGCAAGATAGTCCTGCGCCGCCTCGAGCCGCTCGCGCAGGGCCTGACTCGGGACGGTTCCGTTCACGCCCGCGCCGAGCACCACGACCCACTGCGCCTCCGGGTCGGCCGCGCCGCGCCCGGCGGAGACGACCCATCCGGCTGTTCCGGCGGCCAGCAGGAGGCCGAGGCAGACGAGGATCAGACCGATGCGCGTCGCCCAGCGCGAAAAGCGGGGAAAGCGCCCGCGCAGTGCGTCCACGATGCCGAAGGCCAGCACGACCCCGGCTGCGAGAAACAGCAGCACGCCCGCGAAGCGGAAGCCGTAGACGGCGAAATAGAATACGAGCCCCAGCGCCAGCAGCGCCGCCGTTGGGATCCAGAAGCGCCTGCGCATCAGAACAGGTAGCCGCGCAGGACGCGCAGCGTGTTGAGCACGCCGTCGCGGTGGCTGCGCTCGTAGCCGTGCGAGGCATAGACGCCCGCGCCGATGAGGCCGTGGCGGATGTCATAGCCCGCGCGGAGCGTGGCCTCGACGTCGGAGCCGTAGTAGGGATAGATGTCCACGGCGTAGTCCGCGCCTTCCTTCTGCGCGGCGGCGATGAGCTTCTTCACAACGTCGTAGGAGTACGGGCCGCCGGAGTCCTTCGCGCAGATGGAGACCTGCCGCTCCGTGCACTGCAGGCCTGCGCCGACGCAGCCCATATCTACGGAGATGGCCTCCGTCACCCCGGCCGGGACCGAGGCGGAGCCGCCGTGACCGACCTCTTCATAGACCGTCACATGGGCATAGACGCGGCGGGTGGGTGTTTTGCCCTCGTCGTGCAGGTATTTTGCAAAGCCGAGCAGGATGCCGACGGACAGCTTGTCGTCAAGGAAGCGGCTCTTGATGTAGCCGCTCTTCGTCACGCGGGTGCGCGGCTCGAAGCAGACAAAGTCGCCGACGGAGATGCCGAGGGCCTTCACGTCGTCCGCAGACTCGACGGCCTCGTCCAGCACGACCTCCACGGTGTCCCAGCTGCGCTTTGTGGAGGCATAATCGCCGTTGACATGGACGGAGGCATTGATAAGCTGCAGCGTGCCCTCGTAGCTGCCGGAGAACTTCGTCACGACGCGGCAGTTCTCTGCCTCGGCGTTGTTGGCGTTCATGCCGCCGACGTTCACGATGCGCAGGCGGCCGTCGCCCTTGATCTCGGCGACCATGCCGCCGAGCGTATCGGCGTGGGCCTCGAGCAGCAGGGCGTCATCTGTGCTTTCGCCGCCGAGATCGATGAGAATGCCGCCCTTGGCCGTCCGCTCCGCCGCAAAGCCGAGCGCGCGGAACTCGCGCAGGACAAATTCCTCCGCCTCGGCAGTGTAGCCCGTTGGACTGTCGATGGCCAGCAGCTCCACCGCCTTCTGCACGGCAAAATCCACATAGTTTTCCATGAAAAGTACCTCCCACCGCCCGCGCCGCGGGCTTTTTTGCCATTATATCACAGAATGGATCAAAGGGAAAGAGAAGAAATTGCGGCGGCTGCCGACGAGGCCTTGTAGGGGCGGGGCATGCACTGCCGAGCTGCACCGGCCGTTGTAGGGGAGCGGCATGCCGCTCCCGGCGACGCACTTGCAGTCCGTACCGGCCGCCGATAAAACGGTATGCACCGATTGCGTCTGTAGCGGCGCTCAGTGAGCGCCCAGTAGGGGAACATTCAACAGCATGGGGGCGCTGGTGCACCACCACGCTGCCTGACGTGTCATTGCGAGGAGCAAAGCGACGTGGCAATCTCGGGAAGGCACTTGCAGTTCGTACAGGGCGTCGATAAAACGCACGGACCAATTGCGTCTGTAGCGGCGGTCAGTGACCGCCTTGCAGAGGGGCATTAAACCGCTGGAGAGCTCTGGTGCACCGCCGCACCCGCCTGACGTGTCATTGCGAGGAGCGAAGCGACGTGGCAATCTCGGGAAGGCAGTTGCGTTTTCGCCGATGGCTTTCCCACGATGCGGCCGGGTACGGCGAGATTGCACCCCAAGGGCACTTCCTCGCGCTGCGCGCTCAGGGCGCCACGTCGGGCTTGCGCCCTCCTCGCAATGACACGGGAAGAAGGCACTCCCAAGTTTGTCATTGCGAGGCTCCGCAGGAGCCGTGGCAATCTCGCAGGATGCAGCCGTAACATGGGAAGGCCTCCGGCGAATTCGCAACTGCCTTCCCGAGATTGCCGCGTCGGGCTTGCGCCCTCCTCGCAATGACACGGGAAGAAGGCACTCCCAAGTTTGTCATTGCGAGGCTCCGCAGGAGCCGTGGCAATCTCGCAGCACCGGCCGGAACACGGGAAAGCCCCCGGCGAATTCGCAAGTGCGCAGCCGGGACCGGCGTCCCCGCCGCTTTATATTCCCAGCTGCAAAAAACCAAGGGCAGGCCATTGGCCTGCCCTTGTGCTTTGTTCTGTTACAGCTTCGCGTAGCGCATGAGGATGGTCGCGAACTCTGCGCGGGTGGCGTTGCCGGTCGGCTGGAGGCCGCCGTCCTTGCCGTTGATGATGCCCGCACCGACGCACCAGCGCAGCGCGTCAACAGCCCATGAGCCAACCTGACCGGCATCCGGCCAGCGGCTGAGGTCGCCCGTCGGGGTCGTGTCCGTTCCCTTGACGGTCTTCGCATAGCGCTGCAGCATGAGCGCCATGTCCTGACGGCTGATCTCCTCCATCGGGCGGAACGTGCCGTCCTCGAAGCCTGTGACGATGCCCTTCTGCTGGGCCCATGCCACGGCCTCGCCGTACCACTCGTTCGCCGGGACATCCGGGAAGGCGTTCGTCGCGCTGACCTTGTCGCCGGAGAGGCGATAGAGGACCGTGGCGACCATGGCGCGGTTGAGGGTGGTGTCCGGCTCGAACTTGCCCTTGCCCATGCCGTTCATGAGGCCGGTCTCGAGGACATAGTCCACGCTCTCGTGGTACCAGCCCCGGTCCGGACGGTCGGTGAAGGCCTTGGACGGGCAGTTGTCGGAATTGGCCGGGATCGTGCGGGTCTCCGTTGCGCCGCAGCCGGAGCAGGTGCGCGTCTGCTTGCCCTCGTGGAAGCAGCCGGCCGGCTCTGTGGTCTCCCACGGGCCCCAGGTGTGGGTGTGCGGTGCAGAGATCTCGTGGATGTCCGCGCGGTCGCGCACACGCAGGCGGGCGAGGATGGCGCTGTCGGCGCTTTCTTCATCGACGTCGCGGGAGCCGATGCCGATGCCGCTGACGGTCATGCCGACCGTGAGTTTGTCGAGGCTCGTGTCCGTGCTCGTGATGTAGCCGTTAATGAACAGGAGGGCCGTGCCGGTCTCGTCCTGCACATAGATCTTGTCAACGACGCCTGCCGTCTTATGGATCTCGGTGATCTTGCCCTCGACGCGCATCAGGTTGCCGATGTTCTCGTCCGCCATCGCGGCCTTCGCTGTGACGAGCTGCGGCTCGAGCGGGGTGATGTCGTCGGAGATGATCTCGATGCTGCCGTTGTAATCGCTGCTGAGGTTCAGCTCGATCTCGCCGCAGTAGTAGGTCACGCCGCCGTGGACGCGGACCTTCATGCCCTCGGCATAGTTGCCCGCGACCGGGAAGACGTTGATGCCGCGTGTGTCGTCCTGCACATAGATGCAGTCGAAGAACGCGGTGTTCTTGTCATAGCCGGAGGCATTGGCCGTGACGGTGCCCTCGACCGTGAATTCTTCCTTCTCCGCAGCCTTGTGAACATCCGCGATCTTCGTGACGGTCTCGGCGGGCTTCAGGGAGTTGAGGATGTTGCGCAGGATGAAGCGGTTGGCATAATCCTGATCGCTCTTGATGTCGTAGTTGCTGAAGAACGTCACGCCGGAGGTGATGACCCAGCCGCCGCCGGGCAGATCCTCGTAGGTCATGACATTGACGTCGCCCTTCTTGACGGTCACGCGGCCGTCGACGGACTCGTCGTACTCCGGCACGAAGGAGCTGCCGTCAAAGTAGCCGTCGTAGTGCGTGCCCCAGGTGCTCTGGTAGCCGCGCACGAGGACCTGCACCTTGCTCTCGTCGAGGACCTCGACCGGGCCGCCGTTGTAGAGCTGGAAGCCGGTCTGGTTGTCCGTCGCGGGGGTGGTGCCGAAGGCGTTCGAGGACGTGTAGGCGCCCGCGGTGAACGGATGCCCGGTGTTGAAGTTCTCCTTGGAGGAGAGGTAGAGACGGTAGGCCTCGTTCGCCTTCAGGTCATTGTCGACGATGATGCCGTTGACAATGCGGGAGTGTGCACCGATGGCGGTGAGCAGGGCGTTGGAGTTCTCGGCGCAGTTGTCATACTTGTTGTCGCGGTCGGACTTGGAGCAGAGGATGACCTTGCCGCCGTTGTCCGTGTACTGCTTCAGCGCGGCGATCTCGGCCTCGGTGTACATTGTGGCCTTGGCCGTGTTGCGGCGGTACGGGACCGTCAGAACGAGGAGGGTATAGTTCTTCAGGTTGTCATAGGTGAACTGACCGGCCTCGATGTAGCTGCACTTCACGCCGTTGTCGGCGCAGAAGCTGATGAAGTTGCCGGCGCTTCCGGCATAGTCGCCGGAGAGATAGTAGTTGTCGTGGCCGTGGTCGACGCCGACGTTGATGAGGTCGGCTGCGTCATAGACCTTGAGCTCCAGCGTTGCGGCACACTGGAATTCCTCGCCCTCATAGGTGCCGGTGTAGAGCACGCGCAGGGTCTGCGCACCGGCGGCGGTGGGCTTGAACGTGAAGGAGAACGTCTCCTTCTGGTCCGGAGCCAGCGTCTTGGCCGGGGTCTGGGTCTCGACGGTCGTCGTCGTGCCGCCCGCCGTGACGGTCAGCTCGACCTTGCTGATCTGGTAGTTCGCGGTGGCCGCGTTCGTGATGGTGGAGGTGATGGTCTCAGAGGTGCCGACCGTGCTCAGGGCGGTGCTGTTCTTCAGGTCCGCCGTGATGGGTGTGGCCTCGCCGACCCACACAGGAGCGGTCACGGCGATGTCGCCGTCGGCCTGCGTGACCTTCAGGTAGTAGTAAGGCTCGGTGTTCGGCAGCTCGGCGTCGAGCTCATAGGTCGAGCCGGAGATCTCGAACGTCTTGACGGTGATGCCGTTCGCGCCGATGACCTCGACCTTGCCCAGCTCCTCGCCGTCGGGGTCGGCGATGCTCGCCTTGACGCGGACGGTGTCGAGCTTCTGACCGTCCTCGAGCGGGATGATGCCGCCCATGAGGGTGTCGTTCAGATAGTAGTAGATCGCGAGGTTCTGGTCCTCGGTGGAGTAGACGCGGCGCTCAGCCATGGCGGCGTAGAGGCCGGCCTCCGTGAAGTCGTCGGTCACGATGACGTCGCGGCAGGTGTTGGAGTCGCCCCACTTGCCCTTGTGGTTATCCTGGTTGTTCGTCGGCGCGACATGCCAGCCCTTTGACAGGGCCTTGTCATACTCGGAGTAGCTCGGCCAATAGGAGCTGCCGCCGACTGCGCCTTCGCCGTTGCCGACCTCGACGAGGTTCAGAACGACGTCGCGCGACGGGGTATAGCCCGCGAAGTCATCGAACGTGCCGAACGTCGTGCCCGGATGGTTGAACTGGGAGACGACCGGAGCATTTTCGAGCCACTTCGTCTTCACGCCAGCCGCGACGGCTTCGCCGTTGACATCGAGGCCCTTGTTCGCGTTGACCATCAGGTCGTTATACAGGTGCATGCCCGCATAGCTGTTGCTCTTCTCATTGAGCTCGCCGTTATTGCGGGAGACCGTGCCGTAGGTGTTGAAGGTGTTCGTGTGGCCGGGGCCGCCGGACCACGTCATCTCGTAGCCGTAGGCGGCGATGAAGTCCGTGGACATGGCGTTGTATTTCTCGGCCGTCTTCTTGGCCTCTTCCCACTTCGTCATGGTGCCGTCCGCCGTCTTTTCCAGGGAGGACAGATCATAATAGCTCGTCTTCGTGGCGGAGCTCTTGGTATCGAAGTAGTTCGAATGGTCCGTGACGATCAGGAAGTCGACGTCCTTGGCCTGCATGGCATGCTCATAGGCATCCTCGAGCGTGCCAGCACCGTCGGAATACTCCGCGGTGTGGGAGTGCATCTGGCCGAAATACAGGCTGAGGCCGGATTCGCCGACAAAGAACGACCAGATCTTTTCGGCCTTCTTGCCGTCCTTGCGGGTCACGCTCAGCTCGACGACGTACTTGCCGTCTGCCAGATCCTTCGCCGGGGTGTAGGTGAGCCTGCCGTCCTTCAGAACGGGCGTGACGCTCTCGCCGTTGAGCTTCATGGAGAACGTCGGGCTTTCGCCGAGGTTGGCGGCGACTGCGCCGATCTCCGGGCGCTTGTTCGCGCCGGTGGCCTCGTTGGCTGCGGGCATGACATTCGTCAGCACCGGCTCATCGAGGACCTGCACGGTCGTCTCGCCGGAATAGGTCATGCCGAAGCTGTTCTTCGCGCTGGCCGTGAGCTTCAGGCTCGTCTGGCCGGACAGGGCGGCCATCGGGACGGTGTAGGTGTAGACCTTGCCCTCGACGGAGGCGGCCGTCAGGGTGACGGCTGCGCCGGTCGTCTGATACTGCACGGTCATCTCCGTGATGTCGGACAGGTCGTCCAGTGTGACGGAGAACGTGTAGTCCAGGCCCTGATAGGCGTCGGCCGCCTTGAAGGAGACCTTCGGGTTCAGGACATAGCCGATGTTCAGCTCGTCCTGCACGGGGTAGAACTTCATGGCAAACAGCTCGAGGCTGCCGTTGTAGGTCCAGCCGCTGAAGCCGTTGCTGAAGTACTCGATGCACACCTTGTTGTTATTGTACTTTGCCGTCTTGTTATAGATGATGTAGCCCTCCGACTTCTTCTCGAGCGTCCACTTGGTGTAGTCGCTCTCGACGGTGTCGAAGTACAGGCACTCTGCGTTCGAGCCGTCGGACTGGTTCTCGGACGTGCGCAGGAACTTGCCCTGATTTTCGAACGTGTAGTAGGTGCCGTCGGTGTGAACGGTGAAGATGAGGCCGCCGTTGCCGACCTCGATGCCGCTGCCCTTCGGCGTGGCTTCGACGCCCGTCAGTGAGGGGGCGGTGGTGTCATCCGTCTGCGGGCCCATGACGGCGCCCGCGTTGTCGTTGTAGATCACGACGGTCTGGCCGTCCTTCGGCAGCTCGCCGGCCTCGGGGCGCGTGCCGATGTAGCCGTCGTTGTCCGGGTCCGCCGTGCCGTCCACGGAGAAGAAGCGGAAGACGTAAATGCTCCAGTCGTTCTTGTTCGGGTTGTACGTCCAGGCCTTGAAGGAGGTATAGAACTCCAGGAAGATCTCGTAGTTGTTGTACTTGACCTCGGCGCTGGCGATGGAGAAGCCGTCGTAGTCCTTGCCTGCGTCGGCGATCTTCCACTTCGAGCTCTTGGAGGAGCCGGACTGCGGCTCGTTCTCGAACGTGAGCTTTTCGGCGCTGTCCACGGTCAGATACTGGCCGCCGCACGTCAGGTAGTAGGTGCCGTCCGCGTTCTTCACGGCCTGATAGGCACCTGCGCCCGTCTGCACGGTCAGGTTTGCAGACTCCTCGGAGCCGAAAGCAGCCGAAACGCCGACTGCGCCGCCGGAGGCCTCCGGCGAGAACACGCCGCCTGCGGGCGCGCTGTAGATGACGAACGACTGCCCGCTCTCCGGGATGCCGTCGATGGGCGTGGCCGTGAAGCGTTCCTTCGCAGCCGATACGGCGGGCAGCATCGTCAGGGCCATTGCCAGCACAAGGAGCGCCGCCATGACCCGACTGAGGTGTTTCCTCATTAGATTATCCTCCTTTTCTGTCCCCCCTGCATATGCAGAGGGCAGTATGATGAGTTTATGATACCATACTTTCTCTGCGATTGCCATAGAAAACAGGATGCTCATACGGAGATTTTACTTTTTTCGGCAGAATTGCCAAAGATATGCCGCGTTATTCCGCTTTTTGGCCCTGCGTCTCATACAGCCCGCAGGGTTGACAGCCCATGGGCCGGACGGTATAATAGAATCGTTAATAAACATTTTCGGAGGTTGCCCCATGAAGAAGCTCACCCTGCCGCGTCTGGCCTCTGCCGTTCTGGGCGCACTGTTTTTCCTTGCTGCCTGCATCGTGCTCGCCGTCCGGCTCGTCCGCGGCGAGGCCGGGCTGACGGCCGCCGCCGCCCTTGTGCTCACGGCCTGCGGCGGCGCGGCATTGACCGTGCTGGCGCTGCGCTCCTGCGCGCCCGGCCTGCGGCGCAGCCTGTGGGTGCTGCTGGTGGCGGCCGTCGTGTTCCTTGTGTTCCATGGTCTTGCGCAGCAGACCCCCTCCGTGCCGATGTCGACGGTGCAGCAGGCCACGCACTATGTCCGCGGCCGCGTCGTCGAGGTCACGGATAACGCCTATCAGGGCCAGCAGGACTATGAGGACATCCCCGTCGGCAAGCAGACCGTCCGCGCGGAGCTGCGCTCCGGCAAATACCGCGGGCAGGTCTATGAGCTGCCGAATCAGCTGAGCTATCTCTATGGCACGATCCTGAAGGCGGGCGACGCCGTGACCGTCGCCGTTACGGAGGAGGACGGGGAGATCAGCAGCATGACGCTGCAGGACTACGACCGCACCGTGCCGCTGGCCCTCGTGGTGCTGGCCTTCCTTGTTGTCACGGTGCTCGTCGGCCGGAGGGTCGGCGCAAAGTCGCTGCTCGGCCTCGGCCTGACGGTCGTGTGCATTTTCTCCATCCTCATCCCGCTGCTCCTCGGCGGCTGGCCGACGCTGCCGACCATTCTCGGCATGTGCGCCTATGTGACGGTCGTGGAGTTCGTTATCCTCGGCGGTGTGAATCGTAAGACGCTCTGCGCCATCCTCGGCACGATCTCCGGCGTTGCTTTCGCGGCCCTGTTCGGCGAGCTGGCCTGCGCCCTGCTGCGCGTGAACGGCTATAAGATGTATTCCGCCGAGCCGACCATCGAGGCCCTGCTGCAGATCAAGCAGGGGCAGGATCCCATGCACTCGCTCCAGCTCGGCGATCTGCTCGTCGGCGGCATTGTCATCGCGGCCCTCGGCGCGGTGAATGACGTAGCCATGAGCATCAGCTCCGCCATGAATGAGCTCGTGGCCGTCAACCCGGCGCTCACGCGCCGCCAGCTCCTGCGCTCCGGCATGAACATCGGCCGCGATATGGTCGGCACGATGACCAATACGCTCATCCTTGCCCTCGTCGGCAGTTCGCTCGTGCTGATGATCTATCTCTCTTCGCTCGAGCCGTCGTTCTCCCAGCTCATGAGCGGCACGTTCTTCTCCGTGGAGATGGTGCAGGCCATCGCCAGCTCCGTCGGCGTTATCCTCGCCGTGCCCCTGTCCGCCCTCATCGGTGCGTTCCTGTTTGCAAAGCATAAAAAGTAAAACGCAGGGGAGCGGCAAGTGGAAACTTGAAACCGGAAAGCGGAAAGTTTTACAAGGCCGCCGCAGGGGAGTGGCATGCCGCTCCCGGCTGCGCACTTCCAGTCCGTACCGGCCGCCGTTAAAATGGTGATCGCCTCCGATTTGTCATTGCGAGGAGCGAAGCGACGTGGCGCCCTGAGCGCGAAGCGCGAGGAAGTGCCCTTGGGGTGCAATCTCGCAGTACCCGGCTGAATTGCGGGAAAGCCATCGGCGAAAACGCAGCTGCCTCCCCGAGATTGGGGCTGTCTCAAAATGCGGATTGTAAGAGTGTAGCCCCCTTTAAAAGTTAGATAAAAGCCGTGAAAATCCAGGTTTATTTGGATTTTCACGGCTTAATTGTTTGGCTAATTTTAGAAAATTTTTTTTGAGACAAGCCCAATGACAAACTTGGAGGCATTGCGGTTCTATAATAACTGTTGGGGCTCACTGCATGGCCCCTTTCTTACGAAAAAAGGTTGAGCATAGAGCCAAAAGAAACAACCGCCTTTCCTGACGAATGAAACCGAAAAGGGGCGCGGGGCTATTTGCCCGCGCCCCGAAAGGTGAGCCTGTTTCCTTTTCGATGATTTGCAGCGCTTCTTCCTCACGCCGCCTGATCTGCCATGTGCTCAGCGAAAGGCTTCCGGCAAGAGGTGCAGCGCAGGAGCGCCATCACAAGCCGAACACGCTGCTGTCGCCGGCCTTTGGGGCTTGCAGCTGCTTCGGGATGTTCCGGCGCATCAGACGCCGGGAGCCTTGCCCTGCACCAGCTCTTACTTCTCAAGGAAGCGGTGGAGCATCGCGGCGATCTCCGCGCGGGTCGCCGTGCCCTGCGGGTCAAGCACCCCGTCGGGCTTCCCTTGGATCAGACCGCTGCCGACCGCCCACTGCATCGCTGCCCTTGCATAATCTGAGACCTTGCCCGCATCCCGGAACTTGTCAAGCTCTCCCTTGGCGGTCATATCGCAGCCCTTGTAGTCTGCGTAGCGGAAGAAGATGGCTGCAAGCTGTTCACGGGTGATGGAATCGTTCGGACCGACTTTATTGTTGCCGTAGCCCAAAAAGATGCCGTTCTCCGCCGTCCATGTGATCGCGTCTGTGTACCACGTTCCGGCTTCCACATCGGTAAAGCTGTTGTTGCCCTTCGGTGCGGGGCTGCCCGCCATGCGCCAAAGAATGGTCGCCATCATCCCGCGCGTCGCCGTCCCGTGCGGACGGAATTGAGCGTTGCCCGTGCCGATCATCAGCCCATTTTCATAGGCGAACATCACATCGCCATAGAACCAATCCTTTTCGGAAACATCGGTAAAGGGATTCGCGCCTGTGCCGCTATTGCGCAGAATCGTCAGCGTGTAGGTTTTAGCACCGATTCCCACGACAATGTCGGTTGTGCCGCTGTTGGGGATGGCAACGGTTGCGCTGCCGCCGGTGGACAGAGCCTGTCC
>ENA-UOIY01002324-UOIY01002324.1-human-gut-metagenome-genome-assembly--contig:-P114-NODE-2324-length-14920-cov-31.385738_pt1 | contig 14920 bp, 19 predicted proteins | sample MGYA00242335_ERZ723882 | MGnify/ENA metagenome assembly ERZ723882
TTATCAAATAATTTAGTGATAACAATGGACAAAATTCAATTCAAAGCAAAGTTCTTCGGTACGAAAGAACGTAAAGGACAAATCAAGAAACAGGCAGAATTCGTTATGGCTGTCAGTGAAGACAAAGTTGAGGATGCTCTCCGGTTACAGGGGTGGCAAACCATACACGGCTTAAAGATAAGAAAGGTTGAGTGATATGGTTCCAAAAGAGAGGATTAACATAACAATATTCACCGACGGAAGTTGTAACGCAAAGAGCGACCGAAAATTAGGTGGGTTCGGGGTGTACATTCCTTATGGAAATCAGGAGATACACCTGAGAAGAGGCTTTTGGAACACGACGACCTCCCGTATGGAGATGAAAGCGTTGCTGGCAGCGATACAGATGATAGACCCAGACGTCTATACAAAGGTTCATGTCGTAGCCGACAGCGAGTTCGTGGTGAATGCCTTCAAGAAGTCCCTACTTTCACAATGGCGAGCCAACGGGTGGTGGGGAGTTAAGAATCCTGAACTTTGGAAAGAAATCCTGAAAGAAATTGAAAGCCGTCGAAAGATGGTGTTCGGTATATCACACATCAACGGACATGGGAAAGACCTGTCCGACCCGTTGGTTTACGGTAATGCCTGTGCGGACGCTCTGGCGAATTATAAGACGCAAGACAGTTACGTTCAGGACAGACCGCTTGAGGGGTTCAGTTGGTTTCACCATGATGGTTCTGACTGTGTGTTTCCGGAAAAGACTGAAAAATTTGAGGAGTTGAACCAAGTGGGTGGAGACGTGAACATTATAGGCGATTGCTTCTACGCAAATGAAGAGGAGTTGTTTGAACGGGTTAATGGAACATACCTGTTTGAGCCGTATTATAATGGGCAATTGGACATCGATTATAAAGTAGAAAAGATTTAGTATATATGGCGAAATTAGATGAGTATAAACAAGCGATAGTTGACGAATACCAAAGTACGAACAGGAACATTTTTGTCAGTGCAACGGCAGGGAGTGGAAAGACATTCACTCTCTGTAAGTTAGCGGAGATTACTCCTCCTATAAAGAGTTCAATATTCTTGGCGTTCAATAAGTCAATCGCAGAGGAGTTGGGTCAACGACTCCCAAGAACCGTAAAGGCTTCCACCCTACATTCGTGTGCGTTGTCAAGCCTGTGTAAAGCATTCAGCCTGAATTTTGCGCTGTCGGATTCAAAGAACTTCAATCTGGCAAAAGAAAAGATGAACTTTAAAGGGGTTCACTCGAAGCGTATTCCGGGAATGATAATGAAGATATGTAGGCTCTACGACCTCATGCGTTTTAACCTCGTACAAGACGATGTAGAGGCAATAATATCACTGGGGGAGAGGTACGGTGAGGAGGCTGACGAAAATCTCGCTAAGAGAGCAATAGAACTCCGTATGCTCAATAAAAAGATTGCTGATAATTACTTCCTAAAAGGTGGGTCGGGAAAACTACCTATGGACTTCACCGATATGTTATACTATGCGACTCAATACGTTCATCGGGATGACTTCAAACAGTACAATGTCGTGTTTTTAGATGAGGCACAAGACGTCACTCCTCTTCAATATGAAATTGTTAAGGCAGTAAAAACCCCCAGAGGAAGATTGATTGGCGTGGGGGATGAAAAACAGTGTCAACCAGCAGGGACAAAAATTCTTATGGATGATGGAACTGAAAAGAATATAGAGGATATTCAGATAGGGGATACTGTGGTGACATATTCAAGTTCAAGAGGAACTTTTCTTCACCATAAAACATATTCAAGAGGTGGGAATCTTATTCATAAAGGGGATAAAGTATTAGCCAAGGAAGAACGATATGTGGATAGAACTGTAAAAATTAGAACTTCTTCAAGAAAGGAATCAGAATATTCTCTTGAGCATATTTGCTATGCAAAATTAGACTATGATGGATTCAATGAAGTCTTCTGTACTTATTTAATGGAGGATTCAAGGGGGAGGTTTAGAGTGGGGAAAACAAATATAAAGCAAAGAGGAAGTCATTCAGGTTTTGGTTTAAAAATGAGGATGAGAAATGAAGGATGCGTCAAAGCCTGGATTCTTGATACATTTGAAACCGACAGAGAAGCATATTTAATGGAACAAATCGTGAGTTATAAATTTGGAATACCACAAATATGTTTTTCTGGGAATGAAGAAGAAATTGATTTGATTTATAGTTGTATTCCAGATATTCGAAATAGAGCGGTTCAATGTCTTTATGAATTTCACAGATTGATTGAGTATCCGTTTGTAACATTGAATGATAATAACCATTATTCAAAACTTCATTCGTTCACGATAAATGCTTGCAATTTGCTTCCTAAAATTATGCAAGTGAACGTTTTTTATGAAAATAATAAAAGACCTCGAACCCATGGAAAGAATGGTGATATTAATTATACTCTCATTGGAAGCTGTTATGAAACAATAGAAGAAATTTCCATATTGGAAGAAAGGAAAAAGGTTTATTCTCTTGAAATAGAAAATCATCATAACTATGTTGCTGATAAAATATTGACGCATAATTGTATTTATTCATTTATGGGGAGTAATCTTGACTCGTTACAGGCTATCAAGAACGCTCCTAATACAGTGACGCTGCCTCTGTCAATGACGTATCGTTGTGCTCAGGATATAGTCGCTGAAGCCTGTAAAGTGTTCCCAGATGGTATAGTGGCTGCTCCTGGAGCGGTTAAAGGGTTCGTTGGGGACGGTACATTTAAGGACGCTCAGGAAGGGGATTTCATTCTGTGCCGGAATAACGCTCCGTTGGTTGACGCTTTCATTACCCTGTTACGGCAGGGGAAGAAGTGCACAATTCTTGGGAAGGAATTCGGTGATGAACTTGTATCGCTTATAGACAGCGTCGAGGACGTATGGGGACTCGAACAGGTTCTTGAGAATATGATAAGCAAGTTACAAAAGAAGGGGGTCAAGAGTCCAACCAAGTGCGAGGCATACGACAAGTTGAATGAGAAAGTGAATGTTTTGTTGAGTCTGTACGAATATTTCGGTGATTTGGCAACCGTTCGCTCCCGGATTTACGATATATTTGTAGAGAACGCCAGTCGTGGTATCACGCTGTCGACCATTCACAAAAGTAAGGGGTTGGAAGCGGATAGAATATTCTTTCTTCAGCCGGAACTCCTACCAAGTAAGTATGCGACAACTGAACTGGCTTTATATGCTGAAAAGTGTCTCCAATTCGTGGCTATAACACGTGCGAGAAAGAGTTTAATATATTGTTAAATAATTTGAATTATGGAAGAAGTAAAGAAACAGACCCCAATCGACCTGTATCTGATGGTTCCTCATCAGGTGTACGAGGGTGGAAAACAGTCAGTAAAAATCTGTCTGTTAGCATGCAAGAAGATTAAGGCTTTCGCAGGGTTCCTACCTACGAAAGAAATTCTTGAAACTCATTTCCAAGCGGAACGGGTTCGCATTGAAATGGCGAAGCAGGAGTCCGGGAATGAGAGCACGTACCGACCACAACCCTTGTATCTTGAAGTAGAAAGTAGTATATTTGCGTCTATTGTTTCGGAAGCCAGAGCGAAAGACAAAGCGTTGGGAACCCCTGACGTGCTCGCTTTGACGCTGGGTTCATCGATGCCGTGCTGCATTATAGCAGAACGCAAGGAAGAACCTGCACCGAAGCCCAAAACAGTTCGTAAAAAGAGAACCAAGAAAATTGAAGAGAAACATGATTGAAAAGGACAGTCGACCAGTGGTCGGGGAGTACGTGTTTTTGAGCAAGTATTCCCAAACCCATGATGGGAAAAAGGAAACATGGCAGGATGCCGTGAACAGAGTAATGGATATGCACTTGAAACGCTATTCCGGTAGATTAAAGCCTGAGGATGAGGCTGAGTTCAGTAAGATGTTTGCTCATGCATACAGCCTGTATTCTGAGCAGCGTGTATTGGGAGCCCAGCGTGCATTACAGTATGGTGGGGAATTGATGTTAGAGAAACACGCTCGCTTCTATAACTGTTCCTCTACCTATATCGACCGTGTATGCGTATTCGAGGAAATCATGTATCTGTTGCTCTGTGGTGCTGGGACAGGTTACAGCGTTCAGCACATTCACACGGATAGACTTCCTGTGCCCAAAGGATTTGATAATTCAAAACAGGCTGAGAAATTCGTGATACCTGATACGATTGAGGGGTGGGCAGAGGCTGTTGGTAAGATGATGACCGCTTACTATTATGGTGGTGCGGACATTGAGTTTGACTATTCAGCAATCCGCCCGAAAGGTGCATACATCAGAGGGGGATTCAAGGCTCCTGGACCCGAACCGTTGCGTCAGGCGATAGAGAAGTGCCACCACATCATTACACGTATTAAAGGACGGAAATTGAGACCGTTTGAACTTCACTATCTTATCTGTATCTGTGCGAACAGCGTGGTGACAGGGGGTGTGCGTCGTTCAGCGATGATAAGTATCTTTGACGCCGACGATGCTGAAATGGCTGCGTGCAAAACAGGTAACTGGATAGCAACGATGCCGGAACTGTGCCGGAGTAACAATTCAGCAGCCATTCTACCTGATACACCGAAGGAAGTGTTTGACAGTATTTACGAGAATACCAAGTTGTATGGGGAGCCAGGATTTGTATTCATCGACTCTCCGTGGTTTGTATTCAACCCCTGTGGAGAGGTAGGTATGTTCCCGCAAATCAAAGACGAGAACGGTGATTATCATACGGGTTGGGGGTTCTGTAATCTTGCGGAAATCAATGGTGGTAAAGTAAAGACAGTTGAGGATTTCTATGCTGCCTGTGAAGCAGCCTCCACTATCTGTACGTTGCAGGCTGGTTACACGAATTTCCGTGTGCTTGAGAAATGGTCACAGTTGATAGCCGAGCGGGACGCTCTTATCGGTGTGGGCATTACGGGTCTCTGTGAGAACCCTGCTATCCTGTTCGACCCAGAAGTACAGAAGCGTGGTGCTCAAATCGTTGTAGAGACCAACAAGAAGATTGCACGAATGATAGGTATCAACGAGGCTGCACGGTGTACAGTTGTGAAGCCGTCTGGGAACAGTTCACAACTCCTTGGAACCTTGTCAGGAATAACTGCCGGACACGCTCGTCACTACATTCGTCACATTCAGGCTGCGGATACTGAACAGGCTGTTCAAGAGTGGGAACGTGTCAATCCGGATATGGTAGAAGCGAGCGTTTGGGCTCCTGACCGTGAAAAGGTTATCGCTTTCCCTGTTACACTTCCCGAAGGAGCGTTGCTGAAACAGAACCTGACAGCAATTGAATTCCTGAAATATGTTCTCTTAACGAAACAGAACTGGATTGAGTACGGTACGAACCTGACTCATCCTTCTACACTTGACAATCCGAAACTTCGAATGAACGTGTCAAATACCTGTACAGTTCGCCCAGATGAATGGGATGAAGTACGGGAGTTCCTGTGGGAACATCGTGACCAGTTTGGTGGTATCAGCCTGTTATCATCATTCGGTGATTTGGACTATCCTCAAGCACCGTACACCGAAGTTCTTGACGAGGTTGAGTTGGCGGAACGCTACGGAGCAGGAGCAATTCTGTCGAGCGGTCTTATCGTTGATGCGAATGACGTGTTCAAAGACGTTTGGGAAGCCTGTAACGCAGCGATGGGGTTGGCTCCACAGTTGCTTACAATCAACGACAAACAGATAGCCGACTTCGTTGTTGAGAATATTAAGGACGGACGCTTCCTCGTTGACATTGACGGTATCTGTTTCTCAGACGTGAACTGTGTTATTGACTACCTGAAACGACGTGTTGAAAGACGGTTGGATTGGGTGCGTCGCTTCAATTCGTTTGCCGACAAGTATATGGAAGGCGACCGTCAGAAGACATCGTACTGTTTGAAGCACGTAAACGCATACCACAAGTGGCAAGCCATCTGTCGAATGAAGCCTGTTTCCTACGATAACATCGTATGGGAAGAACCGCTTAAACAGGCTGGAAGTGAAATTGCGACAGCCTGTGCCGGAGGTGCGTGCGAAATACCACAGCGACCGAAGAAATAAATCAAGAAATTGCCCAGTCTTCGGAACCTGACTCCGGGACTGGGCGTTTTAAATAAAAATCGATTAAGTGTAATAAATATGAATGTAAAGATTTTATTCAACAAATCTGCTCAAGAGGCTCTTTTCGAAGGAATTGATGAACTCGCTAATGCAGTATCTTCTACTCTCGGTCCGAAGGGACATTCAGTAATCATTGACAAAGGGTATGGCATTCCTCACATCACGAAAGATGGTGTAACAGTTGCCCGTGCGTACGATACCGACGACCCAATGAAACGTATGGGAGCAACGCTCGTTAAGACTGTTGCGGCAAAGACCTGTGACGAGGCTGGTGACGGTACAACCACAGCCACAATCCTCACCCGTGCGCTCATTAAAGAGGGAATGAATGTTCTTCCTAATGTCAAGAATCCACAGCGTTTCAAGGAAGGAATGGAGGCTGCTCGTTCAGAAGCCGTTTCGTTCATCAAAGCGATGGCGAAGGAAATTGGTGAGACAGAGTTCGACCGTGTAAATCAGATTGCCACTATCAGCGCAAACGGTGATGTGGAGGTTGGTTGTATCATTTCGGAGGCTATCGGAAAGGTAGGAAACGATGGAGTGATTACGGTTGAAGAAAGTAGCAAGGGAAATGAAACCACAGTCGAAGTGACCACAGGTTTTCAGTGGGAGAAAGGCTTGGTGAACCCGTACTTCGTTACAGACCCAGAGCGTATGGAATGCGTGCTTGATAAGCCGTATATTCTCATCTTCGGACAGAACATCAACTATCCCCAGGAAATCCTTCCTATCATTCAGACAGTTTATTCAGCGAAACGCAGCGTTCTTATCGTTGCTCCTAATGCGTCTAATGACGTTATCAAATTTCTCGTGACAAACATTCAGCAGCAGAACGGGTTAAAAGCCTGTTTCGTAAAGGCTCCCGGATATGGTCAAATCCAGAAGGACATGATAGAGGACTTGGCTGTTAAGGTAGGTGCAAAGGTGGTAGGCGATGAGTTTGGACGTCCGCTTGACCAACTCGGTACAGACTGGCTGGGCGAGTGTGAACGCACAGTCGTTTCTACTAATCGTACAATCCTCGTAGGAGGTGTTGGTACGGAAGCCGATATAAATACCAGAGTAGAGGCTATTAAACATCTAATGGAGGAGAATACGAACTCTTACGACCAAGAGAAGTATCGTGAACGTATTTCGAAACTTACAGGAGGAGCAGCCGTCGTTTATGTAGGTGCGGACAGTGAGGTAGAGATGAAGGAAAGAAAAGACCGTGTTGACGATGCTATTGCCGCAACTCGGGCAGCGTTGGAAGAGGGATACGTTCCCGGAGGCGGTACGGTTCAGTTGAGAGCGTCAGACCACCTACGCAATATGCCTTCACTTCATGAAGAACATCCTGACTTCATCATCGGTTGGAATGTAGTGGCTCAAGCGTTGATGGCTCCGTTCAATCAGTTGTGTGAGAATGCTGCTGTGAACGCAACCCGTATTGAAGTCGACCTGACAAACAACGACGACCCGATGTGGTGGAAAGGCTTCAACCCTGTTACTGAGAAGATAGAAGATATGTTTGAGGCAGGAATCATTGACCCTGCGAAAGTGTCAAGAGTGTCCCTTGAAAACTCTGTTTCAGTCGCTATTCAGTTCCTGAATACGTCTTGTGCTATGTCCGCAAATGATGAACCAAATAAAAAGTAAATGCCATGAGTCAAAAACAAATCCGAAGAGGGGACATTGTACGCATCCGCCATAATAACAGCGGTCATCAATTTAAAGAAAACACTTTGTGCGTCGTACTGGATACATATCCGAAACGAGCCGAGTTCCCCGACAGGTTCAAATGTGCAACCCGAACCGAGTGGTGGTACGTTGATATTAAAGACATCACGCTGTTCTCGCGAAATAAGAACGAGGATGACGATTATTAATCATTAAATAGAGACGATTATGTTTTTCGAAGTAAGAACAAAACGGTTGACAGTCACCGAGCGCAATGCGTATAAGACCGTCAAGGAACTGTGGCTGTTCCAAGTTGAAAGTTACACCGAAGCCGAGGCTCGTGTAACGGAGTTCATGAACAAACAATTCAAGGGAGAGGACTTCTCTATTCCTAAGATTCAACCGTCAAAGATACAGCGTGTTGAAAAGACAGACGGCTGTGCTGATGAAGACCCGTTCTACAAAGTTAAGATTGAACTTCTTAGCGAAAACGACAAGGGCAAAGTGGTGAAAGAACCGTTCTTCATTCTGGTTCGTGCTGAAAGTCCTGAGGCTGCTATTGAGGTTGGTAATGGTGTGGGCGATGAAGAAGCACCGTCTTCTGAAACTGTTTCCGCTACGAAAACCAAGTTCACAGGGGTTGTCGTAATGACCGCTCCGAAGAAAGAACCAGCGAAACCAAAAGCAGAGGCTCCTAAGGAAGAGGAACAACCGAAGACTCTTGCTAAAGCAGCGAAGTCGAAAAAGAAGTAACATTCAGTAACAATCAAGAGTGGCTGGGAAACCAGCCACTTTCATATTTAGGAAGATAATGGCAGAAAAGAAACAACCCATCCCGAAACGTGTAATTACGGAAGCCGACGTTGACCGTATTATGAGAACGGCTCCTGATTACATTACGGAAGCATCGGACGAGGTGAAGGACTTGTTTGTCGCTGCTGAATGGGCAAAAGAGGAACGAGACCTGTCTCCTAAAAGATATTTCGACCTTGTGCTAAACGAGGGTACAGAGGAAGAGAAAACAATCAATATAGACTTCCAACAGACGGTGAACGTGGGGGCAGTTGTCAAGACGCACGGTGGGGACATCACGGCTGTTCGTTCAGCCAACGCCAAGCGTCTTCAATACTTACAGTTAGACAGAGCCTATCAACGAGCCGTGTTGGAGTTGAATAAGGCTATGGGAGTCCGTTCCCGGAAGCCTCGCAACATTGTCGACTATACAGGCACGATAATGGAACTCTTTGGGAAGTTCTATACCGTTACCGATGTCAGCAAGGTTATGGCGAAGGAATACAAGATTAAGGTTCCGGAGGAAGAACTGAAGAAGTTCTATGTTGAGAACCGAGACTTGATTACCAGACGTCGAGCCGAGTACGTGTTACAGAATAAGGATTTTCGTATAGCAACTGAAACAGGTCGTCTTGAAGTCCTTAATCAAATGTTGGTAGAGGTTGAAATCAAGAACAGAGCAGCAGGGGGAAGTAACGTCGATTACTGTAACCTTATACTCCGTATCATTGAACAGGCTCGCAAGGAAGTGAAGGGAAACGAAATCAAGATGACCGTTGATGGTCGTATTGATATCAACGCCACACTTCACGCTGAGACCAACGTAATGACGGTCATGAAGCAGATGTCTATCAATGCTTTGGTAGTGGGCTTGACGGCTGCAAAGGTAGGGTTGAATCCAACCGTATTGATATCACAGTTGGCGTCTTCATGGTATGCGAAGTTCAACGGGTTCAATGGAAACTTGATGGACGGTGAACAGGTACAGTTGCCGTCAGCACTGATTAAACAGTACGACTGGGACCAGATAGAGCGAGCCTCTAAAGAGTTCGTTCAGGAGTTTACTCCTATCACGGAAATCATTGATGAGAAGGAACCTGAGAAGCAAACCACAGCCGAAACAACTCGTAAGAATATGCTCCTACGATTGAAGTCAATGAAGGCAGCGAAGGCACAGGAAGACAGCCGTGCCAACCCTGTTACACCTGACGACAAGGATATGAGCCTCAAGGAGAATGGTGTGGTACTGGTTCCGGAACCAGATGAACCCGAAGAGCCGAAAGGTGAGTTCGAAATAGACTACAATCTTAACAAGCATTACAAGCAGAAGAAGAATATGCGTGTAAAGGGTGCGATAGGAGAGTCTATTGCTCGTCACAAGGCACAAAAAGAAGAGGGTGAGGTAAATGTAAACAAAGCGGAAGCAGAAGCCGCAGCGAGACGTGAAAGACGGAAAGCACGTCGCGAAGCAAAGAAGAAAGGAAATCAAGAATGAAAATAGTTTATAACACATGGTTCCCGTTCGGGAATTATCATACGTTGAACTTCTTCGGAATACTGTTTACCAAGCGTAAACAGTTACCAGAGTCAACAATCACGCATGAGTCGATACATACGGCTCAAATGAAGGAGATGCTCTGGCTGTTCTTCTATCTGTGGTATGGGGTTGAGTACCTACTCATCAGGCTGTTCCACAAGAAACAGAACTGTGCATATCACGACATCAGTCTTGAGGAAGAGGCTTACAATAATGATGAGAACCCTAACTATCTCAAGACTCGTAAGCATTATGCGTGGTGGAAATACATAAGGCTTCGAAGCAATCATAAATAAATTTCGTTTAACAATTTAATTCAAAAGATTATGCAAAAAGATTTTATGACCGTGAATCCGGATTCAGGTTCCGGTGGCGGAACCGTAACTGTTCAGACTGCTGCTAATTCAGGCGATGCACGGAACGGTATATTGACCATTTCGGGGGGGTATCACTCGAACCATTAGTGTGAACCAAGAAAGGTTTTATTCGGGAAACGACTCGTATATAATTTCGGTTCAGAACTTTCCTCTTCCTCTTCCTACTTATAGTTATACATTTCAAATTTCAGTGGGGGGTGGAACAACAGATGTTCCTCCAAATCAAATTTCAAGTTTAGTGGCTAATTCAATTGATGGGATAACAGTTTCAAGAGTTGGAGGTTGGGGAGTTGAAAATGGAACAGTTTTAGAATTTTCTTTTTCTGGAAAAGATGGGTTATTAAATCCAGTTCCCCAATCATGCTATTCTAGTGGAAATAAACTTTTAAATTCAGTCCAAAATGGAAAAGTTAGAATTGAATTTACTCAAAGTTATGTTTTCGGTACTGATTACGAAACTGTATATGTTAAATTCGATGGAAACTATACTGAATTAGGAATAATATTTTAAAAAGAAGGGAGTCTATGGACTCCCTAATTTTGTTTAAATGGCAAGTAGTTATTCTCCTGCCGGAGTAACATTGTAGGAACGGTTCATCCACGCTTCCTTTTCCATACTTTCAATCATGTCCTCAAGGAAGTTAAGAGTAGCAAGGTCATTCTCGGGGATTTGTTTGTGAATGTCTCTGATAGAGCGTATCAACTTATCCCAGTCGTCACGAATGATTTTCCACATGTCAAGAGCCTGTGGAACAGCTTCGCTCATACCGAATTCCTTGATGTGGTTGTTCTGTAACATAGCTTCCATAGAACCCAGCGGACGTTTTCCGAGCGCACGGATACGTTCAGCAACATCATCAACACGTTCAATTTCAGCCTCATAAAGTTTCAACATTCCTTCGTGATAGGAACCAAATGAGTCTCCTACGACGTTCCAGTGAAATTGCCATGTCTTCAGCAATAGTGTGAAGTGGTCGGCAAGCAAACCATTAAGCAAGAGAGCACTACGTTCGAGCTCTTCTGCGGTTAAACCAGTCTTAATCATTTTCCTTTAATATTAAAGAGTTTATAAACAGTTATATAACGATTACAAAGGTACAAATAATAAAATCTTAAGAAAAATCTAAGAATATTCCGGATAAATCATTGGATATATCAAAAGAATGACTAACTTTGTTGCGTCAAACAATAAATCAACGGAATAATATGAAGACTTTAATAGAATTAAAACAGGCTGCTGAAAGTAAAGGTTTACGGTTCGAAGTAAACAAGTGGGACCCGACTATCAGACGTTGGGAGACTGATAAAGTTCCTAATCCTGACTTCATGAAGATAGAGATTGGTATTGAGTACCGTCCTAACATCTGGGCATGGTTTGACGGGTTCTGTGAGAAAGATACTAAGGATGATGATTTAACCCTGTTCTTTCGGGAAACGTATAATTGCATATGCGGTCGTCAGAATAAGACCTGGAAGAGAGGCTTTAAAGTTGAACGACAACTGTTTGGAAATGATAACTAATAACCAGAGGGAGTTCGCGCTCCCTCACAAATAATTTCGTAGATATGAAAGATGAACCAAGAAACAGAAGTGTGTGGGAACGTATGAAGATGGCGTTCCGTCTATTGTTTAGTGTTAAAGCGTTGGAGCCTGTTTATAAGGAAGGCTGGGAAGATGGTCGTAGAGGACTCTATGACGATTATAAGGTCATGAAGGAAACCATTGAGCCATTCATGAAAAAGGTTCATGACAAGGCTTGGCACGGGGATAGTGCTATCGTTATCCCAGGAATGATTCCAACGGAACTGTATCGTATGCCGTTCATTCCTGCTGAGGATATTCTCGGACCAGCCGTAATGGTTGGGAACAGTACGTGTCCGCCTGAAAGGATTGAGATGAGGTATCACACGTTTCGTCAGGATACAATCCAGAAAGCGTTTCAAGCGGACAGCCATTTCGCCTCAGATATTCGTGCGGGATATAATGAAGCCTCTAAATGTCTTGCGAGGTTCCTGTTGGAGAATGGGTTTGTGAAACATCAGGTTATCGCCAACGGAACGTCTCCATACCCTACATTCGTATTCTTTACGAATGTGATGAAACGGGTGTAATCACGTTATAATAGTGCGGTAAATCTGCCGTTGGATTGCACTTAAATATTGCGAGGTTGAGCCGGACTGGGAAGTTCGGCTCAATTTATTTTGAAGAATTCCCGAGGAAACTCTTTGATATCTCAATCTGAACCACTACATTTGTACAGTCAAATCAATAAAACAATGTAATATGGAATTCAAAGAACAATCCGTCCCGACTGGTATCTTGCTTAAGATACGCAAATTACAGGCTCTTGCCGAAAGAGGAGTAGGTGGTGAAGCCACGAACGCAAAAATCCTATTGTCTGCCTTGTGCGAGAAATACGGTATCGATGAGTCAAAACTTGATGAAGAAGAGAAACAGTGGTACGAGTTCGAAATGAGAACATCAGTTCAGAAACTGTTCTTACAGTTGTACGTCAGTGTATATGGTACGACTGAACGCTATCTCAAGGAAGTTGAACTGTGGAAGAGAGGTCGTAAGAAGATAGTGAAATGTAAGTTCACCCGTGCTGAATATATTGAGTTCAGTCAGATGTGGGAGTGGCACAGAAAGAACTATTTGGCTGAACGTAAACGCATGAGGGAACTGTTCCAGATAGCCTACTACGATAAATTCAAGATGTATGCTTCGGAGACCTGTGATGAGTATGAAGCCCAGCGGTCAACGAAGAAAGACAGCGACCTCACAATGGAGGATATATTAGCGATAAACATGATGGCAGCAGCCTGTAAGAACAAATCCTTCTACAAACAAATAGGAGAGGCAAACGACGACGAAGACGACGAGTAATGATTTCCCCGAAAATAATCAGGGATTTCTTTTGATATGTCAATCTTTATACATATATTTGCTTCCGTAAATCAAACAAGTGTAATCATGGGAAAGAAAACATCACATCGCGAGAAGGACTTCGGTCTGGTTCAAAGAGCCTTATGTGGCGACCAGGATGCTTTCACAACGATATTCAAGAAGTACAATGTTATCCTCACTATACAGATTGGTGAGATTATCAATGACAAAGATTTAACAGCCGACATCGTAATGGAAACATTCGAAAAGGCTTTCGAGCGGTTAGAACGCTTTCAACCAGACTATCAATTGAGTGCGTGGTTAGTTCGTATCGGTAGGAACTGTGCGATAGACTATTGTCGTAAGAAGAACCGAGTGAATATCGTCAGTATTGATGAGGGGTTCGACGATACCGAGGATGACCGACCTACGTTACAAGTAATAGACGACAGCCGTACACCTGAAGAATCCTTGTCGTTCAATCAGCGAATAGAATATGTAAAGAGCGTCATGCAGAAGATGCCGTCAACATCAAGACGGGTTATTCAGATGCGGTTCTTTGATGACTTCACCTACGAAGAAATGGCTGATGAACTGGGGTTCACTCTTCAACAGACCAAGAACACTATGCATAGAGCGAAGCGAGACCTCATTGAACTTATAGAGTTGCAGGCATACGATGACGTCCTTCATAAATAAAAGAGGAGTTCGTCATAACGCTATACAGGTATGAGAATGACAAGTTATTTCAGGTCTCTTGTTAAGTCAGGGACATTGGACAGCAGTAAATCGTTTGCCTTGCTGCTGTCCGTAATTATAGGAGCCATCATTGGTTTAGTGGTGTGCTTCTGTCTTATTTGGGACGTCGTGACCAACGGGTACATCAAGACAAATTTAAACGAATTGGGAGTGTTCCTATTGTGTGCAGGTGGCTTCATGGTTGGTGGCGGGATAAACAAGGTATTTGGCGAAAAGTATTTTAAACATCAAAAACCAGAGAAGAATGAAAAAGAAGTTTAAAGCGAAAGTTTCAGGAATGTTTGACATCGTTCAGTTGAGCGATGATACATTCAGCGAAGTGGTAGAGAAGTTGAAAGCCAACGACTACCATATTGACCAACAGTTCACGAACCGTGAAGAGTGTTATGTCGAAGCCATAGGCGACAGCGGTACGAAGTCCGTATCTCGTGGGGATATGGTGTTCACGGACGAGACGGGAGAGTTATTTATAATGTCAGAGAAACGGTTCAATGCAACGTATGAAGAAGTGGAAGAAGATTCAAAAATCCCTAATCAAGAAGTGGAACAGTAAGCTCTGCGAATGGTTTGGGCATAAGCCTGTAACAGTCATGGAAGAACGCTGCCGAGGTGCGCAATTTAGGTGGAGCCGTAAAGGAGGAAAGAAGCGAAAGAGTTGTCATTGGGTGACTGGGACTTATCAGAAGTGTTCGAGATGTGGTAAGAAGTTGAGTAATTTTCAAAGATGTTGGTAGTATGTTAAAGATGAAGTTTTGGTTCGAAGGGAACCAATTGCAGCCTGACTGTAATATTCATGGC
>ENA-UOIY01002326-UOIY01002326.1-human-gut-metagenome-genome-assembly--contig:-P114-NODE-2326-length-14899-cov-10.162153_pt1 | contig 14899 bp, 13 predicted proteins | sample MGYA00242335_ERZ723882 | MGnify/ENA metagenome assembly ERZ723882
TGTAACGAGAATCTCAGGCTAATTAAAAAATATTTAGCTAAGATTCTTAAAATGTATATATTCTGGATGCTTTTATATACTCCTTTAGAAATATACCATTTTATAAAGTCAGGAACGCCAATTATAAAAGAACTGATGCTTTATGCCAGAGGTCTCTTTTTCTTTGGACAGCAATATAATTCTTGGCAGTTGTGGTATTTATTATCGGTTATTTATTCTTTATGCTTTTTAATAGTGTTAAGCAAAATAAGAAAAATAAAAATTGTAGATTTGATTGTGCTAAGTTCGATGTTTACTGTGATATCATTTGGTATAGATTGTTTTGTTGGAGTTGATATTAATGTTGGCCATATTAAAACCTTTCAAAGCTTGGTTAAAAACTTAATTGCTAATGGGCGATTATTTCAGGGGATGGTGTATATACCAATAGGCATGATTTTGGCTAAAAATAAAATTCCACGGTTGATAAATGTTTTATTGTGCGCTTGTGGAACCATTTTATTGATCATTTCAAACAATGTAATTGTTAATTCCTATACGGTTATTGTCTTGGTTGTCGGGTTATTTGGTATTATAGAGGAGGTAAAGCTTTCAGATAACAATATATATTGTTATTTTAGAAAAATGAGTACTGTAATATTTTTAATTCACATGTATGTTTGGACTGCATATTGTTGTATGATTTATGGAGAAAGGACATATGGCTTTGATTGTTTTTTTGTGACTTCAATTGTTTCATTAATAATAGCATGTGTTGTTGTAAACTTCTCAAGATTAAATACAAGAAAATCAACTTGATTAGGGCAAGATTTATTTACCAACCCTTGCTTATAGTGTGAGAAAGAAGTTGGATTGTAACGAAATAAAAGGAAAAACTAATGAGAATTCTTGCAAAGTTCTTTTCAAATAAATACTATAGAGATCAATTCATTAGTGGCTCATTATATCTATCTAGCCTTACAGAGTATACATGTGTTAAATCGGAAAGATACCTTCAGGATTTAGCCAATCATGGAGACAAAAAAGCACAAGCAGAATTGGATAAGCTAAGAAATAGTGAGCAAAGAGATGTCTTTGAAGGAACTGTAGCGACGATTATTGCAAATGGTGATTCTAAAAAACAGAAGACATCTACAAAGACTAAAGGAAAGGAGCCTAGATAAAGTATGAATGATTTTTTTACAATAGAAGAAATTAATCTCATCTGTATATATAGCGGTATGAATCGCATAAAGGCTATTGAAGGCATAGCTGAGATTTTACCAGAGATTGATTATGACCAGTACATGCTAGAGTTTGCCTGCTCTGATTTAAATAAATTGTCTGTTATTACGGATGAAGAGTTTTTGGATATGAACCTTACACCAGCATGGGAGATGGATGAATAAAGCAGCAGGGCGGTCATATTGACTGCCCTGTTTTGCTGTAAATGTCTTTATATATTTTGTTTAAGCAGTGCTGAAAAAATAGTTATATCTTCTTGACGAATTATCTTTAGATTAGTGCTACTACCTTCAATGAAATTAATATAATATCCAAGATTGTGAAGTAGCATGGCACAACAAGATTCTGTTAATTCGTGATTTATATTTTGAGCTTTGGAAAAAGCATTACATAGAATCTCGAAAGTGAATGCTTCAGGGGATTGTAGTTCTACCGTCTCATTACGATTAAGGTAGGAAACCTTTTCCTGAGTGACATTAAATTGCACAAAATCAACCATAGATCGACAAATACTTGCGCTTCCAATTGAAGCAACGGTTTGAAGCAACTTTGAAATCATTTCTACGCTAACCATCGGGCGTGTAGATTCTTGTATAAGAATAATGTCATTTTTATTGTATTTGTCTTTGATATGGTCCAGACCGTTTTTAACAGAAAGAATTCCGCTAGAGCCAGCTGGAATAATACCACGTAGTTTAGATATATGAAACTGCTCAGCATATGCTTTTACGATAGATTCCCAGCCTTTTATACATACAATATATATATCATCTATAGATGGATGTATTTGATATGCTTCAAGACAATGTATGATAACTGGTTTACCTGAAACATTGATAAATTGATTTGGAATATTTTGCATATTCCTACTTGACTTTCCACCTGCCATTATTAATGCAACATTTTTATTTCTATTAGATGAATCAGATGGAAGTGTACCAATCGAAAACGATTCTGGAAGATTAAGTGAGTCACTGCCCATTACAAGAATCTCAACTGTGGTATCTAATATTTTAGCGATTTTTTGAAGCTTTCCTTGGGAAATGTCATTTTCACCGGATTCTATTTTAGCAATCGTAGTTCTGCTTTTATATCCCATAGCATCAGCAAGTTCTTGCTGAGACATCCTTAATTCGTATCTTCTTTTTTTAATATTTGCCCCTACTGACATATAGCCTCCTCAGCATAATTTCTAAAATATGCATATTATAAATCACTATATAGTGATTGTAAAGTGGAATATCGCTCGATATGATGATTTTTTATTGACCTTTAGGATTTTGCTTACTATACTAACATAAATAAGAATATTATGGAGGATGAAGAGTTATGCGAAATGCAATCATACTTGCTGCAGGAAAGTCAAATAGATTTGCACCGTTTACATATGAGAAACCTAAGGGATTGTTTAGGGTAAAAGGAGAGATACTAATTGAAAGACAGATTGAACAACTAAAAGAAGCTGGTATTAATGATATTTATGTAGTTGTCGGCTACATGAAAGAAAAGTTCTTTTATCTTGAGCAGAAATATGGTGTAAAACTTATTGTAAATAATGAGTTTGGAAAGAAAGGCAATCTTTATACTCTTTATGTTGCAAGAGAATACTTAGCAAATACTTTTATTTGTTGTGCAGATCATTATTTTAGATTTAATCCATTCATTGACAATAATGAAGAAAACCGCTCTTATAGAGCTTGTACGTACCAGAATGACAAGTTCAGAGAGTTTGCTGTCAGCGTATCTGATGCAGATGTAATTACTGAAATGAGAGTTGGTGGCAGTGATTCCTTAGCAATGGTAGGACACGCCTATATGAATGAGAAGTTTTCAGCTAGATTCCGAGAGCTGATGGAAGCAGAAATTGGCGACTTTGGTGTTGCCTCTATGTTTTGGGAAGAGTTCTACTCAAAACACTGCAGAGAGCTTACTTTTTATAAGAAAGAATTTAACAAAGAGGATATTCTTGAGTTTGATAGCATTGAAGACTTAAGAGCATTTGACTCCGAATTCCTGCTTAACGTTGATTCAGAGATTATTACTAATATCTGCAACACGCTCCACTGCAATCCAAATGACATTGATGATATCTCTGTTATTAATGCAGGACTTACAAATGTTTCTTTTGCCTTTAATTGCAATGGAACTAAGTATGTTTATCGTCATCCGGGCGGAACAGCAGGCAATCTGATAGACAGACAAGCAGAGCTTTATTCACAGATGATGGCTAGAGAAATCGGCATTGATAAATCTGTGATTGATATGCGACTTTCCGGATGGAAGATTTCCTACTATGTTAATGAGGCTAAGAACTGCGATTATGAAGAAAACAGTGACGCATTCCCAATGTCTGCTGATAAGCAGTTAGATATCTCAATGGAATATCTTCATAGATTACACAATGTTCCAATTGATGAAGAATCAATCAAGGCATTTGCTAAGAAGTATAATGCTGGAAAAGATTTCTGCGTTAAGGAATTTGACGATATCGAAGAGGGCAAGAAACTCATGAGAATTGCTTCCAATACAAAGGGTAATCTTCTAGCTGAGTTTGCTACAGAAATTGAAAAGGCAGAGCGTCTTTATAAGTATGTTAAGGCTGATGCAGATCGTCTTGGTTTCAAGAAGGTTCTTTGCCATAACGATACATATGCTCCAAACTACTTGATCGATAATGTGGGTGATATCTTCCTGATTGACTGGGAATATGCTGGCATTAACTATGGAGCAAACGATATCGCATGTATCCTTTGCCGCTATGACTGGACTGACGAACAGGTAGAAAGATACTTGAGAGTTTATGTTGGTCATGAGCTTGATAAAGATGAAAGAAGATATTACTTTGCATTCATTGCCATCTGTGCCTTCTATTGGTTCGGATGGGGTCTTTACAAAGGAAGCGTAGGCGATGATGATGGATTCTTCTTCCTTCCTTCTTATAGAAACTTTGTAAGATACATAGATAAAGCATTAGAAAGTTATGAGGGATAAATAAATGGTTACTGCAATTATTCTTGCTGGTGGTGTTGGCTCCAGAGTTGGTGCTGACAGACCTAAACAATTTGTTGAAGTATTAGATAAACCGGTATTGGCATACACAATTGAAATATTTGAATCACACCCTGAAGTTGATGCTATTGAGGTTGTTTGTCACAAGTCTTGGAAGGATTATCTTAATGACATAATTACCAAGTACGGATATAAGAAAGTTAAATGGGTAGCTGATGGTGGTGATACATTCCAGGATTCTGTAATGAGCGGTGTAAATAACCTTAAGAATAAAATCGGCGGTGATGACTACGTTTTGGTTCAGTATGGTGCTGCGCCTTTTACTTCTGAGAAAATCGTGACCGATGTTATTCGTGTTATGAAAGAAAAAGGTTCTGCTGTTACAGCTACACCTTGCTATCAGCTGATGGGAAGTAAAGATGGGGACGTCAGCAAGACGTGGGTTGACAGGGATTTGTATACTCAGATAGCGTGCCCATATGGCTTTAGGTATGATTATTTACTCGGCGTATATGAGAGAGCAGAAGAGCAGGGATTAATCGAAAAGATTGAGCCACATACCACAAGTCTTATGTATGCTCTTGGGGATGAACTTAATCTTGCGTATGGAGATCAAACAAATATTAAGATTACTACAAAAGAAGATTTTGATATGTTTGAAGGATATGTTTTAATGAAACAGAGAAAAATGATGTGAAATAATTGTCAGGGCGGTCATATTGACTGCCCTGTTTTGCTGTTAGCATTTGTGCGCTCTTTTTGAAGAATTTTATCTTTTTCTAGCATCTTTGATTTTGGAATATCCAGCATATCATGAACATTTTGTGAGACTGTTTGAAGCTCACGGTACTTAGCTCTTGCGTAGGAGTACTCTTCATAGAGAAGATTTTTCTTAGAAGTGAGAGCCGCTTTTTGCTCTTTTAACTGCTTGATGGATGGAGTAGTAAATTTAGTTTTTCCATCTTTGGGTGTTTTGCCTGGAGCATTTTCTTTAAGATAATCTCTGGCAGCTTCATATAAAGAAAGCTCAGCTCTATGTTCTTCTCTAAAATCCTTTTTATTTTTTGACTGTAAATACTGACGGTACACTTCCTTGTTGGCAAGATACTGGCCAGTATTTTTTATGAGGAGATTTACTTTTGTAAGCTCTGCCTCTGTAGCTTTTAGAGCTGTATGCTTAGCATTTACATCAGATAGGGTAGAAGATAATAGCTCATCTAATGAAGAGACGGATTCTATATCATTTTGCTTAAGGAAGGTTAGGGTAGATGCCATTTGTTGTAGGTTGCCTATCTTGACCTTTCTTGCATAGTACTGGTTTTGCTGTGCTTTGATACACTGTTCAATATCAACTATTAGCCTGATACCGGATGATTGATACTTGCTAGGAGAAGCATTTAATAAATCAGGAGAGATGTTTTTTGTGTTATCTGTTATAACTTCGAGTATGTGATCTTTTTCAAAATCCGTACCAAGCTGTCTCCCTCTTATGGGCTTTTCTCTATCCGGAAGAATGAAGCTTATTTTACCTCTGCTTTCATGAACGCCAATTCCATAATTTTCCAAAAGCTTCTTTGTGAAATCTTCAAAGCTTGTGCAATCAACCAATACCGCTATAACAGCATCTCTAATAAGTTGTTTCTGTGTCTTATAAGTGGTTTTTACTGGAGTACCACCATTTGCCAGTATACCTTCATTCTCTTTATCAAGTGCAGCCTGTCCTTTGCGCTGTGCCCAGTATTCCCTGTCAGTAATCCTAACCTTTGCAGGATTTAAAAGATCCACCTGATATAAGGAATTGTCCTGACACATGGACATGGTTTCCTGCTTTAAGTATTCCAAGAACTTATTTGTTACATGATGCTTATTACCAGCCTTGCTATCACCAGGTCTTTCCATATAATCAGCTTCCGGTACATCTAATTTTCTTATAGAATTGATAACTATATGTACATGGATATTTCCGGATGAGCTATGACCATCGGGATGAGCACATATAAGAGTCTGATGTCCGGGAAAGTTTTTACCGGCAAAGGAAACTGCCATAGTATGTGCAGCCTCTAATGTAAGTCCATTCTCATCCCTGTCTCTTGGGTCAAAGCTTAAAATATAATGATGAGCTTTTATCTCATCTCTTGTCTGATTCTTGTGATAGAGAGCATTAGTTGCCTCACATTCAGCGCCAAAGGAAAAAGGCTCGCAGTTGATTCCTGATAAAGTGATATTTTCCCTGGGTATGGGATTTCCATTTTCATTAAGAATCATCTTATTAGTAAATTCATCATGCTTAAGAGTCAGGTAATCTGTAGCAGCATTGTAATTGGAATTCTTGATGGAAATATGTTTAATGATTGCCACGATATTCACCTGCCATATCTTTTACAGCATCTCTTATTTTGTACAAAGCTATAATTCCCTGCATTACTTCACTTTTAAGATGGGCATCAAATGGATTACCACCATTTAGGTAATGAGCTATCTGATTTAAGTTACTGCCAATCTTTCCCATGTCTCCAAGTGTGTGTAGAAGTTCTTCTGAGTCATATACAATTTCCTGCTTTACTATAGGCCTGTGATCTAATAGTAGCTTTCTTGCATATTCAGATGTAGAAAGTCCTGCGGCATTTGCCTCGGATTCTAGTGCTTCAAACATTTCATCTGTGACTCTAATTGTAAATTTCTTATCTTTCCCAGGTGGGAGATTCTTCTTAGGTCTTGCCATTAAATATACCTGCCTTTCATGAATATATAGATTTTCCCTCATCCACGAAGTGGAAGAGACTGTTACATCGGTAGATGAAACCGGAGTAGCTACGGCTAATCCTGCGAGGGTTTGGGGATATGTAATTCCCCAACAAGTTGCCTTGAGGAAATAAGCCAGAATGGGTTATTGTCCGACAAGGCGAAACTTGCTCTATCTACTAATCACCATTGGATGTAACGAAATTGCAGGTAACGTAAAATTTACTGGTAATACATTATGATATATGCTATTATCTTTGTGTCTGGGTAGTGCGCTGCTTTGAGCAGAGACTACATTAATAAAGCTATTATTTTTGTTGACATCCATATGGGTGCGCAAGAGTAATAGCTTTATTTTTTTGAAAATACCTGCACATAATATCTTTTGCATGGTGGTTATTGAAAGGGGGTAACCATCATGAGTGAAGACAATAAAAAAACAGAGTCATATGAATTATTACCAGGAGATAGCAAAGAATCCATTCGTGAGAAGCTTAAGCGAATGAGAGAAGTTGATGTAAGAACAGTAGATAGGAGCACGCTTGTTGATATCAAAGATGTAAAGATAGATACAAGCCTGCCTGAAAAGGAAAGATTAGTTGACTTTATAAGGCAGATTAAAAATCCTTACTGTTATCTTGATAACGGAATTGTCGTAAAGGTTAGATTTGAAGGAAACAAGTCTTTGGAAGATTGTCTGAAGCATTACATACGCACCGTTGAAAGATAGTGAATAAATTCATAATTTTTATAGACATCAGAACAAAAAACTGCTAATATAGATGTGGGTAAGATAATATATGAATTTTGGTGAGCTTTCATCTTTTTGGCTATCCTGCTATAGCAGTTATGGTCAAGGAGGTGGAAGCTTTTGTTGTCTAAAAACAAAATTTCAGAAAAGAAAAAATATCGAACAGGTCTTTACTACAGATTATCAAAGGAAGACGGAGACAAGATTGAAAGTGACAGCATATCCAATCAGCGACTCATTATAAAAAACTATCTTAAAGGTAGGGATGAGTTTTGTGTAGTAGATGAGTACATTGATGATGGATATAGCGGAGCAAATTTTGACAGACCGGACTTTACCAGATTATATGAGGATTTAAAAACAGGTGCTGTTAATTGCGTGATTGTAAAAGACCTGTCTCGATTTGGAAGAAACTATATCGAGGTTGGAAGATATCTGGAACGATTATTTCCTATGATGGGAGTCAGGCTGATTGCTATCAACGATAATTACGATGGGGAAGCTGAAAAGAAAAACAGCGATGCCATTACAATTCCTGTAAAGAACCTTATGAATGATGTTTATTGCAGGGAGATGTCCACAAAGGTAAAAACGCTTTTGGATGCAAAAAGAAAAAGAGGTGATTGCGTCAGTAACTTTGTTCCATATGGATATAAAAAATCACTTAAAAATAGGTCAAAGCTTGAAATTGATGAAGATGCCGCTGAAATTGTGAGGCAGATATTTGTATGGAAGATGGAAGGTGTAAGTGACCAGGGGATTGCTGATAATTTAAATAATGCAGGAATATTATCACCTTTAGAATACCGTCTAGAGGCAGGGCAGCACTTTACTGAAAACTTCAAAAGAAATGGAACGGCGGTCTGGAACTCGAAGTCAGTGTATAGGATTTTACATTGTGAGACTTACACAGGAACGATGGTCCAGGGTAAAAACAAAAAAATAGATTATAGGTCAAAAAATATAGTGAGAATGCCTGAGAAGAATTGGGTAAGGGTAGCTGACATGCATCCAGCAATTATTGATAAAGAGACCTATGATAAAGTGCAGACTTTGTTATTAAAAGATACCAGGGTTGCTCCAGGAGAAAACAGTGTATCTATATTATCTGGCTTTGTAGAGTGCGGTGATTGCCATGGGAAAATGGTTTATAGGACTTCTAATTGGAAGAACAAGAAATATTTCTATATGATTTGCAAAACATACAAAACGGATAGAAGTTGCTCTACACATAATATCAGTGCGGATAAATTATATGAAATCGTATTAAATGAAATCCGTGCACAGGCTGAGATAGCAGTAAGACTTGAATTAGAAATTGCGTTAGATAGTAAAATAATGAATAAGTGAAATCCCACTGGCAAAAGATATACAGTATGCCAGTGGGATTATGTTTATTCCATCCCCAATCGGTTCCGTCCGTTATATTTCATCAAGACTTCTTTTTTTCGGGCAGTGGAGATTTCTGTATAGATCTGAGTGGTGACAATACTGCTGTGTCCCAGCAATTCCTGGACATCCCGGATTCCGGCGCCATTGTTTAGAAGCTGGGTTGCAAAGCTGTGTCTCAGATAGTGGGGTGTGGCATTGGGGTTGATATGGGACAGGTCGCGGTACTTATAAAATATGTTTTCGATGCTGTAGATGCTCAGGCGATCTCCATACCGGTTGATAAAGAGGGCAGTGGTAGTGGGGGACATTTCCATACGGGTCTGTATCCACAGGTTTAATTTCTGGCATACAATGGGAGATGAGATGAATAACAGTCGTTCCCGGCTGCCTTTTCCGCGGATCAGGATAGTACAGTCTTCCTGGCAGTAGTCATCCAGGTTCAGGGAAGCGGCTTCGCCAATGCGAAGTCCCAGACAGAAGAGCAGTTCGATGATGCACATGTTGCGGGTGTTCAGGCGGCGTTTATAGTCGGAAGTGGAATCCTGATATTCGGCTGCTGAAACGGATATAAGGTTTTTGATTTCCTGATTGCTTAAAGTTTTTGGAAGATTTCTGGGGATGTGGAATTTACGGGATGTAAAGCGGAAAAAGATTTCGTTGATATTGTATTCCAGTTTTAAGAAATTGAAGTATTGGCCTAAAGCGACATATTTCCGGCGGATGGATTTTGCCTGCAGGCTGCGTTCTTTTTGTAAGTACAGAAAATAGGAAGAAATAGAAGAATCATTGATATTTGTAAAATTTTGGGAATCAAACCAGGTCAGAAGGCCATTTATATCACAGCGATAGGCCAGAAGTGTTTTAGTGGAGAGATTGCGTTCTACAGAAAGTGCATTGAGAAATTTGGATGTGTAAAGCTGTTGTTGTTCAAGATTGAAGATCATAAAATTTATCCTTTCCTTATTGTAATAGTTATTAAGATTTAGAATTATTATAATAAGGAAAGGATAGTTTTTTGGGAGTCTATTTAAGGGGGCAGTAATCTCCACATCGGCTGCAGCCACTGGCAGATTGTCCGGCAATACAGCTCTTTTTTCTTGCAATAGCATATTTGTAATCTGACGAGTAATCATGCAGTTGATCCATATCTATTACATGGGCAGCAAGACGGGCAGTCAGAACAGCTTCCTTTGTAGATTCAACAGATGGAATATTGCCAGTATGTTCTTCACGGGTGACTGCGGAAATGATCTGCACATTTCCGTCAAGGCCCATAAGGGTAACACCGATAGCAGCAGTGATATGATCCATGCCGATACCTGTGTCAGTTACAATTGGTCCGAGAGGCATAATAGGGAAAGGACAGTCTTTTAGGATTTGGTTCAGTTCCCGGATTTTTTCAGGAGAAGCATGTCCTGGCATTTCCAGGATAACGGGTACCTCCTTATTACGAAGTGATTCAGCCAGTGTTATCTGCATTTGTATTTCTGCTTTTTGTACAGCATCTATGGAGTCGATTACGTTTGCAGAACGGAAAGTAGTGCCAATACTGAGAACTGCATGGTATTTTTGACATAATTTAACAATGGAATCCAGGCATTTAAGATAAATATTTTCTTTACGATGATTAATTAATAGATCACGGATTACAATACCGCCTCCTCGGGAGGTAATGGGAGTAATACGTTTTTGGGAAAGATCGATCAGCTCCATAGTAGGCGTGGGATGGATGGTGATAATCTTTACACCTTTTGATAATTGCTCTTCAATAACTGTTAAAAGTTCCTGAGGATGGATGTTCTCTTTGGTTTTTACAAAATAAATAGGAACAGTTCCTACAATGAAGTCTCTTTTTTGAAGGGCATATTCCCAGATTGGGCAGCCGCAGCCTGGTGCAGTCAGGCTTACATCTGTAATGATGTCAGGAGCCTGTGGATCATTGTCCCACATATCGATTTTTTCAATAGTCTGTGCATAGTCCAGGTCATGATTGATCCCGGCTAATTGGTTGATCAGGACTTTTTGCTTTTTCCCTAAGATGATTTCTTTATTTTTCCATATTAGTTTAGTATTGATTCCAGACATAAGATAATATCATCTACTCCTACTGAATTTTTTAATAATTTTTCTAAATAGAAATTAGCGTATTTTTCCAGTGTGGCTGTGATTTCTGGAAATTTTAGTATTTCTGCTTTGAAGTCATCGTCTTCATAGAATACGGGTACGATAATAACACCTTTTTTCAAGCCAATCTTGACTTCTGACAGAGTCCCTTTTTTACCGGGAAATGCGATCATAATCTGCGTTTTTCCAAGAAGATCTTCACGGAATGCAGTCAGTTGTCCAAGGAGAGCATCCTGATTATCCCATTTGTCACAAAGAGAATAGGGGTTTGCAAAAATACGGATATGTGCAGGTAATTGTTCGGAAGATTTTACACATTTTTGCGCATAGCTGCTGCAGACAGTTTTTCCTATGCCATCTGAGTGGCCATAATTAAGTATGAGATCATCTATTTTATGCAGTTTCTTTCCAAGCTTTTTAGCCATTTCATTGGAAGCATCATAATGGCTTCCTGTTACAAATACGCTTTTTCCTTTGGATTTCAGGCATATTTTTTCAAGCATTTCGGCCAGTTCGGGAAATCCGTTTTCTAATAAGTATACGTGTATCCCATAGCGCTCCAGGTCCTGTATCCACAATTTTTGCAGTTTTTGGCTGTTCTTTTTCTTCTCTGGTGAGAGAATCATATAGTGACGTGTCTGGGATTTTCCATCGGTCAGCTGCCTTACATTATTAATGATGGACTGGATATTGGGGTCCTTGTAACTGTAGCCGATGAAAAGCAGGGATTTCGTCAGGAGGTCCTGTTCTAAGCGGCGGATGGTTACAGGATGAGTGAGATTGAAATCTTCATAATCATTTTTTGTTATTATAATGTCGTTGCTGTAAATATCTCCATGGATTTTTAATACTTCACAGTCGTCTGTAGTTTCAAATTCCTTTTTAAAATCGAAATCTGTATTTTTAGATATATATTTTTTGCCGCAGTATTCCAGACTTTGTTCGATCAAGGTATCAAAGTTAGTAGTCCATATGGTGGAAACATTGGATTTGGCGATGGAATCCAAATATGTGCTTTTGTTTTTGTTATAAGGAATATTAAACCGGCACTGGATCTGTTTTAGGATAGGGGACTTATCGTGGGAGCTGGCATTCAGGATATATTGTGCAATTTCAGGGAAATTGTGATTGGGCTTGATCTTAAGGTCAATCCGTCCCTTTGCCAATTCACGTATCAGATTTTCAAAATCAGGAAGCCCATAGGGAATAGAGATACCGGCACCAATGAAATAAGCAGCTTTGTTTTCGGCGGCTCTCTGGGAAAATTCATTGATCAGTTCAGCTTTTTGTATCATAGTGTACCTCCGATACGATGTTGTATATTTTTATTATAATCGTATTTTGGTGGTCGACAAGAAAAACAGGATTTTTTGTGATTATTATAACATGGAAAGTGAAAAGATGTTGTTTGATTCACAATCTTCATGTGATATACTAACCTTAACTTTAAAATCAATGAAGAGAAAGATAGATAAGGAAAAGAATGTTATGGCGAGTAATTGTCAGATTCCTACTCCAGAAATATATGTAGATCAGATGTTGGATTATATAGGATATTCGGGAAATCTTTATGGCAAAAAGGTTTTAGAAAATTCCTGTGGAGAGGGAAATATCTTATTAAAAATAGTAATGAGATATATCGAAAGTGCAAAGAGACGGGAATATACTAGCTGTGAGATAAAAGAAGGTTTGCAGAGAGATATTGTTGCATATGAAATAGACAATGGATGTATAGAAAAATGTAAAAATCGATTAAATGAATTTGCTAATTCGTGCGGAATACAAAATGTAAATTGGAATCTTAATAATAAGGACTTTTTAAAAGAAGAAGTGGCTGATTTTTATGATTATGTGATTGGTAATCCACCTTATATTACGTATCATGATATGGATGAAGAACAGAGAAAGTTGTTAAAAGATAATTATGAGACATGTAAGAGTGGAAGAAGTGATTATTGTTATGCATTTATAGAAGCTAGTATAAGGTCCTTAGCAGATACAGGAAAGATGGTTTATTTAGTTCCATATAGTATTATGACCAATAAATTTGCTGGGACGTTAAGAAAGTTTATACAGCCACATATCAGAGAAATATATGATTATAGGACAATAAAAATTTTCCCAGAAGCACTTACCTCATCAGTTATTATTATTTGTGAAAAAGAAAAAGATGAGAAACATATTTTATTTCATTTGGTAGCTGAAAAAAGGACATTAGAAATTCCGAAAAAAAAACTTGGAAAAAAATGGGTCGTATTAGGAACGCAAAATCTCAAGGGAAAGAAGTTTGGGGAGTATTTTGAAGTAAGGAATAGTGTGGCTACGCTATATAATAAAGCGTTTGTGCTGACAGATTATAAATATATAGATCGGGATTATATTGTTGGAAATTATAAGATTGAGGGAGAACTGGTAAAAGATGCAGTTAGCACAAAAAGTTTAAATAAGAAGCATCAAAGAGATAAAATTATTTTTCCATATCAAATTATAAATGATCAAAAAATAGATTATACGGAAGATGAATTCCGAGCAAAATTTCCAGGTGCAACGGAGTATTTTGAGCAATTTAAAGAGGCATTAAAAGCAAGAAAGGCTGATAAAAATGCGAAATGGTTTCAATATGGGCGAAGCCAGGCAGTTACAAAAGTAGAGGGAGAAAAGCTTATCATTCCAATGGTGATTACGCAAATGGTGCATGTGTATGAAGCGGGAAAAGACGCGATTCCATACGCAGGATATTTTATTAAATGTAAAAAGAACAGCGAATTAAAATTGGATGATGCAAAGGAAATACTGGAGAGCAGGGATTTTTATAAGTATGTGGAAATATGCGGAACACCTACTACACCAACCTCGTATAGAATTTCAGTAGATGATATTAAAGAGTATATGATAGTGAGAACAAGGGAGGATTAGATATGGCGAAAATACCTTTTAATGTGGATGCATATACTGCACGATTAATAGGACGTGAAAATGTGTCCAAATTAGAAGGTGCAGTTGTGGAGTTGGTAAAGAATACATACGATGCAGATGCAACATACTGTATATTATATTATGATGAAAAAACAGATGTATTATATTTAGCAGATAATGGATCTGGGATGACAGAAGATATTATCAAAAATCATTGGATGACGATTGGAAGGTCATCCAAGAAAGAAAATTTTGTTTCTCAAAAAGGACGTATACAAACAGGTGAGAAAGGAATTGGGCGTTTTGCTTTAGACCGTATAGCTGATAGTTGTCAAATGCTTACATGTACAGATGGTGGACATTCTAGATTATTATGGACAGTAGATTGGGACTCATTTTCAAATGGAAAGAACATTACAGAAATTGGTGCGGACCTCGATAAGACAGATATAAATTTTATACATTTTTTGGATGGATGTACTAATAGTAATGTTATAAAGCTTATTAAAAAGAAGTGGAAGACAAGCGGTACAATATTTAAACTGACAAATCTTAGGGATGATTGGAATAGTGAATTAATCCATACGATCCGTGAAAACCTGGCATCATTGATTCCATATGAATTATCAGCTATTTATAAAATATATTGCTTTGGAAATGAGGATACAGAAGAAACAGCAGAGGTATTTAGGACAATAAGCGGGAATCCTCGGCAATTCAATTACCGAGATGAAAGCTCAG
>ENA-UOIY01002333-UOIY01002333.1-human-gut-metagenome-genome-assembly--contig:-P114-NODE-2333-length-14820-cov-5.164646_pt1 | contig 14820 bp, 10 predicted proteins | sample MGYA00242335_ERZ723882 | MGnify/ENA metagenome assembly ERZ723882
GAACCCTGCCCCGCCCGCTGACAGCGCGATACAGGAAGCCTTGCAGCACTGCAATTTGGACGACCTGCTGCTGGACGCTGACACCCTGACGGTAGCCTTTGCCGACCCGGCCATGACGCTGGACGTGGGAGCTGCGGCCAAGGGCTACACCGCCGTACAGGCGGGCAAAGCGGCCCAGGCGCGCGGGTTGGACCACGCCCTGCTGAACATGGGCGGCAACGTTTACACCACCGGCCCCAAGGCTGACGGAAGCGCCTGGCGCGTGGGCGTAGAGAACCCCCGCACTGGCGAAAACGAACCTCAGTACGTGCAGACGGTGGAGCTGACCGGCGGCGACTCGCTGATCATCAGCGGCGACTACCAGCGGTATTTCACCTACGAGGGCAAGCGCTATGCGCACCTGATCGACCTGAGCACCGGCTGCCCGGCTGTGTACTACAGCAGTGTGGCCGTGTATTCCAGCCCGGATGACGGACTGGGTGACCTGTTCTCGACGGCACTCTTCTGCCTGCCGCCCGCGCAAAGCCGGCAAACCGCCGCCGAAAACGGCCTGGCCGTACTGTGGCTGGACACCGACGGCGCGGTGGCCGCGCAAACCGATAGCTGGCCGGGAAAGGCTGCATGACCCACACAACCAAAAAGCACCGCTTTACGAGAATTTGAACGTAAAGCGGTGCTTTTATTATAAGCGTATAGAATTATCCTTCCGCGCTCAACAAAATGCGGTCGTTGTCCAGCGCGTGACCCACATTCTCGGCAAAGCGCTGCAACAGGCCGTCCACGGTCATGTGGGCGCGTTCCTCGTCGGCCACGTCCAGCACAATGCGGCCGTGGTCCATCATCAATGTGCGGTTGCCCAAAGTCAGCGCGTCGTGCATGTTGTGGGTGATCATCAGGCAGGTGATGTGGTTTTCGGCAACAATTTTTTTGGTCAGCTCCAGCACCTTTTCGGCGGTGCCGGGGTCCAGCGCGGCGGTGTGCTCATCAAGCAGCAGCAGCTTGGGCGTGACCAACGTCGCCATCAGCAGGGTAAGCGCCTGGCGCTGGCCGCCCGAAAGCAGGCCGACCGGCTGTTTCATACGGTCCTCAAGGCCAAGACCCAGGGCGGAAAGCTTCTCGGCAAAGACTTCGCGGTCCTTTTTGGAGATGCGGGAGAACGACGAGGTGTGCCCCGACGCGCGCAGGTACGCCAGCGCGAGGTTTTCCTCGATCGTCATATGGGGCGCGGTGCCGCGCAGCGGGTCCTGAAACATGCGGCCGATGTACTTGGAGCGGCGGTAGTCCGGCATAAAGGTGATGTCTTGCCCGTCCAGCGTAATGGTGCCGGTGTCGGTGATGAACTCGCCCGCAATAGCGTTGAACATCGTGGATTTGCCCGCGCCGTTGGAGCCGACGATCGTAGCAAAGTCGCCATCCTTCAAGTCAAGGTCGATCTTTTGCAGGGCCAGCTTTTCGTTGACGGTGCCGGGGTTAAAGGTCTTGCTGATATTTTTCAGTTCAAGCACGGCGGGCACCTTCTTTCTCAGCGTGGGAGCGGCGACGACGGAACGCCGCGCGGGACTGGATGGCGGGGGCTGCGATGGCCAGCGCCACAATGACGGCGGAAATCAGCTTCAGGCATTCAGACGGGACGTTGGCACGCAGCGCCAGCGCAATGATAAAGCGGTAAATGACGCTGCCCGCCACAGCAGCCACGGCCTTGGTCCACATGCCGCCGCGGCCGAAAAGCGTTTCGCCGATGATAAGCGAGGCCAGGCCAATAACGACCATGCCGGTGCCGAGGTTGATATCGGCAGATTTCTGATACTGGGCCAGTACGGCACCGGAAAGCGACGTCATAGCGTTAGAAACGCACAAGCCGATCGTGATGGTGAACGCCGTGTTGATGGAGGATGCGCGCACCATGTCGGGGTTATCGCCCGTTGCGCGGATGGAAAGGCCCATCCGGGTGCCGAGGAACAGGATCAGCAGTAGGCAGACCACGATCGTAATGACCGCCGCCACCAGCAGCTTGTACGGGAACGCATCGCCGAAAAACGCCTGCGCGGCGGTAAAGATCGTCTGGGTCTTGAGCATCGGCACGTTGGAAGAAAAGCCCATGACCGCCAGGTTGACGGTGTACAGCCCCGTATTGGTGATGATACCGGCCAGGATCGACGGCACGCCCAGCCTCGTTTGCAGAAACGCGGTGACGAAGCCTGCGGCTGCACCGGCGGCAATGGCCAGAAACAGCCCCAGCACCGGGTGCCCGGCCACCGCAGCGGTAGCCGAGACCGCGCAGCCCAGCGTAAAGGTGCCGTCGGTACTCATATCGGCGATATTTAAAATACGGAAGCTGAGGAACAGTGCCATAGCCACCAGCGCGTAGATGAAGCCAAGCTCCAATGCGCTGAAGACGGTTGCAGCGGTAAACATGGGCAAAACGTCCTTCCTGATTTGATGGGGTACTGCATAAAAAGGGAGGGCTGGTTCGGCTTGTGCCTTGCCTGCGCCTCCCTTTGGGGAGCTGAATGTTATTCGGCGGCGGTCTCTACTTCGACGACGGTGCCAGCCAGATCATGGAAAGCGCTGTAGTCGAGGTTCAGGGCTGCGGCGGTCTCGGTGTTGACGGTGATGATGCCGCCGTCCATGACGTGGTACTCAGGCACGGTGCCGGTCTCCAGCACATCCAGGGCCATATCGGCGGTGTAGGTGCCAAGCTCGGTGTAGTTGACTCCGCAGGTAGCAAAAGCACCGGCAGTAACAAAGCTGTCCGCGCCCGTGTAGAACGGGATACCGGCCTTGGTCAGCGTTTCGGAAACGGCAGCAGCGGCAGCCATGACCACGTTGTCGGTCGGGGTAAAGACGGCGTCGACCTGGCCGACCAGGCTGTTGGCAGCGGTCATGATCTCGTCATTGGTGTTGCCGGTCTTTTCGACGTAGGCGATGCCCTTGGCGTCGAGGTAAGCCTTGGCCTCAGCGATCGGGGTGGTGGAGTTGGCCTCGGAGTTGGAGTAGAGCAGGCCGATGGTCTTGGCCTCGGGCTGGACGGCGAAGATCATATCCATGACGGACTGGGTGTTCAGTGCATCGGAAGTGCCGGTGACGTAGTCGATGTCGGTCAGGTCAGCGGCGGCGGGGTCCGAGATGGCGGCGTAGACGACCGGGGTCTTGGTGGATTCGCAGGCGGTGGCCATGCACTGGGCGGCCAGCGTGGCGATGGGGATGACGGCATCGTAGCCGTCGGAAACGACCTGGGTGCCGATCTGGTTCAGTGTGGTGGCGTCGTTCTGGCCGTTGAAGTCCTTGTACTCGATGGTAATGCCCTTCTCGGCGGCCTTGGCATCAAGCTCGGCCTCAATAGCGGTGCGGATCTCGTCCAGGCTGGCGTGGTCCAGCTGCTGCACCACGGCAATCTTGTAAGTGGTGGCGTCGGCGCTGGAATCCGCAGCGGCGGAGAAAGCAGCCGTGCTTTCGGCAGCGGAAGAAGCGGTGGAGGCGGAAGCACCGCAGGCGGACAGAGAAGTGAGCATAGCGGCGGCGGTCAATACAGCAACGAACTTTTTCATGGTAATTACTCCTTGTTTTGTAAAATGTTTTGTGTGTTGGCGGGCTTTACAAAACAGGTTGCCATCGCTCTTTTAAAGTAATGTGTTTCATCGTGCATTCCCCTCTTGTGCTGTGCCTGGGCGTTTTATAAATAAAAACTGCCCTTGCACAGAAAATCCTCTGTGCAAGGGCAGATAACAATTTATCTGTGGTGCCACCTTGCTTGCCGCTTACTATTAAACAGCGGCCACTCTGTAGGGAACCAACATTCCCCTGCTCTGTAACGGGAGCTGCCCGTCAGCGGATACTCAAGGCCATGGCCCTTTTCCCCGTGCCCTCTGCGAACCATTATGCTGCCCCGCTTTGCGCCCTATTCCCAGCAACAAGGGCTCTCTGTGGCTGCGCTGTCAGCTTTACTTTCGCTTCATTGGTTTAAAGTATTTATACCACGCCTGCCCGCGTTTGTCAACGCTTTTTGGCAAAAAAGTTATCAGGAATTTTCCTGCGCTGCATCTTCTGCCGCTGCATCGTCGGTTTTTTCGTGCAAAATCAGCAGCTTCGCGGCCCACTCCCCTGCCGGGGTGTCGGTGTTTTCCATAAAGGCGGCGCTGGCGGCAAAGGGGCTGTCCTCGCCGTCCAGAGCCAGCAGCAGGTCCTTGCCCGGCGTGGCGGCCTTGCCCAGCCAGTCGGCAAAGCTGTCGGCATCCCAAAGGGTGGCGTCGGTGGGGGTAAACGTACCGTCATACTCCCACTCGCCGCACAGGGAGATGATCGGGCAAAGGCGGTCGTCGGTCTTGGCAAGCGCTGCCTGCATCCGCGCGGCCAGCGTGCCGTCAACGGGCAGCAGGTCATCGACCCCAGTAAAGGCCAGGATCTTGGCATCGGGGTAGGCTTTCAGCGCCTGCTGCAAATCGTAGGCCAGCAGGCCCGCGCCGTCATTGGCATTGACGGTGCCCACCATGCCCTGATACAAGCGGTAGACAAGGCTGTACTGATCGCCAAAATACCGCTGCATCTGGCGGGGGTACTTCTGCATGGCGTTCTTGAACCAATAGGCGGCTTCGCGGGCGGTGCCGCTCTGGATGGCGGCGACGGCGTCTGAGATTTCACTCTCCGGCGTCGTCCAGATCTGGCTGGTCAACGTTTGCAGGGCCTGGCCAATGACGGCGTCGCTCTTATCGCTGCCCATGCCCACGGCGTGCAGGCGGCCGGGATAGCTGGCATAGACGGCCTGCCACAGGTCGCGGGCGGCATCGCGGTCCGTGCCGGGCAGCACGGCCAGATAGCGGTCCAGGCTGGCGGTGGAGCCGGTCTGCAGGTAATTGTCCAGCAGCGCACCGGCGGCAGGGCCGTACGGCACAGCAACGACGCTGACCCCCTGCGATTGCAGCGAAGTGATGAGGTTTTGCTGCACCTCCGCCGCACGGGTATCCTCGAGCCCGGCGAGGAAGAGCCGGTAGTCGGCATCGCCAAAGTCAGAGGTATCCAGCGGGTAGGCCAGGTCGACCGCGTGCATGTTGGTCTTGAGGTAGCTGGCGGTGGGGTCGGCTTTGGTGCCAGCGGTTTCGCGGGTGGCGATGCCGTCAAGTCCCTCGGCCTCGAGCGCGGCAGTCTCCGGCGTGGCGGCAATGACTTCCTCGGCGGTCTTATCGTTATACAAAAAGTCTTGCAGGGCCGTGATATTTACGTGCCAGTCGGGGTCGTACATCAGGCGGTCGTCCATGCCGGTGCGCACGCCGTAGGTGCCTTGCAGGGGCATCGACAGCTGCTGCACATCGCAGCCCAAAAAGCCCGGCAGCTGCACGAGCAGCGCGGCGATCTCGGACTTGGTGAAGTTGGTCTGCACCAGCGGCAGCGTGGTGTTGAGCAGGTTGTCCAGCTCGGTCACACTGGCGTTTTTGATCTGGTCCAGCACGGCCTGGATAACGGTGCGCTGGCGCTCAATGCGGTGCCAGTCGTTGTCGATCTTGCGCAGGCGGGCGTATTGCAGTGCGGTGTAGCCGTCGAAATGGTTGAGACCCGGGTCCACGTGGTTGACGATCAGCATCGAGTTGGAGGGCACCTCCCAGTTCAGCGCCTTGGCTTCCATCTCAGTAATGTCGATGTCCACGCCGCCCACGGCGTCCACGATCTGCACAAAGGAGTTGAAGTTGACACGGACATAGTGGTCCACCTGCACGTTGAAGCAATCCTCGATGGTGTCCATCGTCAGCTTGGCGCCGCCGTAGCGGAAGGTGTGGGTGATCCAGTCGTACTCGTCCTCGTAGCCGTCGAGCAGGATGGGCACGGCAAGGCCGCGTTCGATCGAGACAAGGCGGATGACGTGGTCCTTGATGTCCAGCGAGACCAAGATCAGGCTGTCGGCGCGGGCGTCCTCGCTGAACTCGGTAGTGGCTTTGGTGCCGTCGAGCTGGTTCAGGTGGGTGAACGCGTCGGCGTCGTTGACGGCCTCGGTGCGCTCGTCAGTGCCGATAAGCAGGATGTTCAGCACATTGTCATCGGCAAAGGGGCTGCCCTCGGGCATGACCATTTCGTCGCTGCTATGTACAAGGCCGGTGCTGTCCAGATCCTGGTCCTCCTCGGCGTCGATGCTGCCCATCGAGTCAACGCTGCCGTCGTTGTAGTGCAGCAGGTCGAGTTTGCCGTTGACGTAGAGCGTCGCCAGCCCGGCCAGCGCCGCCAGCACAACGGCGACGATCAGCAGCACCTTGCCCCAGAGGGGGAACTTCTTTTTGGTGGTGGTTTCGGTTTTATTTTCAGTTTCAGTCACGTTCATATACTTCCCTTTTTCAAACGCCGCCGTGCGGCGCGAAGATCACATGCGTAATACAAAAAGGCCAGCCCGGCAAAGAGCGTCAGAGCCAGGGCGCGCCAGGTAAACCAGCCGTGCTGGATGCTGTGGGTGCGTAGCAGCACGAACCAGGCGGGAGTCATGCAGGCGGTAAGCGCCAGCGGCAGCGCCCGTACCAGCGCGGCCTTGCTGCGGATGGAGAGGATAAACAGGGCAATCAAGGCGGCCAGCACCACAAGTGCAGGCCAGAAAAGATGGCGAGAGTTTAACGCATCGTATAAAAATGCAAAAATATTACGCCATGTCAACTCCATGCCATGCCAGGTATCGGCGGTGGTACGTACTTCGGCCTGGTGCAAGGCGTCAGTCAGCACGTTTTGGCCGGTGACGGCACCGGCCAGTACCCACTTGCTGGCCCAGCACAAAGCGTAACCGGTGCCCCAGCACAGGCTGCCGCCCACGGCCAGGGCGCACTGCGGTACGCCGCCGCGCAGCCGCTGCTGAGGTTCCAGCAGCCAGCAGGCCAGCGGTAGGCCAAGTGTCAAGATAGGCGTGACCAGCAGGTCACAAAACGCCGTTGCGGTGCCCAGCACCAGCAGCCCCAGGCAGAGCACATCGCTGCGGCGGGGCCTGGCCAGCACCCAGGCGCAGCCCGCGTAGGCGATGAAAAAGCAGGTGAAATACTGCACCTGATGCGGCACAAACCAGACGCTGACGGCCAGCTGGCTGACGGCAAACCATACGGCGGCCCGCAGCCCGCAGCGGCGGCGCAGCCGCACCAGCACCACGGCCAACAGCGCAAACAGCGCAATGTACTGTACAATACGTACGCCGGTGTACGACGTGACCAGCAGCAAGGGCCGCAGCCAAAGTAAGTAGCCGTGCCAGTACCGCGCATAGGAGAAGGGCTCCAGCGCGGGGGCGTCGGTGCGCTGGGCACCCGCGGACCAGTCTTTTTCAATGTACCAGGCAAGGTCGTCGGCCAGCGTTTCAAAGTTGTCCACATTGTAGGCGGTGTTGGTCATCATCGCCTGCAAGGGGGGCAATTCGTCGGCGCTGGCGGCCTCAAACAGCATCAGCGTGTCGGTGTAGTTGTCCATCTGGAATAGCTTGAAGCCAAAATATTCCGGGTACAGCCCTTCGCTTTGGATGGTCCGGGCGGAATCGTAAACGTTTTGCCGCACCCTCTCCCCCGGCAGGGCGTAGGCTGCCAGCAGCAGCACAAACAGCCCGGCCAGCGTACCGGCAACGGCGGCCAGCGCCCGCAGGGCAAAGGGACGTTTTTGTTTTTGCGTGCTCACGGCACACCTCCCCATTTAAATTTGCTTTCCTATTATACGGCAAAAAGCACCCTGTTTCAACCGTAAGACTGTGAAATCCATTTGAATTTTCCCGCTAGACGGCGTCGGTTTGGCGGGAAACGGAGAGGACGATGCCCATTTCGCCCAGAAGCATCAGCAAGCTGGTGCCGCCGGAGGAAAAAAACGGCAGGCTGATGCCGGTGTTGGGGATGGTGTTGGTGACGACCGCAATGTTTAAAATGGCTTGCAGCACGACCTGCACTACAAATCCGACGGCCAGCAGTGCGCCGAACTTATCCCGCGCGCGGATGGCAATGGACATACCGCGCAAAAGCAGCGCCAGGAACAGCGCCACGGCGAGAGCAGCCCCGAGAAAGCCCAATTCTTCACATAAGATCGAAAAAATAAAATCGTTTTGCGGCTCGGGTACATAGAGATATTTCTGTCGGCTGTTGCCAAGCCCCAGCCCGGCCAGCCCGCCGGACGCGATGGCGTACAGGCTCTGGATGGTCTGGTGCCCTTCGCCAAGCGGGTCCGCGAAAGGGTCCCGCCAGGAAGCAAGGCGGTCGGTGGCGTAGGGCACCAGTTCGGGCAGGGCGAGCACCGCCGCCGCGATGGCCCCAACGCCCAACCCCCCGGCCAGGCCAAACCATTGCAGCCCGGTGCCGCCCACGAACATGAGCACCGCGCCGATGGACAAAATCAGCAGCGTGCCGGAAAGATGCGGTTCCAGCAGCATCAGCACCGTGACCACGCCCAGGATCAGCCCGAACGGCAGCACGCCGCCGGCAAAGCTGTGCATGCGGTCGTGGTTGAGCGAGATGATGTGGGAAAATACCAGCACAACAGCGAATTTGGCGATCTCGCTGGGCTGCAGGGTGCCAAGTCCGGGCAGTACGATCCACCGTTTGCAGCCGTTGTACTCCGGCATAAACAACACGATAACGAGCAAAATAAGCGACAGCCCCATAATGGGCCACGCCAGCTTGTGCCAGATGTGGTAGTCCACCAGGCTGGCCGCGTACATGGCCGCCACGCCCAGTGCTGCAAACAACAGCTGCGGGCGGATGTAGGTGTAGGCATCGCCCCGGCGATAGAGTGCCACGGCGTACCCGGCCGAGAACAGTATGATCAGCCCATAGCACAGCAGCGCCAGCAGAATGACCAGAAACGGCACATCCGGGCTGGGCTTCTCCCGCAGGCGGGTGCGCAGGGCGGCAGGGTCCCAAAAAGCAGCAGTCATACAAAATCCCCCTGCGTCCAGTATACGCAGGGGGAAAATGCGCTATGCAGTTTACAGCAGGCCAAAGTGCTGCAAGGCCTTGGCGATACCGTCCTTATCAATATCGGCGGTCACATAGTCGGCAGCAGCCTTGGCGGCATCGCAGGCATTGCCCATGGCGACACCCAGCCCGGCATATTGCAGCATGGCTACATCATTGCCGCCGTCCCCAAAGGCAATGGCTTCGTCCTTGGTCCAGCCAAAATGCTTCAGCATCTCGGCCAGGCCGTTGGGCTTGCCGCCGCCAGCGGGCAAGATATCGGCAAAATCGGGGCTCCACCGCACGGCCAGGCAGCCAGGGCAGCGGCGGAGGAACTTTTCCTCACAGTTATCGGGCAGAAAGGCGCTGAGCTGGTAGATGGGATTTTGCTCAATGCGGGCAGCAATGTCCGCCGTCCCCTGCCCCAGCTCCTTGGCAAAATCGGCACTGCGCGCGTCGATCAGATTGAAATAGCAGGCGTCCTTTTCCACAAAGCCGATGGAAAGCTGCTCTTTTTCAATATAGGGCAGCAGCGTACGCAGGGAGGCGGGGTCGATGGCCTTGCTGTAGACCGGCTCACCGTCGGCCAAAAAGCAATACTGGCCGTTCATCGTGACAAAGCCGTCCCAGTTCACCTTTTGCAGAGCGGGCAGATGCGGCAGGTGCACCGGCGGACGGCCCGTGGCGATGAAAATTTTCACGCCGTTGGCCTGCAAGGCGTGCAGTGCCTGCACGGTGGAATCCGGCATGCCGTGGTTGTCGTACAGCAGCAGCGTGCCGTCAATGTCAAAAAAGGCCGCTCTAATGTGTTTATTCATGCTTCAGGTCACGTCCCATCAGGGCCGCAAGGGCGTTGCGGGCTTCGAGCTTGCCGCTCAGGATCGCGTCCACGCTTTGCACGATGGGCATTTCCACCTTGTACTTTTTGGCAAGGCGGCAGGCAGCAGGCAGGGCGTTGATGCCCTCGACCACCTGGCCGACCTCGGCCTTGGCTTCCTCGGCTGTCTTGCCGCGGCCCAACAACATACCGGCGTGCAGGTTGCGGCTGTGCATGCTGGTGCAGGTCACGATCAAATCGCCCATGCCGGATAGGCCCGCGAAGGTTTCAGGCTTGCAGCCCATGGCGAGACCCAGGCGGGTCAGCTCGGCGTTGCCGCGGGTGATAAGTGCGGCCTTGGCGTTATCGCCGTAGCCCAGGCCTAGTGCGATGCCGACGGCCAGCGCGATGACGTTCTTGACTGCGCCGCCCAGCTCGGTGCCGCGGCGGTCGGCGTTGGTGTAAACGCGGAAGCTGGGCGCGGTGAAGGCCTTCTGCACGGCCTTGGCGGCGGCTTCATCCTCGCTGGCGGCGACAATTAAAGTCGGCATATCGCGGGCAACCTCCTCGGCATGGGTGGGGCCGGAGAGCGCTACCACGCGGGCGGTGCGCTTTGCCTTGGCCAGCTCGTCCTCAATGATCTCGCTCATCGTCATCAGCGTCTTATCCTCTATGCCCTTGGCCACATCGACGATCAGCTGGCCGTCGGGGATGTACTTGGCCGCCTTTTTGGCGGTGGAACGCACAAACGGGGACGGAACGGCGAACAGCAGGATATCGCGGCCCGTGCAGGCTTCAGCGATATCGGCGGTGTAGTGCATGGCGGAGGGCAGCTCCATACCCGGCAGGTTGGGGTGGCGGCGGGTGGTGCTGAGCGATTTCAGCTCGGCAGGGATGGCGCTCCAAACGGTCACATCACGGCCGTTGACCGCCAGCAGGCGGGCCAGCGCAATGCCCCAGGTGCCTGCGCCGAATACGGCAATTTTAGTCATGGGTGGTTCTCCTTACAAATATAGTGGCCCTTACGTCCGCTGCAACAGGCGGGCCAGAAAGCGATGCCCGGTGTGTTCTTTTACTACAGGCTCGGCGTCAAGCGTGACGCGCTCGTAGCAGTTGACGATCCGGGTGGGGCCATACTGATGCTCGCGCGGGATAGCACAGCCGTAGGTCAAATGGATGTGCCCGTGCAGCATCAGCTGGGGGTGGTAGCGGTCCAGCAGCTCATGAAAAACCGTGAACCCACGGTGCGGCAGGTCGTTCAAGTCACCGTAGCCGTGCATCGGCGCGTGGGTGACAAGCACGTCAAACCCGCCGTGGCGGTCGATCTTGCCGCGCAGGCGGTTGATGCGCTTGCGCATTTCAGCCTCGGTAAACTGCCAGGCACCCGTGCGGTAACGGCAGGACCCGCCCAGCCCGACAATGCGCAGCCCGCGGTAGACATACAGATCGTCGTCCAGGCAGATGGCACCCTCGGGCGGGTGTTGGTCGTAGCTTTCATCGTGGTTGCCGTGTACATACAAGACCGGCACGGGAACCATCGTGGTAAGATACTCCAGATAATTGCGGTTCAGATCGCCGCAGGCAATGATGAGGTCTACACCCTCGATCTTATCCGGCGTGTAGTAGTCCCAAAGCGCCTTGCACTCCTCATCGGCAATGCACAGCAACTTCATAGCGTGGCCTCCTTCTCGGCAGGCAGCTGGTCGCGGTGGATGCCCTGCATGCGGTACATGGGGCGGGCCTGCTCGGCCAGGTCGTCATACTCGGGGATGGTGCCGTCGACGGCATCGCACAGGTAGTCCATATGGACGATCTGCTCCACCTCCAGCCCGTGGCGGCCGCTGTTGCGCACCGCGCCGCTCTGGTCGGTAATGCGGCAGGCAAACGGGTCGATCATGCCGGAGGTGACACCTGCACGCAGAATATGCGCGAGATGTGCAACGTCCGAGGGCAGCTCACGGCTGAGCAGCACGTCCATGACGCCGCTGTTCATGCCCCACCAGTAGTTGACGGCGCGGCCGTCGGTGCCGGATTTATCGCGCACCCAGCCGCCGTCCAGCACGCTGCGCACGACGTTTTCGTAGAACTGGCCCCAGTGCCAGAACGGGGTCGCCAGATCCTGCAGCACCCCGCCCGGGCGGATGAGAAAGGTGCCGAACTCCCGCTGGGGGCGGCCCGGCACGGGGGCATCGCGCCCCGATACGACCGTGATGCCCTTGCGGGTAAAGACGGCGAGCGGGTCCTCCTGGTCGGGCAGGCAGGTCCAGCGCAGCTCAATGCGGGCGCGCGGGTTGACCATGCGCGCACCCAACGCAAAGGCGTTGATGTTGGCGGGCACGCCGAAGCTGGGGGAATCGGCCACATAGCCGATGCGGTCGGTGCCAGCCATCGCACCGGCGATCGCGCCGGTGATGAACTTGGCCTCGTACACGCGGGTGTAGTAGGTGCGGATGCTGGCGTAGGGCATCTCCATCGAGCAGTTGAGGATGCGCACCGACGGATGCTTGACCGCCGAGCGCAGGCTGGCCCCCACCAGCTTGGGGCTGGTGGTGAACACGATATCCGCGCCGTTGGAGATGGCAGTCTCAATTAACAGGTCGGCATTTTTGCCCGGCACAGCGTTGAAATAGGCAAAGGTCGTGACCTTGCCCTCAAACACGTTGTCCAGCTGAGTGCGGCCAAACTCGTGCTGGCTGGTCCAGGCGCTGGTTTCGGGCGTGCGCTCATGGATAAAGGCCACCTTTAAATGGGTGGGCGCTGCCGGGCGGAGGGGCAGGATGCGCTCCAGCAAATTGGCCTGTGCCGGGGTGGCGGGCTTTTCGCTGACGGTGACGGGATCATCGTTTTGCAGTGCCAGCACGTCATCCCACAGCGCGTCGATCTTTTGCTGCAATTCGCTGGGGCTGGCCTTGCTCAGATCGTCCAGCGAGTAGAGCCGCAGCAAAAGCAGCAGCACATCGCCCACCGTGGCGCGCAGCTTGTCGCCGCCCAGGGCGTTGTACGCTTTCTCGACCCAGTTGTACAGCGACAGCATCGCGGCGCGGTCGCCGTCGGTCCACGGCTCGTCCGGGGCTTTGCCCATGGCTTTTTGCAGGCGGCCGTAGCTGCCGGGTTTGGTAAAGGTCAGCAGATAGGTCTGGATGAGCGGATAGTAATGCATGAACTCATAGTACATGCGGACTTCCGGTGTATCGTTATATTTTGGCACCACGCGGGTGACATTGCCGACCACGCTGCCAGCCTCGAAGTATTTCAGTACGCTGACGCGCTTGTTTCCCTCCTGCACATAGAAGCGGCCCATATACTCAAAGCAGCGGATGGGGTCGCGGATGCCCTCATCCACATGCGCCATGCAGAGGTTGATCCACTTGGTGCCGAACTCGGATTTCAAATCGAGCAGCGGCATAAAGTTGCTGGCAAACGCGCCGGTGCGGCCTGCCGTTTTGGTGCCGACGACAAGGCGCATCGGGATCTCCACCTGGCCGAGCGGCAGCTGGTTTTCGACGGCCACGTTCTGCAAAATATCATCCAGCACCGGCAAAAATGGGGATTGCCCGTGCAGCATTTTTTCACGGTAGTCCTTCTGGCCCAGCTTTTGGGCCTTGCCGTAGTCTTCCATCGCTTCAGTGCGCAGCATGGGCAATTCCTCCTTCATCGTTTCAAGCCGGTATCAGTATAGCACATTTGGGCAAAAGATACAAAAACTTCTTTTATTTTTCTACATGCACAGCCTTTGGGTAGACCTTTGCCATGCGGGCGTCGTCGAAATGCTCGTCCAGGTAGGTGGCCAGGCTGGTGGTGGCGGCTTGGCCGCGCACACGCTCGTTATAGCGCACCAGCGCGGCCGAGCTGACCACCATGTTGACGGCCATGAACACGCACAGCCCCCAGGTAAGCACCGTGCCGAACCGCCTGGGGATGGACTCGATAAGGTGCGAAATGGGCGGGTACAAAATTTTGAACCATGCAATGGCCGCAAAGCCCCAGAAGAAGCAGTACAGCAGATTGATGCGCCCGCCCAGATTGAACGGGATCGCGCTGTAATCCCAGAACACCGTGCCAAACACGACCTCGGTGAACACGCTGCACAAATACTCGTACGCGCCGCCCAGCAGGGTGCCCGCCACAAACAGCCAGCTGGCCGGGCGGTCCTTGTAGCGGTACAGCAGCTGGGTCACGGCGGCGATGGCAAGCCCCCACACGATGGAGAACGGCCCCCACACCACGCTGGAGCGGCTCATCCAATAACCGGCGGTGATACGGCAGAAAATTGTCTCGGTGATATCGCCCAGAAACGCGCCGATGAAGAACAGCAAAATGATCTTGTACGGGCTGCACCCTTCGGCAAAGGTGGTGCTTTTAGCCCGGCGCTGGCGCTCAAAGGTCAGGGCCGGGTGGGCCTTGTTCATGCGCTGCTCGACCAAGCCGAGGATCGCCATGCCGGTGTTGACGGTAAAGTTAGCCAGGCGGTTCTCGATATCCGCCGCAGCGGCCCAACGGTAGCGCAGGCCCAGCATTGCCAGCACCGTGCCTACGGCGTCGATCGCAAAGATCACCAGCGCGGCCCACAGCACAACAGCGATCAGGCGCGGCGGCAGCAGGTTAAAAACAGCCAGCAAAAGCGGGTTGCCCCACTTCAGCACAGCGACACCCAACACGCCCCAGACCGCCGAAGCCCCCAGGCAGATGTAGCCGTCCAGGTTGCAGGGCATGTTGCTGTAGTCCCACCAGCGGGTGTGGCTGGTGCGCTCGAGAATATGCCCGGCCACCCACTCAATGACCGTGGCGTACACGGCGCTGAACACGGCCAGGAAGAACCAGCTGTCATGGCTGAGATCCCGCAAAGCAAAGCTGATGAGGTGCGCGCCGATGCCGTACAGGATGCACAGCGGCCCGCTGAGGACGCCGCGGTCCTGATACTTTCGCTTGACGACGGCGGTGTAGAGGACCTCCCCTACCCAGCCAAGGAATGAGTAGGCAAAAAACAGAAATAAAAAGGAATAAAATGTCATAAAAACTCCTGTTACGGTTCACAGACCAGCCGCTGCCCGGGGGTGTCGGCGCTGACATAGTGGGTGGTGCGGCTCATCTGGTTATACAGGGTTTGCCCGGCCGAAGAGC
>ENA-UOIY01002339-UOIY01002339.1-human-gut-metagenome-genome-assembly--contig:-P114-NODE-2339-length-14755-cov-12.110340_pt1 | contig 14755 bp, 11 predicted proteins | sample MGYA00242335_ERZ723882 | MGnify/ENA metagenome assembly ERZ723882
CCGAGGGGGCAAGGCCCGCCTCGGATAAAATTTTTGCATCGCCCTCTGGCGATGCCTTCCCCTTGCAGCGCAAATGATAGATGGTTTCAAGACATTTGCGCCACGGGGGAGCCCGAGGGGGCAAGGCCCGCCTCGGATGAAATTTTTGCATCGCCCTCTGGCGATGCCTTCCCCTTGCAGCGCAAATGCTAGATGGTTTCAAGAGATTTGCGCCGCGGGGGAGCCCGAGGGGGCAAGGCCCGCCTCGGATAAAATTTTTGCATCGCCCTCTGGCGATGCATCCCTGCATCCGAGTCAGACCTTGCCTTACGGTGCGTGCCCCCCATTCCTTTTCTTAAAAAGCGCATAAACATTCCGCGCGTCGAATACATATCCACCACCAAAATCCGCGCAAACCGACCCCAACCATACCGGCAAAACTCCCGTCAAAAAATTGGCACCCGCTCCGAAATTTTTTCAACGCATTTTTTCAAAAAAAAAGAGGGAAATGCACAGCAATGTCGTATAAGAGTATTGCAGCCGGAAATGGCGCAAGCCGCTCCGGCCGCAAACATGGATTTTATGTGGAAACGGAGGGATCCCTGTGCCCTGCCCGAGAGAAAAACGCGAGGCCGCCGAGGCGCTGTTCATCGGCCCGCACGGCCTGCTGAGCACGCAGTCAACTGGCCGCCCGACGCCCGAGCCGCCGTGCGAGATGCGCACATGCTTCCAGCGCGACGTGGACCGCATCACGCACTCGAAATCGTTCCGCCGCCTGAAGCACAAGACGCAGGTGTTCCTGCGCCCGGAGGGCGACCATTACCGCACGCGCCTGACGCACACGCTCGAGGTCGCGCGCCTCGCGCGCACGATCGCCCGCGCGCTCGAACTCAATGAGGACCTCACCGAGGCCATCAGCCTCGGGCACGACCTCGGCCACACGCCGTTCGGCCACGCGGGGGAGCGCGCGCTCAACGCGATCTACACCGGCGTCGGCTTCCGGCACTATGAGCAGAGCCTGCGCGTCGTCGACCGCATCGAGCGCGACGGCCGCGGCCTGAACCTCTGCAACGAGACGCGCATCGGCATCCTCAACCACACGACCGGGCAGCCGCGCGGCACGCTCGAGGCCGACGTGGTGCGCCTGGCCGACCGCGTGGCCTACATCAACCACGACCTCGACGACGCCATGCGCGGCGGCATCGTGCAGCCGGAGGACGTGCCCGCCATCGTGCGCGAGCGCGTGGGCGAGCGCAACAGCGTGCGCATCAACTCCATCCTCACGGACATCATCGCCCACAGCGGCGACGGGGAGCTGCGCATGTCGCCCGATATGCGCGAGGCCGTGGACGTGTTCACGACCTTCATGTACGAGAGCGTGTACTACAATCCCATCGCCAAGGGCGAGGAGCGCAAGGTGCAGAATATCCTCGGGAGCATCTGGGAATATTATGTCAACCGCATTGCCGAGCTCCCTGCGGTCTACCAGTCCATCGCGGACGACGAGGGGCCGCAGCGCGCGGTGTGCGACTATGTCTCCGGCATGACCGACAGCTACGCGCTGGAGGTGTACAGCGAACTCTTCATCCCCGCTGCGTGGACGATCAAATAAGGAAGTACATCCAACGGAAACCACAGAAAGAAGGTGACGCGCGTGGCCTTTCCGGAATCCTTTTTACAGGAGCTCGCCGAGCGCAACGACATCGTCGACGTCGTGAGCAGCTACGTGCGCCTGACGAAAAAGAGCGGGTCGAACCTCTTCGGGCTCTGCCCGTTTCACAGCGAAAAGACGCCGTCGTTTTCCGTCTCGCCGGACAAGCAGATCTACCACTGCTTCGGCTGCGGCAAGGGCGGCAGCGTCATCAGCTTCATCATGGAGATCGAGAATCTCTCGTTCCCCGAGGCGGTGGCCTTTCTGGCCAACCGCGCGGGCATGCAGCTGCCCGAGCAGTCGGACAACCCCGGCACGAAAAAGCGCCAGCGCCTGCTCGCGCTCAACCGGGACGCGGCGCGCTTTTTCCACGCGCAGCTCAAGACCCCGGCCGGCCAGCCGGCGCGGGACTATCTCGCCCGCCGGCAGCTCACGGCGCAGACCGTGACGCGCTTCGGTCTCGGCTTTGCGCCCGACACGTGGGACAGTCTCGTGCGCGCGATGAAGGCGCTCGGCTACTCCGAGCAGGAGCTGTTTGACGGCGGGCTCGTGCGCCACGGGAAAACGAGCGGTGTATACGACACGTTCCGCAACCGGCTCATGTTCCCGGTCATCGACGTGCGCGGCAACGTCATCGGCTTCTCCGGGCGCATCCTCGGCGACGGGGAGCCCAAGTACATGAACAGCCCGGAAACCATCGTTTTCAGCAAGAGCCACAATTTGTTCGCGCTCAATTTGGCTAAAAAGTCGAAATGCGGGTATATCATACTGGCAGAGGGCAACATCGACGTGGCAAGTCTGCACCAGGCGGGATTTGACAGCGCGGTCGCCTCGCTCGGCACGTCGCTCACGCCGGAGCAGGCGCGGCTCCTGTCGCGCTACACGAGCGAGATCGTCATCGCCTACGACAACGACGGCGCGGGGCAGAAGGCGTCGCAGCGCGCGATCGGCATCCTCGAAAAGCTCGAGGTGCGCGTGCGTGTCCTGCAGATGCAGGGCGCAAAGGACCCCGACGAATATATCAAGACCTTCGGCGCGGACGCGTTCCGCAACCTGCTCGAGCAGTCGGAAAACCACATCGACTACCGGCTCGGCGCCGTGCAGCGCAAGTACGACCTCAAGGTCGACGAGCAGCGCGTGGCCTTCGTCAAGGAGGCGGCGGGCGTGGTGGCCGAGCTGCCCGGCAGCGTCGAGCGCGAGGTGTACGCCATGCGCGTCGCGGAGACGGCGGGCATGCCCGCCGCGGTCGTGACCGACGAGGTGCAGCGCCAGCGCAAGCGGCGGCTCAGCCGCGCGCGCAAAGAGCAGGAGCGCGACCTGCTGCGTCCCGCGACGGCGATGCAGCCGCCCGGGCGGAGCATCCGCTTTGACAACCCCCGCTCGGCGGCCGCCGAACAGGGCATCATTAAATTGTTGTATCTCGACCCCGGCCTATTCCGGGGCCGGACGAATGTGCCGGACGCGGCGCAGTTTTCCTCGCCGGAGCTGCGGCACATTTACACCGTCCTGCTCGCCCACGGCGGCACGGGCACGGTGCAGATCGCGGCGCTCTCGGGTGAGCTGAGCCCGGACGAGCTGGCCCTGCTGACCGGCATCATCCAGCAGCCGGCGGAGCTGGCAAACGGCGCGCGCGCGCTCGACGACTACATAAGCATCCTGCAGACCCAGGCCACCGCCGGCGCAGCGTCGTCGGAGGCGGACCTGCTGGCCTTTGCAAAGCAACTCAAAGAACATAAAGGGTATGGTGGTAAAGATGGAACAGAAAGAACTTAACAACCTCTCGGCCGAAGAACTGGACGCCATGGCCGACGCGCTGCTCGCGGCGGACGACGCCAAGCAGGCGGAAGCCAAGGCCGACGGCGCCGCGCCGGCGCAGACCGCGGACAAGCCCGCGACCGCCCCTGCGGAGGACGTGTCCGCAGCCGAAAAGCCGGAGTCGGAAAAGACCACGGAGGAAAAGCTCAATGATCTGGTGGAAAAGGGCAAGAAGACGGGCAAGCTCTCGAGCAAGGACCTCATGGTGCTCGAGGACATGAACCTCTCGAGCGAGGAGACGGAGAAGTTCTATGACCGGCTCGAGAGCCTGAACATCGACGTGCTCGGTGACGATGCCCTGCCCCCGGTGGACGAGGACGCGCTGCCCGAGCTCGAGGAGCTCCAGGAGATCGAGGAAGTCACCGAGGAAGAGATGAACGAGACCGAGGCCATGGCCGACACGTTCTCGACCGACGACCCGGTGCGCATGTACCTCAAGGAGATCGGCAAGGTGCCGCTGCTCACGCCCGAGGAGGAGCAGGATCTGGCCAAGCGCATGGCCGAGGGCGACGAGGAGGCCAAGCGCCACATGGCCGAGGCGAACCTGCGTCTGGTCGTGTCGATCGCCAAGCGCTACGTCGGCCGCGGCATGCTGTTTCTCGACCTCATTCAGGAGGGCAACCTCGGTCTGATCAAGGCCGTCGAGAAGTTCGACTACACGAAGGGCTACAAGTTCTCCACCTACGCCACGTGGTGGATCCGTCAGGCCATCACCCGCGCCATCGCCGACCAGGCGCGCACGATCCGCATCCCCGTGCACATGGTCGAGACGATCAACAAGGTCATCCGCGTCTCCCGTCAGCTCCTGCAGGAGCTCGGCCACGACCCAAGCGCCGAGGAGATCGCGGCGGAGATGAACATGCCGGTCGATAAGGTGCGCGACATTCTCAAGATCGCGCAGGAGCCGGTCTCGCTCGAGACGCCGATCGGCGAGGAGGAGGACTCCCACCTCGGCGACTTCATCCCCGACGAGGACGCGTCCGAGCCGAGCGAGGCGGCGAGCTTCTCGCTGCTCAAGGAGCAGCTCATGGAGGTGCTCGACACGCTCACCCCGCGCGAGAAGAAGGTGCTCGAGCTGCGCTTCGGCATCGTCGACGGCCGCACCCGCACGCTCGAGGAGGTCGGCAAGGAGTTCAACGTCACGCGTGAGCGCATCCGCCAGATCGAGGCGAAGGCTCTGCGCAAGCTCCGCCACCCCAGCCGCAGCAAGAAGCTGCGCGATTTCCTGAACTGAATCCGGATATGACAGCGCATCCGGGCGCGGCAGTTTCTGCCGCGCCCGGATATTTGCTGCACCGCCAAGCCTTCCCCTGGAGGGGAAGGTGGACAGATGATCATCTGAAGTGCAGCACCCGAAAAAGAAAGACAACACGGCTCCCTTGTGTAAAGGAAGCTGGCAGCCGTGAGGCTGACTGAGGGATTGCTATGCTGCGTCCTGCACCGCGGTCGGTATCTGCCCTCCGGCAAAAATCAGAGATTTTTGCCGCCGCCCGCGCGCGGTTTTCCCCCGAAAAACCGCCCGCTCCCCCGCCCCGAAACGGCCGGAAAAATAATTATGAACAATCTATCAATAATATAAGGAAAGCCCTTGACTTTCCGACCGCACGGGTGTAAATTAGCACTCGAAGGTCAGGAGTGCCAACAGTCGGCGGCTCCGAGTGCCAACGGAGGAGATCATGGACATCAGCAGCCGCAAAAAGAAAATACTTGCCGCGGTCATCGAGGAATACATCCGCACGGCGGAGCCGGTCGGCTCAAAGGCCATCGCCGCGAGCGCGGATCTCGGCTGTTCCTCGGCCACGATCCGCAACGAGCTTGCGGAGCTGGTCGCCATGGGCTATCTCGAGCAGCCGCACACGTCGGCGGGCCGCGTGCCCACGCCGCTCGGCTACCGGATGTACGTCAACGAGCTCATGGAGCACAAGGATCTCACCGCAGAAGAGACGCAGGCCATCACGCAGAGTCTGACGGGCCGCCACCAGCGCGGCGAACTCATGACGGACGCGAGCCGCCTCGCCTCGCAGCTGACGAACTACCCCGCCGTGACGCTCACGACGAGCGCCGGCGTGACCATCCGCCGCTTCGACCTCATCTATCTCGACGCGAACAGCTTCATCATCGTGCTGCTGCTGAGCGACGACACGGTGAAAAACAAGCTCGTGCACCTGCCGGTCTCGGCCGACGAGCGCATGATCCAGAAGCTCGCCACCGTCTTCAACGCCCACTTCACGGGCATCCACGAGAGCGACATCACCCCGGTGCTGATCCGCTCGGCGGAGCGCGCCGCGCAGGATAACCTCGGCATCACGGCCGTGATCGCGGCCTTCGCCATCGAGGTGCTCACGGGCGCCGGCACCGCGCAGACGTACCTCGTCGGCGAGTCGCAGCTGCTGCACCAGCCGGAGTTCCGCGACCCCGACAAGGCGCACCGCCTCATGAGCTACCTGTCCGACGGCAGCAACCTGCTCGACATCCCGATGGAGCAGCTCGGCGGCGACAACGAGGTGCGCGTGCTCATCGGCCCGGAGAATGTGGCCGAGGAGCTGCGCGACAGCAGCGTCGTGCTCGCGACGTATGACGCGGGCGAAAATATGCGGGGCCTGATCGGTGTGGTCGGCCCGACGCGCATGGACTATTCCAAGGTCGCCGCGAAGCTCAGCTTCATTGCGGCCGGCCTTTCCAAGCTGCTCGGCGGCGGCACGCTTCCGCCCCCCGGGCTGGACAACAAGCTGATCATTAAGGGAGACGATACAGATGAGCACGAAAACGAACGACCCGAAGCAGACGGCGCCGGAAACGGATCCGACCGCTGAAGACGTGAAGACCGACACGGCCGCCCCGGCCGCCGAGACCGAAGAAGCTCCGGCCAAGCAGGACGGCAACAAGGCCGACAAGAAGGAAACCAAAAAAGAAAAGGAATCCAAAGAAAAGAAAGAGACGAAAAAAGAGATCGAGGCCGATCTCGCGGCGGAGAAAGACAAGTACCTCCGCCTGCTCGCCGAATATGACAACTACCGCCGCCGCAGCACCCGCGAGCGCGAAGCGATCTACGCGGACGTCCGCTGCGACACGCTCAAAAAGTTCCTGCCGGTGTACGACAGTTTGTCCCGTGCCCTGACGCAGACACCGGCCGATGACCCCGCCCGCAAGGGCCTCGAGGGCATCATGAACCAGTACAACTCCGCGCTCAATCAGCTCGGCGTGACGGCGATCGAAGCCGTCGGACAACCATTTGACGCCAACCGCCACAACGCCGTCATGCACATCGAGGATGATGCCTACGGCGAGGGCGTTGTCGTGGAAGAGTTTGAAAAGGGCTTTTGCATCGGCGACCGCGTGCTGCGGTATTCCGTTGTGAAAGTCGCAAACTGATTCCAATATAAATTTTGTATACACAATCTGCTTTCAATACAGGAGGAAATCATTATGAGTAAAATTATCGGTATCGACCTTGGCACCACGAACAGCTGCGTCTCCGTCATGGAGGGCGGCGAAGCGACCGTCATCCCCAACGCGGAAGGTCATCGCACCACCCCGTCCGTCGTCGCGTTCTCCAAGACCGGCGAGCGTATGGTCGGCCAGGTGGCAAAGCGTCAGGCCGTCACGAACCCGGACCGCACGATCAGCTCGATCAAGCGCGAGATGGGCTCGGATTATAAAGTTGAAATCGACGGCAAGAAGTACACCCCGCAGGAGATCAGCGCCATGATCCTGCAGAAGCTGAAGGCCGATGCGGAAGCCTATCTCGGCGAGCCCGTGACCGAAGCCGTCATCACCGTGCCGGCCGACTTCCCCGATGCGCAGCGTCAGGCGACCAAGGACGCCGGCAAGATCGCCGGCCTCGACGTCAAGCGTATCATCAACGAGCCGACGGCGGCCGCGCTGGCCTACGGCCTCGATAAGGAGACCGACCAGAAGATCATGGTCTACGACCTCGGCGGCGGCACGTTCGACGTCTCCGTGCTGGAGATCGGCGACGGCGTCATCGAAGTGCTGGCCACGGCCGGCAACAACCGCCTCGGCGGCGATGACTTCGACCAGTGCATCACCAACTACCTCGTCGAGGAGTTCAAGAAGAGCGACGGTATCGACCTCTCGGGCGACCGCGTGGCCATGCAGCGCCTGAAGGAAGCGGCCGAGAAGGCGAAGATCGAGCTGTCCGGCGTGACGAGCACGAACATCAATCTGCCGTACATCACGGCGGACGCGACCGGCCCGAAGCACCTGGACGTGACGCTCACGCGCGCAAAGTTCAATGAGCTGACCGCTCACCTCGTCGAGAAGACCGCAGGCCCGGTGCGCCAGGCCATGAGCGACGCCGGCATCACCGCATCCGACCTGACGAAGGTCCTGCTCGTCGGCGGCTCCAGCCGTGTCCCGGCCGTGCAGGAAATGGTCAAGAAGCTCACCGGTAAGGAAGGCTTCAAGGGCATCAACCCCGATGAGTGCGTGGCCGACGGTGCTGCCATTCAGGGCGGCGTGCTCGGCGGCGACGTCGCAGGCGTGGTCCTGCTCGACGTGACCCCGCTGTCCCTCGGCATCGAGACCCTCGGTGGCGTGTTCACCAAGCTCATTGAGCGCAACACCACCATCCCGACCAAGAAGAGCCAGGTGTTCTCCACCGCGGCCGACAACCAGACCTCTGTCGAGGTCAACGTCCTGCAGGGCGAGCGTGAGATGGCTGCTTACAACAAGAGCCTCGGCCGCTTCCAGCTCGACGGCATCGCCCCGGCCCGCCGCGGCGTGCCGCAGATCGAGGTCACGTTCGACATCGACGCCAACGGCATCGTGAACGTCTCCGCCAAGGACCTCGGCACCGGCAAGGAGCAGCACATCACCATCACCTCCTCGACCAACATGTCCAAGGAAGACGTGGACAAGGCCGTCCGCGAGGCGGAGCAGTACGCCGCTGAGGACGCCAAGCGCAAGGAAGAGATCGACACCCGCAACCAGGGCGACCAGATGGTCTACCAGACCGAGCGCACGCTCGAGGAGCTGGGCGACAAGGTCGACGCGGCCGAGAAGGCCGAGGTCGAGAGCAAGCTCAACGAGCTCAAGGAGACCCTCAAGGGCAGCGACACCGCAGCCATCAAGGCCGCGACCGAGGCGCTGACGCAGGTGTTCTACAAGCTCAGCGAGAAGATGTATCAGCAGGCCAACCCGCAGGGCGGCCAGCCGGGCGCGAACCCGGGCTGTGACCCGAACTGCCAGGGCGGCGACTGCGGCAACGGCGGCGACAACGGCCAGCAGTACTACGACGCGGACTACACCGTCGTCGACGACGACAAGAAGTAAACACCCCGCCCCCGACACGGGCAAAGCAACGCGGGCGCGCCGAACAAGCGCGCCCGCATTTGGAGCTTTCTGACCCCCGCGCGGGGGAATCCATAGACAGTTGAGGTTCATGTATGGCTGAAAAACGAGATTATTATGAAGTGCTCGGCGTCCAGAAGGACGCATCCGAGGACGAGATCAAAAAAGCCTACCGCAAGCAGGCCAAGGCCAACCACCCGGACCTGCATCCGGGCGATAAGGAATGCGAGGAGCGCTTCAAGGAGATCAATGAGGCCTACGAGGTGCTGTCCGATCCCGACAAGCGCGCGAAGTATGACCAGTTCGGCCATGCGGCGTTCGACCCGTCCGCCGGCGGCGCCGGCGGCGCCGGTTTCGGCGGCTTCGGCGGCTTTGGGGACATTTTCGGCGGCGGCTTCGGGGACATCTTCGGCGACATCTTCGGCGGCGGCTTCGGCGGCGGACAGACCCAGCGCAGCGGCCCGCGCCGGGGCGAAAACCTGCGCGTGCGCCTGAACATCACCTTTGAAGAGGCGGCGTTCGGCTGCGAGAAGGAGATCAACGTCGGCCGTGTCGAGCAGTGCCCGGACTGCAAGGGCACCGGCTGCGCCCCCGGCACCACGCCGGAGGTCTGCCCGGACTGCAAGGGCACCGGCAGCGTGCGCACCACGCAGCGCACCCCGTTCGGCATGGTGCAGACCAGCGGCGCGTGCAAGAAGTGCGGCGGCCGCGGCAAGATCATCCACCAGCCGTGTCCGCGCTGCGGCGGCCGCGGCGCCGTGCGCAAGAATCAGACCATCAAGGTCAAGATCCCGGCCGGCATCGACGACGGCCAGACGCTGAATCTGCGCGGCAAGGGCAACGCCGGGCTTGACGGCGGGCCGGCGGGCGATCTGCTCATCACGGTCTTTGTCAAGCCGCACCCGCTCTTCGAGCGCGACGGCAACTCCGTGCTCATGGAGATGCCGGTGTCGTTCGCCCAGGCGGCGCTCGGCGCCGAGATCGAGGTGCCGACCATCGACGGCCGCGTCAAGCTCACCATCCCCGAGGGGACGCAGCCGGGCAGCGTGTTCCGTCTGCGCGGCAAGGGCATCCCGTACCTGCAGAGCAAGGGCGGCGGCCGCGGCGACCAGTTCGTCACGATCACGGTCACGGTGCCGAAGAACATGACATCCGAGCAGAAGGAGCGCCTGCGCGCCTATGCCGAGGCGATGAACGAATCGGTCAGTGAAGGCCGCAGCGGCATCTTCGGCAATAAGAAAAAACGCTGAGCAGAAAACATAAAAAAGCCAGTCACGGCTCTGCCGTGGCTGGCTTTTTTGCGCGCTCGCGTGACCGGCATCATGCGTCAAAAAAACAGCGGCGTCACGGAGCTGCCTCCGTGACGCCGCTGCGTCGGTGCGCGCACTTAACGCTTGCGCTTATTCTTCTGATACAGGGCCCACAGGCCGTTGAGCAGCAGGTTCTTGTCGTACGTGATCTCGCGCCGGCAATACGGGATGATGCAGCCGCCGAGGCCGCCGGTCGCAATGACGGCGGCGGGCTCGCCGAGCTCGGCCTCCATGCGCTCGATCATGCCGTCGAGCATGGCGGCCGTGCCGTAGACACTGCCGGAGCGCATGGCCTCGACCGTGTCGGAGCTGATGCACTTTTTCGGCGCATCGAGCGAGATGTGCGGCAGCTGCGAGGTGCCATTGGCGAGCGCCTCGAGCGAGATGCCCACGCCGGGGATGATGGCCCCACCGAGCACGCGCGCCTCGCGGTCGATCACGGTCATGGTGGTGGCCGTGCCCATGTCGATGATGATCAGCGGCGGGGCGTGGATGGCCAGCGCGGCGGCCGCGCCGACGACGAGGTCGCTGCCCATGGCGGCGGGATTGTCGAGCGCGATGTTCAGCCCCGTTTTCATGCCGGGGCCGACGACGAGCGGGCGGATGCCCGCGATCATGCGCACGGCGGCGATAAGCGCGCCGTTGATCGGCGGCACGACGGACGACAAAATGGCGCCGTCGATGTTCTCCGGCGCGATGCCGGAAAACTCGATCACCTGCCGCAGCGAGATGGCGTACTCGTGCGCGGTCTTGTCGCGGTCGGTCTCCAGACGGGCAATGTTGCGGATGCCGGACTCATCGAGAAAACCGATCACAATATTCGTATTGCCAACGTCCAGAGCCAGCAGCATATCAGTCCACCGGGCCTTTCTTGCCGGCCGCGATCAGCCGGGTGATGGTCGGGCTCAGGACGAGGTTCACGCCCAGCTCGAGCAGGAAGTTCACGCCCACGAGACCCGTAACGATATAGGTCGCGACAGCCGTGCCGCCGGCCCACGCCTGCAGCTGCGGCTGGAAAAACAGCACCATGGCAAGCACGAACAGCCCGGTGTTGACGACCGGGGCGGCCGCAGCCGCGACGATGACGCCCGCGAGCGCGTGCTTTTTGCCGATGGCGCGATAGAGCGCACCGGCAACGAGGCCGGCCGCCGTGCCCTTGATGAGGCAGACGAGCACGGTCATGACCGGGCGCGCGGAAAACATGATGTAACCGCCCTGATCGGCGCCGGTGACGACGGCGATCGTGACGACGACGCCAAACACGAAGCCGAGCCACGCGCCGGCGCTGACGCCGTAAACGGCTGCGCCGACCACAATCGGGATCAGCACGAACGACACGGCGAACGGGCCGACCTTGATGAAGCTGCCGAGCAGCTGCAGCACGACGACGATGGCGGTGAAGAGTGCAAGCCCAGCCAGACGCCGGGTCTTACCATTGCTGTTGTTCATTTTTGATACCTCCTAAAGCTGCTGTTCCCGCTCCGGGCGGGATATAGCGCAGGAGTATCTTACCCAATCCGACGCAAAAAATCAAGAGCGGACGCGCAAACTTTGCACGTCCGCCCATGACAATTTTTGATGATGCAATTACTTCAGCGCGTCCACGGTCGCCAGATACAGGGCATCCGACCCGTCGGATGGCATGCTGAAGCCGGTGCGCGGCGAGAAGCTGAAGCCGTTGAGCGTCGGGCCGTCCTGCAGGCAGGAGCGCTTGAACTGCTGGCTGAAGAGGCGGCGGCAGTAGCTGCGCAGCCACTTTTTGAGCGTCGCGTGGTCAAACTCGTCGCCATAGGCGATGTCGGCCAGGCGCAGCACCTTCTCGGGCGCGAAGCCGTGATCGACCAGGTAATACAGGAAGAAGTCCTGGAGGTTGTACGGGCCGACGGAGTCCTCGCTCTTCTGGGCGATCTCGCCGTTGCGCGTCGGGGGCAGCAGCTCGGGGCTGACCGGCGTGTCGAGCACGTCGAGCAGGGCCTTGGCGAGCACCTTGTCGTCCGTCGTCTCGGCAACATAGCGCACGACCATCTGCACCATGGTCTTGGTGGAGCCGGCGTTGACATCGTACATGGAGATGTGGTCACCGTTGTAGGTGCACCAGCCGTCGGCAAACTCGCTCATGTCCTCGGTGCCGACATGGATGCCGCCGTCGGCAAAGCCGTTGGCCACGTCCATGAGGATCTGAGTGCGCTCGCGCGCCTGCGAATTCTCATACACGACGTTGCGGTTTTCAGGGTCGTGGCCGATGTCTTTAAAGTGCTGCATGACGCTCTCGCCGATGTCGATGACGCGCACGGTCGCGCCGAGCTGCTCGGACACGATGATGGCGTTGGACTTCGTGCGGTCGGTCGTGCCGAAGCACGGCATGGTCACGGCGGTGACATAGTCGGCCGGCAGGCCCATCATCTTCACGGCCTCGGCGCAGATGATGACGGCGAGCGTGGAGTCCACGCCGCCGGAGATGCCGACGACCGGGTGCTTGAGATTGGCATACTGCATGCGGCGCACGAGGCTGGCGGCCTGCATGTGCAGCAGGCGCTTGGCCGCGGCGTGATAATCGGCCGGGTCGTCCGGGCGGTAGGGGTACTTGCCGAACGGGCGGGTGAGCACGGTCTCCTCCATGCCCTCGCCCCACTCGGTGACGACGTAGGACGCAGCGTCGCCGGTGAAGGTCGCGTCCTTGCGGCGCGCGGCGATGAGCAGCTGCACGTCGAGCTCGGTCACGATATCGGAGCAGCCGTCCTCGGCGCTCTCGAGCACCTTACCGTCCTCAGCGATGAGGCACAGGCCGGAATACGTCGCGTCGGTGCTCGACTCGCCGAAGCCGGGGGCCGCCAGCACGACGCCGGCGTGCAGCTTCGCGCTCTCGGCGCGCACGGCGGTGGTCACACGGCAGGCGGAGTCCGTCGCCATCGGGAAGCCCGCCATCTCGACGAGCACGGTCGCACCGGCGAGCGCATGACGCACAGCTGGGGACACCGGGGCGGACACGTCCGCGCCGACGAGCGCGGCGACGTTCAGCTCACTGACCGCGCTGTGCTGGAACAGCTGCTGCGGGTGGAAATCGACCGGGCCGAGGGAGCCGATCTGAATATCGTCGAGCAGCGCGCCGGGCAGGGCGAAGTGCTTGTCGCCCGGGCAGCTGGCCGGCACGACGCCGAGCAGCTCGCCGTTGCACACGGCGGCCGCCGCGTCATACACCTTCGCGCCCTGCGCGACCGGCAGGCCGACGAACACGAGCATGTCCTTGCCCTCGGACGCCTTGACGACCTTTTCGAGCGCGGCCGCCGCGCCCGCGAGCAGGGTGTTCTGGTAGAACAGATCGCCGCAGGTGGCGCCCGTGAGCGTCAGCTCCGGGAACACGAGCACCTTCACGCCGAGGCGTGCGTGCTCGTCCATGGCGCGGATGACGGCATCCGCATTGAACATCGGGTCTGCTACCCGGATCTCGGGAGCAGCCGCTGCAACCTTGATAAATCCGTGTTTCATGTTGATTCTTCCTTTTCTCTATTCTAATTTGCTTTCTCGAATGTAAAGAGCGCCGCGTCATAAAACTTCAGCACCGCACCGCGCACGGGCACGTATTCCTTTTCCGACGCTGTCACGGTGACAGTGCCGTCACGCACCTCGGCGTGCGCGGTCTCGTCGAGCACAGGCAGGACGTTGGCATTGAGCTCCTGCGCGAGCTCGTCGAGATGCTGGGCGTAATAGTCGCTGTCGTGCGGCGGTGTATAGCCCGGCACGGGGTTCGCGCCCCGCGTGAGGCAGAACACCACCATCAGCACCGACAGCAGCAGCACGAAGCCGCCGCCCACGGGCCCGAGCCAGCGGGCGATCTGCGCGCCGGGCTCCTCCTTCGCGGTCGGGTCCGGCGGCGGGACGATCTTCGGCATGGCTTAAAACCGGATGCGCGCGGCGATGTAGTCCTCGAGCTGCTCCATAGGGATGCGCTCCTGCTGCATGGAGTCGCGGTCGCGCACGGTCACGCAGCCATCGGTGGCGGAGTCAAAGTCGAACGTCACGCAGTACGGCGTGCCGATCTCATCCTGGCGGCGGTAGCGCTTGCCGATGGAGCCGGCCTCGTCATAGTCGCACATGAAGCGCTTTTGCAGCTTGTGGTAGAGCTCGGTCGCGGGCTCGGAGAGCTTTTTCGACAGCGGCAGCACCGCGCATTTGAACGGCGCGAGCGCCGGGTGGAAGTGCATGACGACGCGGGTGTCGTTCTTGGCCTCGTCCACGACCTCCTCGTCATATGCCTCGCACAGGAAGGCGAGCGTCACGCGGTCGGCGCCGAGCGACGGCTCGATGACGTAGGGGATGTAGTGCTCGTTTTTCTCCTGGTCGAAATAGTCCATGTCCTGGCCGGAGAACTTCTGGTGCTGGGTCAGGTCGTAGTTCGTGCGGTCGGCGACGCCCCAGAGCTCGCCCCAGCCGAACGGGAACAGATACTCAAAGTCGGTCGTGGCCTTGGAGTAGAAGCTCAGCTCCTCCTTCTCATGGTCGCGCAGGCGGAGGTTCTCATCGTGCATGTTCAGGCCCTTGAGCCACTCGTGGCAGAAGCTGCGCCAGTAGTCGAACCACTCGAGATCGGTGTCCGGCTCGCAGAAGAACTCCAGCTCCATCTGCTCGAACTCGCGGATGCGGAAGATGAAGTTGCCCGGCGTGATCTCGTTGCGGAAGCTCTTGCCGA
>ENA-UOIY01002340-UOIY01002340.1-human-gut-metagenome-genome-assembly--contig:-P114-NODE-2340-length-14752-cov-4.229639_pt1 | contig 14752 bp, 7 predicted proteins | sample MGYA00242335_ERZ723882 | MGnify/ENA metagenome assembly ERZ723882
TATACTTCATCTCCGGTTAACGGTATAATCTTTCCATTGGAACCGGATTGGTAGCTGGTAAGGGCTGCTATACGGATTAGGCTGATGTTTTTTCCATTTGTAGATAGTATATTTGTAGCACATACGCCATTTTGCTTTTCAGGATAGGCATCGTCCGTGCTCCAAACTTCGGTTAAATCATCAGCAGAGGTTCCGGCATAAATGGCTACTTTTTTAAGACCGTTGTGTGAAACTGTTTGGCTGTTCATCTTTATTTGGAACAATTTATCAATACTGATGTTGTCAATGTCAATATAAATGCCGTATTTTGCATCACGGATTTTATCCATAGGTAATGCTGTATTCCATGCAGATTGCCATTCTTGACCACTTTTTACGTCACCGTCTACCAGCAAGGCTATTTGGCTGTCGCTCTCTGAAGTGATGGGGTGTATGTTATCGGCTGTCAGTGCAACTTGTTCCATTGTAACATTTTCATCGATTTTGGAAATCAATAAGTAGCTTACAGTTTCTGTGTTCACTTCACAAATGTTTTCTGAGCTTCCTTTCAGTACTACCGGGAACAAATAGCTTGTACCGTCTGTTAAGCCTTTCGACTTAATTCTTGCACTGAACTTAAACTCTTTGGTTTCTCCGGTACATTTAACTTCGTTGAGAATGCGATTGGCGGCAGGCAATAAAGTATATGATGTTCCGTTATCGTCATTGTACTGGTTTACAAGTGTAGAAAGTGTTTCGTCTTCGTTTTCGAAGCTGATATTCGCTTCCCACTTGTTTGTTATGTTCAGGCTCAGAGTCAATTCCTTTGTAAATGTTTGATCTGTACGGGTAGCAGTGGCTTGCAGCTGTAAACCGGTTTCTTTTAACGAGAAAATAGGAACCAGTACGTTATATTGCAAATAAATCACCTTTTCGCTTACGGAGAACGGCATCCCTTCGCACTTGCTTAAAGCTACCGGCAATACGTATTCACCTGGTTCCAGCGAGCTCCCGGTTGTTACGTTGACGGTAAACTCCCTGCTGCCTTCTTCATTGGCAGCGAAAGAAATTTTCTGTCCGTCGTTGATTGCATACAAGTCGGCAGGCAGCAGCTTGGCTTCTGTTTTTCCGGTTTCGGCTTTGTAGGCATCAAGTAATGCGTTGAGGTCGGCTTCTTCGTTTTTAAACGTTACGGAGTTCGCCCAGCGGTTGTCTACATTGAGGTTCAAGAACATCTTGTATTCCTTTGTAAATACTTGTTGCGGCACTAACTCCACTACGGCATTTGCCTCTTCTTCGTTCTCGATCGTTATGCTGAACTCAGGCGTAGTGGCACTCATCACTACCATAATGACGTCAGCTCCTGCTTTCACTTCGCAGTCAGACGAAGTAACACGCATCGGAATGGCATATTGTTTGGTTTTCAAATCCAATGCTCCGATAGTGTTTTTCACAATCATGGTTACTTCCTGCTTTTTGGCGGTTCCCGATACTTTTATCTCCTCGTCGAATGTATAATACGCTTCGGGCAATATCGTGTAGCTTGTCCGGTTGGCGGTGTTATAGGCATTCAGCTCTTCCTCGTTCAGTGTACCGAATTGGGCTTTTACCGTTTCTGTGTTGGTATTGCCCATCCTGTTCAGGTAGAGTGTTACAGGGATGTCCTTTGCATCATTCAGGAAAGCCACAATCTGCTTGTTTGTTTTCCATGCCAATTGGGTTGTAATTACTGCGTTGTCACCGTCAGCGTCACTCACTTCCACAGGCGGTGGCATCAGTTGCGTGTCTTCGTCATCGCAAGAAGCGGATAACAAAGAAAAACTGCAAAGTAATGATAAGAATAATATATTTTTTCTCATGGTTTTAATCATTTTAAATTAATGTATCAATTTAATTGAGTTGCATTATAGGGTTATAATGTTTGTGCTGTAGCTTTCACTTCCGTTCCGGCCGGTACTTTTATTTCTATGTACGAAATAGTCTGCCCCATGCAGTCGGTGCGTGTCTGTACTGTTTGCTGCTCTCCGTTTACACTGATTCCACTTACCTTGCCCATATAAGAGGCTTCCCAAGTCAGCTCATTTGGGGTGTTGTTGATAAAGAGGCTGCTTTGGTTGTTTTCATGCTCCACCGTAATGTGTCCTTGCAGCATGGGTAGGTTGTTGATGCGCAGGTTGTGTTCGCCTGTAATTTTAGGTAGCGTGGTCACTTTCTTTTGTGATGCACTCGGTACAATGCCCATTGTGCCGCTTATGATACCTTCTATCATGCCATACGATACTTCCGGATATTCACAACGCCCCATGTCACTGATGTTTTTCAGGATTTCGTAAGCTTGTGCTACGTAATTGTAGCGATACCACAGCAAGGGGAAGTGTGAAATGTTCTCAATATTCCAGTTTTTGCGTGCCATCATCTTGCTGATGGTACCGCGGATACGGTCGGTCTGCTGTGCGGCATCGAACCATAACATGTAGGTCAGTCCTTCACCGTCGGCAAATTCATTCTTTACTGTCCAGAATGTGTGGTAGGCATTGATGTTGTTGTTCCACCAGTTGTCTTCCAAGTGCATGCGGTAGTCTTCGGCAAGCAAGTGCAAAGCTTCGCTTTCGGCTATTTGTCCTAATGCGGCTTTTATCTTACTGTATGCTTCGAAACCTCCGTAAAGGCTTGCCACTAAATCCGAACTGTTGGTCAATCCCGGATAATTTTCCACGTACGAGGGCAGACCGCGTGTTTCGCGGTAACGCCCTTGTGTGGTGGGTTTATTATTCATGTGTTGCGAACGGAGCAAGATGTTTTCCGGTTCCAACTTCCAGCGTTTCACGTAATTGTCGGCAGATAACTTGAAGAAATATGCCAAGTAATCATCGTTGAGATAACGTTTGTCGCCTGTCCATTCATAAAGACGCCAGCAGGCAAACATCACATCGAAATTCGCGTTCAGGTTGTACCAAAAGTTAGCGTCGTTTACGTAGTCTGCCGGACAGGGTTTGTCATCCTTGTCTATTTCCCAATGGGTACAATAATCCTTAGACTCGCTGATGTTGCGGGCAAACTTTTGCATCATATTGAAGTTGTGCTTCGACAAGCCCAGTATTTCGGCTGCAATGCTTTGGTGGGAAGCGTCGCGCATGCAAAAGGCATTCCGTCCGGGCAGGGCGGCTTCGTACCAGTGACCCACCGGGTCGCTACCGTCGTGCGCATAGGACAGGGCCATTTTCTTAGCCCAGTAAAAGGTCCGCTCCAAATCCTTGTCTGAAGACGAGAACGACATTTCTAGATTTGGCTGTGAACCGGCATCGTCCTTGTCCGTATCACCTGTTGCGGGCGCTTTGTCGTCCGAGCATGCCAGACAATTGATGGATAAGGCAAACAGTAGAGCTATTGCGATTAATTTAGTATGCATAACTTTTCTCGAATTATTTGGTTGGAATGTCAATGTTTATCTTCAGGGTGGATTTTCCGTTGATTGGATTCGCCGATTTGTCTTTCAAACCTTGTGCATGAGCTTCGAAATACGGCAGGAAGTGGTAACCTTTCTGCCCGGTTTTTTCGTTTACCGCTTCTACGAGGAACATCAGTGCCCATCCTCCGGCACTGGTTCTGCCATCCCAAAACAAATCGTAGGCATCTATACGGGCAGTTCCACCATTGGCAGCTCTCGTTTTATCTACTTTGCTGTCAATTTTATAATCGCCGAATTTGTAGAAGTTCAATGTACATTCCTCTATCGGGTTACCGCCTTCGGTGACATTGATTTCAATCAGGTCTGTAAAGTAATCTCTCATACATGTGTTCCAAAGCGTACTGCCGCTTTTTTCCATTTTGTTGAGGTTGGCATTCAGACAGAGTATCTCATAATCGTTCCAATAACATTTATCCAAGGGATCATAAGTGTTGTTGTTCATCACACCTGCGGGGGCTTGATGTCCTTCTCCATTCACTTGGTTGTTCTTGCCGCTGAGGTTTGTCAAATAAAGGTCGTAAAGACCGCGGGTATGCCCCAATTCGTGGGTAATGGATTCTACGGTTTTTCTACTGTCTTCGAAATAGTCTATAAACTTGCCAGGTTCTTCACCCGCATGGATTACCAAAACAGTAGACAAACCTTTGATATCACCGCAACCGCCACCTCCGCCTACTTCATAGTCTTGAAGCACGAAATCGTAACTTACTATTACTTGATATTTATTATAGTCCAAGCAACCCGGATATTTTTCTAACATTCCTCCCCAGTGCATGGTTTCTTGCTCCTCTTCATCATTTTCATAGATAATGATGTCATCCAAATCGGGTACGAAGATGTAGTGGCGTTTCAATTCGTCTTTTTTGTCCAAACCGTTGAAACGTTCGTTAATTTGTTCCCATTGCTTTTCCAAACGGGGTTTGAAGAATGCTTCGCCTCCCCGCATGTCCCAACCTTCCTTGTCGATGGCAAGTTTTACGTTGACTACGATGTTTTTGCCATCGTCATATTCCAGTCCTACTTTACTGAAATCAATATCTCCGTTTTCACCGGGAGTGACTGGCGTTTCCGGTTCGCCATTCGGAAGTTGCGGGTCGTTGTTATTATCGTCTGAACAACTTACGCAAAGCATTCCTAATAGGAACATGAATGATATGTATAAATGTTTCATAATAGTATGTTTTTTATTAATAACCAAAGATTTCTACTTCGCCTAAGCCGACAAGAGGTATTGATTCGCCGGTATTAACAGTTTTAGTCAGGTCACCATAGTTCTTGCTTTTCAAGAGAGCGATTCGAATTGCTGTGATTTCACCACAATCGTTGAATGTGAATTCTTTGATGTGGTTTCCGTCTAATTTCAATAGGTATTGGGATTGTTCTTTCGCATTAGGGAAAGGAGTTACAGGTTCTTGTATTTGTACCCACTCGTCATTTCCTGCTTTCTTGGCGTAGATGGCTAGACTTGTCGGACGTGTATGGGCTGCATAAGCGGACAATTTTATTGTCATTTGCTGGGTGATTCGTTGATTGAAATTTACAATGTCTATGTAAATGCCATAAGTCGGGTCGGTATAAGTTTTACCCTCTTCGGCATTTCCGTATTGCGATTCCCAGAATTTTCCTTCACCTATTCCACCATCTATCAATCTTTCTATAGGGGCTGCACTGCTGATTGCAGAAATGTCGCTCTTCTCTATTTTGATTTGTATTCCTTCGCTTGTCACGTCAACAAGGACATAACATGGCGTATTGTTTATTTCAAACGGTTTTCCTTCTATTTCTTTAAGGACAATGGGCAATAGGTATTCTCCTTCTTTTATCCCTTCTACGTATTGTATGGGAACTTCCAGCTCTTTTTCGTTTTCAACATTTGTAAAGGTCAGTTCGGGCAAAGTGTACATGGAAGCGGGTAGCAGTTTGTAAATTTTGCCAGTCCGGATAGAGTATTGGTCTACTAAAAAATGTAGTGCATCAAGGTCGCTTTCCAATTTGGCGGTAAATGTCCAGCCATTGTTGGGCATTCCCAGTTTGACCATCGTAGTGAATGTGGTGCTTTGCAGATATTGGTTCTTGCTGTGCACGCTGAGCTTTTCCTGCAAACCGCTGTTCCTTAACATTACTTGTGGGGTAATGATGTTGGGTTTGATAATCAGTTGCCTCTTATCGTCGTTTACGCTATGTGTGTCGCTGATAAGTTTTAGAGGTAACACATAATCAATGTCTGTGTCCAATTCACCGATTTTAGCTTTCAGAGTAATAGTCAGATCGCGTTTTTCTATTCCTTGTTCAAAATTGTATTGCTTGTCAAAGGTATAGCAATCGGCAGGTAAGGTTACATATTGCATGTCGTTTTCCTGATTGTACGTGTCCAGTTCTTCCTGTGTAAATACTCTTACAGCAGCTGTACGCAGAACTTCAGGGGCAGTTCCACCCTTACCGATGGAGGTTGTGAAAGTAAGATCCTGGTTGATGTTATAAAACTCAATTTCTGTGAGTCCGGTGTCTTTTAGATAGAGTGTTGATGAAAATTGGTCATCTTCAAACTGTGGCTCACCCAAATTCTCGCAAGAGGTGGCGGCAAGCACCATTATCCCGCAGAATATCGATGTTATATATAAGTTTTTCTTCATGTCATTATAATTTTAAATCCTGTTATTTTTAGTATCCCGGTGCTTGCACCAAATTTGTATTTTTCCCGATTTCGCTTTGCAGAATAGAAGCAATATACATGCGGGTACTCCATCTGTAGGGTTGGTCCACTTTGATACGTTGGTTAAATTCCTCGAATGTAGGGTTTACAATTGTTTCCGCATTCAGTCCTTCGCGGACGCCTTCCTTCAATACTTCGGGAGCAATCATCCAGCGGCGTACGTCGTAATGGCGGTGGCCTTCGCCATACAGTTCAATGAAACGCTCGTTTTGCACCCATTCCATAAGCGTGCGGCCAGAAGCCTGTATGTCGGCTTCCGTAATTGCTGGTAATCCTGCACGTTCGTGTACGGCATTCAGGTTTTTCAATGCTTCAGTCACATTATCCTGCATGGCATAACACTCGGCAAGATTCAGATAGAGTTCAGCCATACGTATCAGCGGGCGTTGATATTTTTCACCCCAGTTTCCGTTACCGCTACTGTCATACTTGCGGTCGGGACGTACGAACTTTTGTGCAAGGAAGCCCGTTACGCAGTGGTTGCGGTAGTGTGTACCTCCATTGTCGAAACCTTGTTCCTCTGAATCTTTCAGCTCCAGCCTTTTCGCGCTTCCATTAGCGACTAGAGTTCCCCAGTCGCCTTGGTCGAATGCCATCCAGGCATAGAAGCGGGGTTCGCGATCCACGCAAAGTTTGATAATATCTTCACGGTTGGGGTCTGTGATGCCTGCTCTTTCCAGCATATCGGTTCTTTTCGTATAAAGGAACTGTCCGTCGGACATATAGAAACGTTCTATGGTACCGAGGAAAGGAGAGTAACTGTTATAGCCTTCTTTATAATTGCCATTATTCAGTAATAACAGGCGGTAAGGCATCATACAATCGTAGGGCGTGTAATCGTTATCGTCCGATACTCCCCAAACATATTCGAAGTTACCTTCAGTTTGGCGGGATGTTACCATCCAGCGTAGCATCAGCACTCTCTTCTTGAAGTCGTCTGTAATGTTTTCTCCCGGTACGTATAGTTTGTCTAAAGTAATGCCTTTCGTTTCGGAGAAATTAAGGTCCGATTCAACTGTTCCATAAAGTCGATGACCGGCAATTTTAGCTTCTTTCAGAGCTTCTTCGCAAGCAATCCGGGCGCGTTCCCACTTTTGCGGGTCGTACGTTTTGCTCACCAGTTCATAGCCGTAGTCCACATCGCCATAAGAACTGGTAACTTTGTTTTTCCAGTCTTTGTAAGGGAAGCCTCCGTTCCATAACGGAGAGGCGGCATATAACAGTACGCGCGCTTTTAAGGCGCAGGCTATGGCGTGTGTGGCCCGACCGCGGGTATTGGTGTCGCGTTCTGTAGGAAGTTTGTAGCCCTCAATCACTTTCTTGTCCAGAATATCTACAATCCAGTTGGTCACACCATCATAGTGTACGCGTCCGCCATAAGATTCCGATGGGGTTTCTTGGGGAATACGTGATTCCGTAATAGGACACGGACCGTAGGCGCGCAATACTTGGAAATGGTAGTAGGCGAGCAGGAAATAGGCTTCTGCTTCCCATTCACTGCGCTGCGCTTCGGTAATGCCTTTTGCCTTTTGCAAGTTCTCTAAGAAGAGGTGAATTTGTCCGATATATTTATAGTTGTAGTTCCAGAACTGCACACCGTCGCTTGGAGTAATCAGGTCGTAGGAGAACCGCAAGGCTTGTTCGCCCCATATTTCGGGCAATGCGAACTCATCTGCCATGGCGCCTGAATTAAGGGAGTTATTATGGTCGGCATAGCCGCAAAGTGATTTTACGTTGGAATAGCATGAGTAGAGAAATCCTTCGGTTGCATTGGCGTTTTCTGTAGCGTCTTCCAACCCAGCCTGCTCGGGTGGCACGATGTCCAGGAATTCGCAGGAGGTCATCATCAATCCTGCCGATAACATCAATGTGCCGCTTAGATATTTAATAGATTTATTTAGTTTCATGATTGTATGCTTTTAGAAGTTTAATTGTAAACCAAGATTAATGGTGCGTTGTAATGGATAAGCATTCCAGCTTAATTCCGGATCCCATTCCTTGAAAGGACTGAATACGGCCAAATTGTCACCAGTCAAATATATGCGTCCATATTTGAAACTATAACCAAGTTGCAGTTGTTTCAGACGTATGAAGTTACCGTTGCGTAACCAGTAAGTGCTGTTTACACGGTTATTGTCGTTGTCAGTATTTCTCAGCCCCAGACGCGGATATTCGGCATTTGGGTCGGGATTCTCTTCTGTCCAACGATTTTCTGCCACATATTGGAATACGTTATAGTCGCTGGCTCCGAAGGGGTGGAAACTGTTTACATTAATCTTTCGCATAGCGGAACCATTAAAGAAAACGCCGAAGTCCCATTTTTTATAGATAACGTTCAATCCGAATCCGTACTGAATACGGGGCTGCTTGCCTAGTTCGGAAATATATCCTTGGTCGTAGTCATTGATGACACCGTCACCGTTCAAGTCACGATATTTGATGTCACCAATCATCGGAGTGCTACCTAGTTCTTGTGTAGCGTGGTTGGCAATCTCCTCATCACTGGTGAACAGGCCTTCTGCCACGTAACCATATTGCGTGCTGAGCGGACGTCCGGTTTGTACCTGCCATGGATATTCGTGCCAGATTTCATCCTTATAGTCGTATTTGTTCCGGGTAAAAGTGAAGTTGCCACGGAAGTCCAGACGCAGATCTTTACCAATCTGCTGGCTGTAAGTGGTGCTGAGTTCATATCCCCAGTTACTCATCTTGCCTACAGGCGCATAAGGAACAGCGTTGGAGAAACCGAGCATGTTAGGCCATGAAGCACGCATCATCAGGATGTTGTAACGTTTTTCATGGAAGTAGTCGAATACGATGTTCCAGTTACGGAAAAGTGTGAGGTCCAAACCGAGGTCCAGCTTGCGTGAACGTTCCCAACAACCATTGGCTACAGCATATCTTTCCAGCAAGGGGCCATATTTGGTTGTGTTGAAATTGTCGCCGGCGGTCCAGCCTTGATTCCATAAAGCCACCTGATCTATGTAGACAAAGTTTTCGGGATAGTCCAGTTCGTCACTCCCGACAATACCGAATGAACCGCGGACTTTTAAATTATCGATAACGTTGCGCAAAGGTTCGAAGAATTCTTCGTTGCTTACTACCCACCCTAATGACATAGCGGGAAAGAATTCGAAGCGGTCTTCTTTGGCGAGTCGTTCCGTTCCGTTGTAACCGAAGTTGAATTCAGCGAGATAGCGTTGTCCGTAGTCGTAAGTGAAACGACCAGAAAAGCCTTGATTACGGCTTGGCAGTGGATACTCCTTGAAATCGCGTTGCATGTACATCAACATACCGCCTACATTATGCAGTCCGAACTGACGTTGATAATTCAGTTGGAATTGCATCATGATGGTGCGATCGCTCCAGCGGCTTGCGTCGGAGGTTTCAATGTAGGGTGTACCAGAAGTACCCAAACGTTCCATCGCATAAGTATCTGTAGCCTCGCTCCAACTTGTGATTTTATAATAATATGGATCTATACTCCGGGTATATGACATTTGTGAATAGCTCTTGAAGTTGATCAATGCGTTGGCGGATAATCCCGGAGTAATAAATTTCAAATCTTGGTCGATACGTACAGAAGTGTTCAGTGTATTCAAGTCCGTTTGCTTGAAAGAACTGCACATATAGGCGTACGGGTTGGTACGTAATGTATTTCCTTCTAAGTAGGTATTACCGAAACGGATGTGTTCGTCACCTTCTTGTGCGGGTAATGTAGCCGGGAAATAGATAGGATTGGTGTATAATGTCATGGCAAATAAGTCCTTCGTACTGTAATCCGGACCTTTGTTGACACGTATCTGGGCATTCATATTCAAACTTATTTTGGTGATAGGGGTAACCTTCACTTGTATGTTGTTCTGGAAGTTGTAGGCCATATTGTTGATATTACTGTCGAAAGAGTAATATTTGGGTGAATCAATCAGACCAGCATCATGGTTTACATTCAAACTCATATAGTAGGTCACTTTAGAGCCGCCACCCTGAATGTTGACGTTGGCACGCTGGCTCATTGCCATATCTTTGAAAAGCAAATCGCGCCAGTCAACGTCCGGATAAACGTACGGATTAACATGGTTACGCGTGTTTTCAATAATATCTGTACTGAACCGGGCTTGTCCGCCACGTGTAGTTACAGCTTCATTATAGAGTTCCATCCAGGTAGCGCCATCAATAAATTCTGGGAAGTTCATCGGCTGTTGAATGGCATTCTCCAATGTGATGTTTATTTTGGCTTTAGTGTTTTCCTGACCTCTCTTGGTAGTTACCAGCATTACACCGTTGGCGCCTCGTGCACCATAAATGGCTGTGGCGGAAGCATCTTTCAATATAGAGAAAGATTCGATGGTTTCAGCAGGAATATTGTTCAAGTCATCGGTGGAGATTTCCACGTCATCCAATAAAATCAAAGGGGTACTGCGTCCACCGAAAGTGGAAATTCCACGAATATAAAAATCGGAAGCGCTGCCCGGCTCTCCACTGGTAGTGTTAACTACAACACCTGCCATTTGCCCTGCCAAGGAACTGGTCAGAGAAGAACTCGGCATTTTCAGGGCAGCTCCTTTTACGGAAGTAATGGCACCGGTTACACTGACTTTTTTCTGTGTACCCGAACCTACGATAACGACTTCGTCCAGCACTTCGTTATCTGATGTCATTTTAATGTTAATAACCCCCAAATCTTCAACCGGAACTTCGCGTGTCTTGTATCCGATATACGAAATCACCAGTACAGCTCTACTGTTATCTACATGAATGGAATAATTACCGTCAATATCGGAAATAACTCCCGTTGTCGTGCCTTTCAATGTAATATTGACGCCAATCAGCGGAGAACCGTCTACTGCATCGGTAATTGTACCGGTTACTGTTCGTCCCTTTTTCTGTTGCTGGGGCGACATCACTTTTTCGCTTTCATTGCCGGCCGGATTGGCAAACACAGGCTGTATACTGCCGGATATTGCTAATGCCACTAAGCAGAGCAAGAAAAGTTTTTTAAAATACTTTTTCATTGGAATGAGTTTTTAATTAGATTTTTGTCGTTAACTAAATCCTGTTATTGCATCGGCAAATATCAGTGTAATTCGAATAGACCACTTTGTTTTGCGTGCCTAATTATGTTCTTTCCGTGCTAGTGAGACGGAAAGAACAAAAATAGTTAGAAAAAACTTCAAAAAACGTTCAGACAGCCTGTTTCCCCATACGCAGGAAATTCAGAGTGGGAGGGTCTGCATCTGTACCGTGTCCGTTTATTATGGGGGCTACCGGTGCCCCTTCGGAAATTCAAATATGTTTTTATAGGCAGATACGCAAGCGGGATAGTAGTGTTGGTAGATATTTTTCTATTTATGACATCCCTCGTTTTCCGGAATGAAGAAGGTTTTTCAATACCTCTCTCAAAACACCTTCTACGAGGGGGTATCTAAGTATACGACTGAGGTACCCTAAGTATACGACTGAGATACCCTGAATATACGCCCGAGGTAGCCTCTGTATAAAACCAAGGTGGCATTCTTTCTTACTTCCCCTCCTTCTTATACTCCGTCGGCGGCACATCATACTTCAACTTGGATATCTTGGTGAAGTGCGAATTGTTGACAAATCCCACTTCATTCATCACTTCCTGAATATTCATGTTGGTATTGACAAGCAGGTAGGCGGCTTTCTCCAGGCGTGCGTTGCGCACGTAGTCCGAGAGCGACTGGCCGTCGACCCGTTTCAAATCCCTGTACAGTTTGGTGCGGCTGATGCCTAAGGCGGCTGCCAACTGGTCGGGCGAGAGGTTCGGATTGCTGAGGTTGTCGTCTATGATTTGCTTGAGCTTTTCGGTCATCTCTTGCAAATCTTCCGGGTTTAGCGAAGACTTTTGATGCGTGCCGTCGGAGGCAGGTTTGCCCTTCTCCGCATTGCCTTCGGTTGCGGCCGGACTGCTTTCTGCGGCAGACTTTGCAGGCTTGCCGCAGTCCTTGAACCATTGCTCGCGCTGCTTCAGCAACCTTTGCAGGTTCACCTCCAGCAGCTTCATGGAGAAAGGTTTCGGTATGTATAGGTCGGCGCCCGACTCGTAACCCTCTATCTGGCTTTCCACATTGTCTTTGGCAGTCAGCATTACTACCGGTATATACGCCACGGAGAGGTTGTTCTTGATATGCCTGCACATCTCTACACCGTCCATTTCGGGCATCATCACGTCGCTCACGATGATGTCGGGGAAAATGGAGAGGCAGGTTTCCAAGCCTATGCGGCCGTTGTCCGCCACATGGACGTTGTAGGAGGCGGACAGGCGCTCTTTCAACGCTGTTTGCAACTCCTTGTTGTCCTCCACTATCAGCAGGGTGGGCAGGTTGGATTTGTCGGCGGGTGTCTCAATGGATGCTTCTGTCTGCTCCGGCTGCTCTTCCGGATAGAATTCGTTGTACTGTTCGCTGATAAACTCTTCCGCGTCGGTGAGCTGTTCCGGGGTAGGTTGCGTACCGGATAAGGCATGATGAATGGGCAACGCCACGATAAACTCGCTTCCCCTGTTGCGTTCGCTGCTGACGATAATCATCCCCTTGTGCTGCAACACCGTGCTCTTGACGATGGCAAGTCCGATGCCGGAGCCTAAGTGGTCTTGTGCCTTGCCGTTCACCTGAAAGAAACGCTCGTAAATGAGCCGGATGGACTCGGAGGATATGCCCACGCCCGTATCCCTTACGGTCAGGATGCAGAGCGGCTGTGCGGGGTCTGTCGTTCCTTCGGTATGTACGGTGCCATATTGGGGGATGATGTCATCCCGCGCCCCTGTTTTCAGGGAGATGTCAATCCTGCCTCCCTCGTTGGTGTATTTCACGGCGTTGGAGAAGAGGTTCAAAATCATTTTTCCTATCTTGTTGATGTCGGCGTCTAAAGTGATGGTTTCCTCGGTAGCGGTGTAGGTGATGGCAATTTGTTTGTTTTCTGCCCACGGGCTTATCTCGTCGAACAGTTGGCGGGTTATCTGTGACAGGTCAATCGGCTGTAGGCGCAGGGTGGCGATGCCCAGATCCTGCTTCCGGATGTCCACCAGCTCGGTGATGAGCTTCAGCATCTTGCGGGCGTTGTGCAGGATGCTATGCTGCTCCTTGTTCTCTGTGCCGCTGTGTTCGCGCATCTTCTCGGCGGCGAGCAGAATCAGAGTGAGCGGAGTCTTCAGTTCGTGCGAAGCGTTCATGAAGAACTGCATCTTCGCCTGGTACTTCTCTTCGTCCTGCGCTATCAGGATCTTTTGTATCTCATTCTCCTTCTTCAGATTCTGTTCCTTGTTGTAATGGCGCAAGGCGATGTAGATGCCCAGCATTACAATAAGCGCATACAAGGTCTTTGCCCATCCGGACCACCACCAGGGGGGAGTATCTCAATCTCCAGCCGTTTGCCGGGTTCCTGCCAAGTATATCCTCGGTCGGTGGAAAGCTGTACCTCCAGCTTGTACGTGCCGTAGGGCAGGTTTGAGAAGAAGATTTCGTTGTTGTTATAGCGTAGCGTAGTCCACTCGCTTTGGAAGCCTTGCAGGCGGTAGCGGTACATAATCTGCTCCGAAATCTCATAGCCGAGCGCGGCGAAGGAGATGCTGAAGTTGTTCTGCAAATGGTTCAGGGTCAGAGCGGATGTCTTGTCGAGTATCTTCTCATATGTTGCGTAGCCATTTATGTTGGCTTCCAACTCTAATCCTTTGTATATAAACAATCTCTTCATTTTCTACACAACATAAATTTAGTTGCAAAAGAAGCTAAAAGTCTCCATTTGCCCAAACTACTTGCTCTAAAAAGCATATAACTCGCCTTAATTCTTCATATTTAGGAAACAGCCTAAGTATTAACCTTAAAAAGAAGAATTATGCTTGAAACAATCATTCGACGCAAATGGTACTTGCAAAAGCACCTCGACGCTCCTTTATTGAAGGAACGTGAAAACTATCTTGCTTTTATGGCTGAAAAGCGCAACTACAGCCATAATTATCTGCTCTCTTTGGCAGATTATCTACTACTGATAGTCACCAGCCTCAAGCTTGAAGATGGCTTCTCTGAACAGGTTCCTATCAGCAGCATCAAGGATGCCGCCATCACATGGTCAAAGACAAAAAAGAACCATCCGATGAAGAGAAAAGACAACACTCCCAGCAGTGTTCGAAAATATATGGATATTGCTTTTTCATGGCTTGCCTACATAGGCAAATTAGATGGCATCTATATAAATAATACTATTATTTTAAACCGCCTTTTTACCCGTAAACATCATAAGCTACGTTATCTCACCTATCCTTTGTTAAAAGAACGTGCTGAGTATCTTCAAATATGGGAAGACAAAGGTGCGGCTACACAAACACTACGGAATATAGCCGCATACCAACTTCATTTAGTTGACTATCTGCATGTTGAGAACGGACGTATGGTCAGTATTGAGGATATCCGAGAATCCGCTGACAGTTGGATGACTGTACAGAAGCCCGGTGTAAAAGATGCATCCGGGAAATACGCCAGAAGACGTTTTATATCATATACTACCAGTTGGCTATCTTATATGGGTCAGCTTATATATGAAGATGATGCGTTTCCCTTTAAAGAACATGT
>ENA-UOIY01002355-UOIY01002355.1-human-gut-metagenome-genome-assembly--contig:-P114-NODE-2355-length-14664-cov-5.324252_pt1 | contig 14664 bp, 15 predicted proteins | sample MGYA00242335_ERZ723882 | MGnify/ENA metagenome assembly ERZ723882
CCTGCGGCGCGCAAAATAGGCCAACCGGTGAGCGCTCTCGCCCGTGTGGGGAGAGAAAAACCACCCGCTAAGCATAAAAAAGAGCGCCATGTGGAATAAATAGATAAAGCCGGAACCCGGGAAGCCCGCGTGCCCCAGCACCATCAGCACAATGCCGATACCGCGCATACTGTCCAACACAGGGTCGCGTTGCTTGGCCATGGCAAAGATCCTTTCTGGTTATGATTGCCCGTCCCCGGGCTTGGGGGTGCGGCACTTTGGGCAGAGGTAATGGATGGTCAGCGTGTAGCCGCGCACCTCGGTGCCGATGGCCGCCTCGACCTCACGCATCAGGCCCACGACGGGCAGGTCTGCCAGATTGCCGCAGCCATCACACAGCAGGTGGCCGTGGGGGCTGGGGTTGTAGTCGTAACGGTCGGGGCCCTCGGGCATTTCCAGATGGCCCACTACGCCGTCCAGTTCCATCATTTTTAGGTTGCGGTACACCGTGCCGCGGGCAATGTGGGGCATCCGCAGCCGGGCTTCGTTGAACAACTCGTCCGCCGTAAGGTGCTGGGGGCTTTTCTCACGCATGATGTCCAAAATCAGGGCACGCTGGCGGGTCATGGAAAGCACTCCTTTCAAATTAAGATAGCATCTTAAATATACAATACACGAAAGGCGCACCGCTGTCAAGTATTGAGCAAAGTAAACAATAATTGTTCCTGATTTTTGGCTTGACAAATGCCGGAAATGCATTATAATATAGACAAGTTAAGATTCATTCCTAAATTTAAAAATAATTATAAATGGAGGCAGCAATTATGGAATTAAGAGGCAGCAAGACCGAAAAGAATCTGTGGGAAGCTTTTGCCGGTGAGAGCCAAGCCCGCAACAAGTACACCTTCTTTGCATCCAAAGCAAAAAAAGAAGGGTACGAGCAGCTTTCCGCCATTTTTACTGAGACCGCAAACAACGAGAAAGAGCATGCCAAGATCTGGTTTAAACTGTTGATGGAAAACGGCGAGATCCCCGACACCCTGACCTGCCTGAAGATGGCCGCCGCCGGCGAGAACGAGGAGCATACCTCGATGTACCCGCGCATGGCCGCCGAAGCCAAAGAAGAGGGCTTTACCCAGATCGCCGCGCTGTTCACGATGGTGGCTGCGATCGAGAAAGACCATGAGGAGCGTTACAAGCAGCTGGCCGCAAACATTGAGGCTGGCAAGGTCTACGCCCGCGAGACCGAGCAGGGTTGGCAGTGCCGCAACTGCGGTTACACCTATATCGGCCAGCATGCCCCGCTGAAGTGCCCCGTGTGCGCCCACCCGCAGAGCTATTTTGAGTTGAAGAGCAAGAATTATTAAAACAAACAAAAGGCGTTGCCGCGATGAAGCGGGGACGCCTTTTTGTTTTGGCAACAGCTCAAAATGGCACGGGGCGTCGGGGACGCCGCCCCCTACAAACAATTTTATAGGGGGTGTAGGGGCGCACAATGTGCGCCCCTACAGTTTCCGTAAATAGGTGCTGCCCATTAGAAAAGGCCCTGCCACGAGGTAGGCAGGGCCGGTAAGCGCATATAAAATATTATCTTTCTTCGCGGAAATACGCCAGTCCCAGATGTGCCGGGGGCTGGTCCTCTTTCTTTTTGCGCATAGAAACCGCAATCAGCACCAGTACGGTGACAACGTAGGGCAGCATCTGCACCAGGTCGGTCATGTAGCTGGCCAGCGTGACGCCCAGCAGCGTGGGCAGGAACTGGTACAGCCAGTACAGCATACCGAACAGATACGCGCCCCAGATAGCGTTGAGCGGCTTCCAGGTCGTAAAGATGACCAGTGCCACAGCCAGCCAGCCCAGGGCTTCGATCTGGCCGGTGGTGGCCCAGATGCCCTGGTTGTAGTCCAGCACGTAGTACAGGCCGCCAATGCCGCAGATACCCGCACCGATGCAGGTGGACAGGTACTTGTACAGCGTAACGTTGATACCGGCGGCGTCCGCGGTGGCGGGGTTTTCGCCCACGGCGCGCAGGTTCAGGCCCGCGCGGGTGCGGGTCAGGAACCAGTGCATGGCGATTGCCAGCACAATGGCTGCGTAAACCAAAAAGCCGTAGGAGAACACGACCTGCCCGACCGTGCCAAGCCCCGACAGCACCGGGATCTTGGCAGCAAAAGCCTTGTTGGCCACAGGAGCGGCGGAATAGCTGGCACCATTGAGGATAAAGACGCCAAAGAAATTTGCCACGCCCATGCCGAAGGTGGTCAGCGCCAGACCTGTGACGTTCTGGTTGGCGCGCAGGGAGATGGTCAAAAACGCGTAGATCAGACCGCCCAGCATCGAGGCTGCAATAGCGCAGATCATGGCGATCAGGATGCTGACCAGGCCGTTGGGGTTGGCTGCGGTGTTCTCATACGCCCAGGCACTGGCAAAACCGGCAAAGCCGCCCAGGTACATGATGCCCGGCACGCCCAGGTTCAGGTTGCCGGACTTCTCGGTCACGGTCTCGCCCAAAGCGCCGTACATGATGATGGTGCCAAACGGGATGGCGCGCATGATCCATGCAATTAAACTGCTGTGCATATCACTTGCCCTCCTTATGTGCGCCGCGCAGGATGAGGCGGTAGTTGATGAAGAACTCGCTGCCCAGGATGAAGAACAGAATCACGCCGGTGATGATGTCGGCAGCATACTCATTCAGCGAGTAGGCCGAGGCAATCTCGGACGCACCGCGCTCCAGAAAGACGAGCAGGAAGGAGATCAGCGCCATATAGAAGGTGTTGAACTTGGCGAGCCACGCCACGATGATGGCCGTAAAGCCGCGGCCGCCTGCCGAGGTGGTGGCGATGGTCTGATCCTTACCGGCCACGATGAGGAAGCCGCACAGGCCGCAGATCGCACCCGAGATGAGCATGGTGCGCACTGTGACGCGGCGGACGTTGATGCCCGCATAGCGGGCGGTGTTCTCGCTTTCGCCCACGACACTGATCTCATAGCCCTGCTTGGAGAACTTGAGGTAGGCGTACATGGCAAAGGTCAGCACAATGACGACGATAATGTTGATGGTGTAGCGCTGGCCCATAATGACGGGGAACCAGCCCGCCTTGGTGGCTTTGTTCAGGGTACCCAGGCTGGACGCCTGGCCGCGCATGATGTTGGTCATGCAGGCAACAATGCTCGTAGCAACGTAGTTCATCATCAGGGTAAACAGCGTTTCGTTGGTGCCCCAGCGGGACTTGAACCACGCGGGCACAAAGCCCCACAGCGCACCGGCGACCATACTGCCGATGGCCATGGCCGCAAACAGGGCCGGGGCGGGCAGGTTGTTGCCCTGGTAGACCATGACCAGCGCAGCGATCAGGCCGCCGATCAGGATCTGACCCTCGCCGCCGCAGTTCCAGAAACGCATTTTAAAGGCGGGTGCCAGTGCGATGCCGACACAGAGCAGAATGGACAGGTCGCGCAGCATCCAGCTGAAACGGGTCATGTTGGCGAAGGTGCCTCCCCACATAACGCCGTAGACGGCCAGCGGGTTCAGGCCGGTGACGAAGAAGATAAACAGCGCATCTACGACCAAAGCCAGCAGAATGGCAACGGCACGCACGAGGATTTTCTGGGGCAGTGTGGTCCCCTCGCGCTTGGCGATACGCAGCAGCGGTTCGCGCACTGCGGTGGTAGACTGACTCATGCCTTAGCCTCCTTTACCAGATTGGTCATGCGGTTGCCGACTTCCTCCTTGGTGGTCTTGCGGCCATCCAGAATGCCGTTGACCTTGCCGCCGCAAAGCACAACGATGCGGTCGCACAGCTCCAGCAGCACGTCGAGGTCCTCGCCGACATAGATGACGGCGACGCCTTTTTTCTTCTGCTCGTTGAGCAGGTGGTAGATCGTATAGGAGGTGTTGATGTCCAGGCCGCGCACGGCGTAGGCGGTCATCAGCACAATGGGGTCGGCGGCCAGCTCACGGCCGACCAGCACCTTTTGCACGTTGCCGCCGGACAGGCGGGAGACCGGGGTGTTCAGATCCGGCGTTACAACGTTCAGTTCTCTCTTGATCGTCTCGGCCAGGTCGTGCGGGGCCTTGCGGTCGACGATGGGCGAATGACCCTTACCGTAGCTTTTCAGCATCATATTGTCGGTCATGCCCATCGAGCCGACCAGGCCCATGCCGAGGCGATCCTCCGGCACAAAGGACAGGTGGATGCCTGCCTCGCGGATGGCCTTGGGGCTTTTGCCGATCAGCTGCACCGGGGCGGCATCGGGGGCGTAATACTCCACGCTCGCGCCGCGCTGGGTGGGCTGCAAACCGGCGATGGCCTCGAGCAGCTCTTTCTGGCCGTTGCCGGAGATACCGGCGATGCCGAGGATCTCGCCGCCGTACACCTCAAAGCTGGCGTCGTCCAGCACAGTGATGCCCTCAGGGCTGCGGACCGTCAGGTGCTGGATGTCCAGCCGCTTGACCGGGTTGACCGGCTCGGGGCGGTCGATGTTCAGCTCGACCTTTTCGCCCACCATCATGGCGGTCAGGGTGGATTCGTCGGCATCCTTAGTGGTGATATCGCCCACATACTCACCTTTGCGCAGAATGGCTACGCGGTCGCTGATGGACAGCACTTCATGCAGTTTGTGGGTGATGATGATGACGGCCTTGCCGTCGGCTTTCATGTTGCGGATGACCGTGAACAGGCGTTCGGTTTCCTGCGGGGTCAGCACGGCGGTGGGCTCGTCCAGAATCAGGATATCCGCGCCGCGGTACAGCACCTTGACGATCTCCAGCGTCTGCTTCTGGCTGACGCTCATCTCGTAGACCTTCTGGTTCAGGTCGAGGGCAAACTGGTATTTTTCGCAGATGGCACGGGCCTTGTCCTGGACTTTTTTCAGGTCATACTTGCCGCTGACCATCGAAAGGGCGATGTTTTCTGCTGCGGTGAACACATCCACCAGTTTGAAATGTTGGTGGATCATGCCGATGCCCAGGTCCAGCGCATCGCGCGGGGAGCGGATGGTAACAGCCTTGTCCCCCACATAGATCTCGCCCTTATCGGGGTAGTAGATGCCAGCGATCATGTTCATCAGGGTAGTTTTGCCGCTGCCGTTTTCGCCCAACAGGGCCAGAATTTCGCCGCGGCGCACGCCCAGCGAGACATCCTTGTTGGCTACCACGGGGCCAAAGGTCTTGGTGACGTGCTGCAAACGCACGGCGTATTCGGTCTGCGCCATTTTGCAGGCTCCTCTCAAGGTTATTTAATATAGGGTAGGAACAATTTATAAAACCACCAAAAGGGAAGGCTGCGGATCGCCGCAGTCTTCCCTCTTGGATCCCCGTCAGCTATTAAGCAACAGGGTCAGCATCTTCGATGATGCCGTCAATGCGCAGGGAGAAGGTGGGGGCTGCACGCAGCTCGCCCTCATGGAAGTAACCGTCGGAGATAGCCTCCTTGGTCTCGCCCTCGTAGACAGCAACGGGAGCGCCGGTGCTGTAATCGTAGTAGGTCAGGTCAATAGGAGCGGTGGTGACAGTCTCGCCGCCCACGGTAAACTTGCTGGTGTCAAAGACATGCAGGCTACCGTCTTTCAGGGCCGCTTCAACCTCAGCGACCTTCTCGGCAGTGCCGTCAGCGCACTCGGGGCCAAGGTCGGTGATGGCAACAGCGCCATCCTCGTAGCCCTTGCACCAATCCTGCGGGATGCTGCCAGCCTGGGCACCCTCGAACAGCTCTTTGTAGTAGACCTTCCAGACGTTGGTGGCGGAGGTCAGGGCTGCGGTGGGAGCGGTGGCGAGCATGTCGATGTTGTAACCGACAGAGTAGCAGATCTTGCCAGCGTCCTTCAGCTTCTGGGTAGCAGCGGGAGCGCCGGTGGAGTCGGCGTGCTGGCCGATGATGACGGCGCCATTGGCGATCAGAGCCTCAGCGGCAGCGCCTTCCTTGTCGATGTCGAACCAGGAATTGGTGTACATGACTTCCATCTCAACATCGGGGTATACGCTCTGGACGCCCAGGAAGAAAGCGGTGTAACCGGAAACGACCTCGGCGTAGTTGTAAGCACCGACGTAGCCGATCTTGACCTTGCCGTCAGCGGTGAAGCTGTCAGGCTGGGTCTCGGGGGTCAGAGTGCCGGACTCGACCAGCTCCTTGACCTTCATGCCAGCGACAACGCCGGAGACATAGCGGCTCTGGTAAACAGCGGTAAAAGCATTGTAGAAGTTATCGAGATCGGAAATAGCGGCGAAGTCGCCGGTCATGGCCACGAAGTTGACATCGGGGTACTTCTCGGCTTCCTCGACCATGTAGGTCTGATGGCCGTAGGAGTTGGACAGGATCAGGTTGCAACCCTGCCCGACGAGATCCTCAGCCGCATCGGCGGTCTTGCCGCCCTCGGGGATTTTGTACTTCCAGACGATCTGGTCCTCGCTCATGCCCAGCTCGGCAGCGGCTTCCTTGATGCCGTTGATGTGCGCGGCGCTGTAGCCCTCGGTCTCATCGCCCAGGATGATGGCGCCGACCTTGACATCGGGTGCCTGATTGTCGCTGCTGCCCTCGGCAGTAGCAGTGGTACCGGCGGCGCTGCTGGCAGCAGTGTCAGCGGTGGAACCACAGGCGGCCAGGCTGAACACCATAGAGGCGGCCAGCAGAATGCCCATCAGTTTCTTCATGTGTGTTGTTCCTCCCTGTTATGTGTGCATAAAACGTCAAAAAATGCGTCGCTTCTTCCAAGCTTTTGCCGGGGAGTGACGCATTTTGTTTCCTTGCAAGACCAATTGTAGCCATTTTACAAACGCTTTGCAATGATTTTCACATTTTTGCAAAAACTTTGGCGAAAGAGGTAAATGTTTTGCTTTCATGCGCACCGCAGTGGGCAGGACGCACAAACAAAAATAGCAAAAGTCATACTTTTCCTGTGCAAAAAGTATGACTTTTGCTGATGCTTTTCGTTTTGTCGGGCGAGACTCCCCTGCCGGATTACCGTTTATGGATGTATTTGCGGTCCAGCCCGTAGTTGACGGCCGCATTGAGGACGACCCACATCAAAAACACTTCGATGGGCAGCATCATCGTGTTTTTGATGGCACCCGAGGTCAGGTAGTAAAGATACCCCTTGCCGTAGAGCATGGCTTTCCACACGCTGCCCAGCAGCACGTTACTGCCGTAGTTGATGATGAACCGCACCACAATAATGCGCAGCAGCGTCGGTTTGCGCTTATACAGCAGCAGCCCGTAGATCAGGCCGGAGAGCACCGCCGTGATGAGGTAGCCGGGGAAATACGGCTCGCCGTAGCTCGAGAGCAGAAAGCCCACCGAGTCGATGATGGCCCCGGCCATCATGCCCACACAGGGGCCGTAGCACATGCAGCCCAGGCCTACGACCAGAAAGCTGAAGTAAATTTTCAGGCTCGGGCCCAACAGGTAGATGGGAAAGCCTTCCAGGACAATGGCCATGGCGCAGACCAGGCCCGCAAAGGCCAGCACGCGGACATTTTTAAATTCCGCGCGGGCGGCGCGCCAGTAAGCGGGGGAAAAGACGGACAGTTTTTCTTCCTGCATACAAAAAACCTCCTTGCGTATGCGGATGCCGCACAAGCAAGGAGGCAAAAAAAGCGGTGTGCAAGGCACACCCGCCGTTGCACACCGTTCATGCAGCAGTGGGATGCGGGACCCGCACCGCAGGCCGTTTGGCCTTTCGTCCTGCCACAACTCCCCGTTGGTCAGGCACTTTACGCGCGTGTCCCTACTCTGCGAATAGGTTTATACGTGTTTATTATACAAGAAATGATAGGATTTGCAAGTATTTTTACGGGAAACCGTAAAGGGAGGCTTTCGCACTCTGCTCCCATCACACCCCGCTTGCGCCGTAGTTAGAGAGCACGCGGGCGCTGGGGTCGTCGACGTTGCAGCCGGGCCAGGCTTTGTTGGGCATCCAATAATCCACGATCATCTCGGCCTGGCCGGGGTAATACTTCTCAAAAATTTCGCGGTACAGCAGGCTTTCCTTGGTAAAGGGGCGGCCGTAGGTGTACTTGCCGCACTTTTCGGCAAACTCGCGGTCGGTGTACACGGTCTCGGCGTACTCTTTCAGATCGTCGACCATCGAGTGACCGACCGCATCGCTGAAGGCAGCCTTTTCACGCCAGAGGATGCTCTCGGGCAGCCAATCGCCCTCGAACGCCTTGCGCAGCAGGTACTTGCCTTTGCCGTAGGTGTTCAGCTTCTTTTCGGGGTCGATGGCCATGACATATTTCACAAAATCCAGATCGCCGAACGGCACGCGGGCTTCCAGGCTGTTGACGCTGATCGAACGGTCAGCGCGCAGCACATCGTACATATACAGCTCGCGGATGCGCTTCTGGCTCTCGGTCTGGAACGCGGCGGCGCTGGGGGCAAAGTCAGTGTACTTATAGCCGAACAGCTCGTCGGAGATCTCACCGGTCAGCAGCACACGGATATCGGTGTGCTCGTGGATGTACTTGCAGACAAGGTACATGCCCACCGACGCGCGGATGGTCGTGATGTCCCAGGTGCCCAGCATAGCGATGACATCTTCCAGCGCGTTGAGAACGATCTGTTTGTTGATGATGACCTCGGTGTGGTCAGCGTGGAGGTAATCGGCCACCTGCTTGGCGTATTTCAGATCGATGGCGTCCTCGCTCATGCCGATGGCAAAGGTGCGGATGGGCTTGCCCAGTTTTTTGGCCGCGATGGCGCAGACCAAGCTGGAATCCAGGCCGCCGGAAAGCAGGAAGCCGACCGGCGTGTCGGCGTCCAGCCGCTTATCGACACCGGCAACGAGCTTTTCGCGGATGTTCGTCAAAATCTCGGGCAGTTCGTCCTGGCTGTAGGCCGGGGTATCGGCAATATCGCAGTAGCGCACAAACTGGCCGTTGCAGTAGTAGCTGCCAATGGGGAACGGGTAGATCTTTTTGCACAGCCCGATGAGGTTTTTCGCCTCGGACGCAAAGGCAATGTGACCGCTTTCGCTGTAGCCGTAGAACAGCGGGCGGATGCCGATAGGGTCGCGCGCGGCGATCAGCAGCTTTTTGCGGCTGTCGTACAGAATCATCGCAAACTCGGCGTCCAGATGCTTGAACATGTCCAGCCCGTACTTATAGTACAGCGGCAGGATGATCTCGCAGTCAGAATCCGACTCAAACGTGTAGCCCTCGGCTTCCAGCTCGGCCTTGACGGGGCGGAAACCGTACAGCTCGCCGTTGCAGGCGACGCAGTCCGCGCCGCGGAAGAACGGCTGCATGCCCTCGGGCGTAAGGCCCATGATGGCCAGACGGCCAAAGCCCAGCAGGCCGAACTCGGTCTCGGCGACACGCTGATCGTCCGGGCCGCGGCTGGTGGTGCGCAGCAGATACTCGGTAAATGTTTCCTTGGGCAGGTCATGCCCGGCGTAACCCATAATACAGCACATTTGATGACACTCCTTTGTTGTTTCCAACACCATTTTCCCCGAACGGCAATAAAAAAAGACAGCCCATTCGCCCTGCAATTAGGACGAATCGCTGTCTTGGATCCGCGGTGCCACCTAAATTACCGCAGCCGAAATAACGGCATACGGTCACTTTTTCCGTACACGTTCACCTTTGAAACGCTGCCGCTGTAACGCACGGCCTGCGGCATCCCCTACTCCCTGTGGTTTCAGTTTGCAGCTGTCGGGTGTTCTTTCGCGCCCCGTCCCCGTCCCGGCTTACACCAGATGCCGGGCTCTCTGTGCGGATGTTGGGCGGTACTTTTCCCTGTCATCGCTTTTATCAGCTAAAGCATAGCACCATTTGCGGGCCGTGTCAAGCGTTTTTTGCGGATGCGGCCAATAGACCGATCGGACATTTATTTTCCTAAAATCCGCCTTTTTATAGGGTTTTATCTTGTTTTAGCGCTTTGGGCATGGTACAATAGGCGGCAGAGCATTATAAATGATAACGCCACGCAGTTCTAAGTGCCGATACGGCGAGCGAGGCTTAAGCCCGTAGGGCAGGAATTGCGTGGTGTTGCCATAATAACGGAGGGAACCGCTTTTTTATGTTAGAGCTTCGTCACGTCGGCTTTGAGACCGACGACAATAAAGAGATCCTGCGCGATGTCAGCCTGACCGTGCAGGACCGTTTTGTAGCCATCACCGGCCCCAACGGCGGCGGCAAGTCCACGCTGGCCAAGGTGATCGCTGGCATCTACCAGCCCACCAGCGGCCAGATCTTGCTGGACGGCGTAGATATCACCCATATGTCCATCACTGAGCGCGCCAACCTGGGGCTGAGCTATGCGTTCCAGCAGCCGGTACGCTTCAAGGGCCTGCGCGTCAAGGACCTGCTGAGTCTGGCCGCTGGCAAAAACACCAGTGTCAACGAGGCTTGCAGCTACCTGAGCGAAGTCGGCCTGTGCGCCCGCGATTATGTAGACCGCGAGCTGAACGACAGCCTGTCCGGCGGCGAGCTGAAGCGCATTGAGATCGCCATGGTACTGGCGCGCGGCACCAAACTTTCCATTTTCGACGAGCCTGAGGCGGGCATCGACCTGTGGAGCTTCCAGAACCTGATCCGCGTATTTGAAAAAATGTACGAGCAGACGCGCGGCAGCATCCTGATCATCAGCCACCAGGAGCGTATTTTGAACATTGCCGACAAGATCGTTGTTATCAAAAATGGTCAGGTGGAAAAAGAAGGTGCCCGCGCGGATATTCTGCCCGCCTTGCTGGGCAGTGCAGACGCTGGCAGCCCGGCTTGCAGTGTGCTGGCTGACAAAGTGGAAGGGGTGCGCAAATGATCGACGCAATTGAACAGAACCTGCTGCGGGAGGTCGCCGACCTGGACAGCCTGCCCGTGGGCGCTTACAATATCCGTGCCAACGGCCAGCTGGCAGGCCGCAACACCACCGCCAACATTGATATCGTGACCAAGGATGACAAGCCCGGCATTGACATCTACATCCGCCCGTTCACCAAAAATGAGAGCGTACATATCCCCGTCATTCTGAGCCAGACCGGCCTGACCGATTTGGTATACAACGATTTCCACATCGGCGAGGGTGCGGACGTGACCATCATCGCAGGCTGCGGCATCCACAACTGCGGCGGCGGCAATGCCCAGCACGACGGCATCCACACTTTCTACCTGGCAAAAAATGCCAAGCTGCGCTATGTCGAGAAGCACTACGGCGAGGGGGACGGTCGCGGCAAGCAGGTGATGAACCCCACCACCATCGTGCACCTGGCCGAAGGTGCGCAGATGGAGATGGAGACCACCCAGATCGCCGGTATTGACGATACCATGCGCAAAACCAGCGGCGATCTGGCCGAAGGCGCAAGCCTGGTCATCCACGAAAAGATCATGACCACCGGCGACCAGCACGCTGTGACCGACTTTGACGTCGACCTGAACGGTGAGGGATGCTCGGCCAACGTGGTAAGCCGCAGCGTGGCGAAGGACGTGAGCAAGCAGGAATTCATCAGCCACATCAACGGCAACTGCGCCTGCGCGGGACACTCTGAGTGCGATGCCATCATTATGGACCACGCGTCGGTCATTGCCAGCCCGGCCCTGACTGCCAACAGCGTGGACGCCAGCCTGATCCACGAAGCCGCTATCGGCAAAATCGCCGGTGAACAGCTCATCAAACTGATGACCCTGGGCCTGACCGAAAAGGAAGCTGAGGACCAGATCGTGAACGGGTTCTTGAAGTAAGTTTTCGTGATAGACCAACAGCCGCCCGGCACAGAACCGGGCGGCTGTTTTTTGTTGACGATACGCGGAAAACCGCGTATACTTTGAAGTAGACAAATCGGTATTTGACAGCTTCGTATATTACTTCATCAGCTCTGGTACGAGATTGCTGTAATACTCCGTTTTGCCGGACAACACATCATCATAGAACCCTTGCTTCCAGTCAATGTATGCCACTGCCTTTTGCAGTTCCGCAATGGATTGGAGCAGGGCTTCTTTTTTCTCTGCAAGGATCACCTTGCGTTCCGGGATTGTACCTTCGCCCGCCAAGCAGAGTGCCAGATATATTTTCATTTCCGCAAGGCTCATGCCACAGCTTTTCAGGCAGTTCAGGCTCTGAATCCATTTGATATCATGCTCGTCAAATACACGATAATTCCGTCTATCTCGCTTGACATTGGGAACCAGCCCCTCGTTGCAGTAGAATTTCAGATTTTCATAAGTCATATTTGTGAGAGAGCAAGCCTCTTTCATGGAGTACATGGAAAAACCTCCTGCGATTTGAAAAAAGTTCTTGACCGGTAGTAACTACCGACTGATATGATGATAGCACAAGATAAAATTCAAATCAACAGGGAGGTTTTTATCATGGAATACATCACTTTGAGCAACGGCGTGAAAATGCCGCAGTTAGGCTACGGCGTGTTTCAGGTGACGCAGGAGGAATGCGAACGCTGCGTACTGGATGCACTGAAGGTCGGCTATCGTGCTATTGATACGGCGCAGAGCTATTTCAACGAGGCACAGGTAGGTGCGGCCATCGAAAAGTCCGGTATTGAGTGCAAGGACATTTTTCTGACCACTAAGGTCTGGATCGAGCATTACGGTTACGATGCGGCTAAAGCGTCCATTCTGGACTCCATGAAAAAACTGCGCACCGACTACCTTGACCTCTGCCTGCTGCATCAGCCTTATGCGGATTACTACGGTGCATGGCGGGCATTGGAAGAGTTGTACGAAGAGGGCAAGATTCGTGCTATCGGCGTGTCTAACTTCTACCCGGATCGTTTGGTGGACATCTGCGCCTTTGCACGCATCAAACCAATGGTCAATCAGGTAGAGGTACACCCCTTCCATCAGCAGACCGAGGCAAAGAAGTGGATGGACAAATACGGCGTACAGATTGAGGCATGGGCGCCTTTCGGAGAAGGACGGGGCGATATGTTCCAGAATTCGGTGCTAAACGAAATCGGTGCCAAGTACGGCAAGAGTGCGGCGCAGGTCATTCTCCGCTGGCATTTGCAGAGGGGCGTGGTGGTAATCCCGAAATCCACCCATATCGAGAGGATGCAGGAAAATCTGAATGTATTTGACTTCACCCTCTCCGAAGAGGATATGGCGAGTATCGCAGCATTGGACACGAAAACAAGCGCATTCTTTTCCCACGATGACCCTGCCATGGTAGAATGGTTTGTCAACATGGTGGAAGAACGCAAGAAGAATTGACGAGGTGAGGAACATGAGCAAGAAAGTATTGATATTATCTGGTAGTCCGAGAAAAAATGGTAATTCAGACCTTCTGTGCGACGAGTTTATGCGTGGTGCCTTGGAATCTGGCAATGAGGTTGAGAAGATTCGCATAACAGAGAAGAAAGTTTCTCCTTGTTCAGCCTGCTACTACTGCCGTGACCATGGCGGCGTGTGCGTCCATAAGGATGACATGGCGGATATTCTGCAAAAGATGGTTGATGCAGATGTGTTGGTGCTGGCAAGTCCGGTCTACTTCTATTCCGTCAACGCCCAACTCAAGGCGGTCATTGACCGCACCGTTGCCCGTTGGCTTGAGGTAAAGAATAAGGAATTCTACTATATCGTCACCATGGCAGACGAAGCGCACGCTTCCGCTGATACCACCCTTGCCTGCTTCCGTGGCTACGCAGACTGTGTGGACGGTGCAGTAGAAAAGGGAGTTCTGATTGGTAGCGGCGTATACGAGCCGGGGAAGGTGAAAAACACCTCTGCCATGGAAAGAGCCTATCAAATGGGCAAGCAAATTTAATGGAGAGATGGGTGAAAAACGATGCGTACCATTTTTAGCGGGAAACAACAATCATATTTGACAATTTCCAGTTTGTAGAAGAGAAAAATGGAGAACTATACCTATACCAAATTGCGGGAGCGCCCGGAATTGAAGCAAGCCGCCGCAGAATGGTTCCATAGTAAGTGGAATGTTCCAATCGAGGCGTATCTGGATTGCATGGATGCCTATTTAAGCGGAGAAACAGAATACGGTTGGTATCTTTGCCTGGATGGTAACAAAATCGTTGGCGGCATGGGCGTTATTGAAAACGACTTTCACGACCGAAAGGACCTTGCCCCCAACGTCTGCGCGGTATATACGGAAGAAGCCTGCCGCGGCAAAGGCATTGCGGGGCAGCTGCTTACTATCGTTGTGGATGATATGAAATCCAAGGGGATCACCCCGATTTATCTGGTTACGGACCATATAGGTTTTTACGAGCGATACGGTTGGGAATTTCTGTGCATGGTGCAGGGCGACGGCGAGCCTGATATGAGCAGGATGTATATCCATAGATGAGGTAAGCAATCAACAAATAAGGCTCCCCTCAAGGGGAGCCTTTCTTGTATCTCGTCACTCGCCAGGCGAGTGGTTTTCGAGATACAAGAAAGGCCCTGCCGCAAGGTGGGCAGGGCCAGAAAGGAAGAAGCTTATTTCAGCACAGCACCCAAGTTGGCACTGGTAACAAGGCGGGCGTACCGGGCCAGCCAGCCGGTTTTGATGTTCGGCTCGGGCTGGACGTAGACGGCCTTGCGGGCGGCAAGTTCCTCGTCGCTGACGGCCAGATGGATGGACGCATTCGGGATATCGATCTCGATGGTGTCGCCCTCTTTGACCAAGCCAATAGGCCCGCCGGACGCAGCTTCTGGGCTGACATGGCCGATGGCCGCACCGCGGGACGCACCGGAGAAACGGCCGTCCGTGATAAGTGCCACGGTGGTGTCCAGCT
>ENA-UOIY01002358-UOIY01002358.1-human-gut-metagenome-genome-assembly--contig:-P114-NODE-2358-length-14655-cov-10.521096_pt1 | contig 14655 bp, 16 predicted proteins | sample MGYA00242335_ERZ723882 | MGnify/ENA metagenome assembly ERZ723882
CAGGTGGTTGGATTGCAGTTGTGATTATTCTCATTGTTGTCCTGCTCGGCTGTGCCGTTTCCCTGTTTGGCGGCGGAAGCGGAAGTAACGCCTATACCCCTGTCAGTGCGGAGGTGGAAGCCTATGAGCCTTTGATACAGAAATATGCCAAACAATACGGCATTCCCGAATATGTGGAGCTTATCAAGGCGGTTATGATGCAGGAGTCTGGCGGGCGTGGACTTGACCCGATGCAGGCGGCGGAAGGCAGCTTTAACACAAGGTATCCACACGAGCCGAATGGGATTAAAGACCCAGAATATTCGATTGAGTGCGGGGTACAGGAATTAAAGGCAGCCCTTATCTCTGCTGAGGTAGAAAACCCGATTGATATGGAGCATATCAAACTTGCCTTACAAGGTTACAATTTCGGTAATGGCTATATCTCGTGGGCTAAGACCAACTATGGCGGCTATTCCTATGCCAATGCGGTAGAGTTCTCCACCATGCAGGCGGCACGGTTAGGTTGGGACAGCTATGGAGACACGCAGTATCCCGCCCATGTGCTGCGGTATTATCCATACGGGCGGGCGTTTACAAGCGGCGGTAACCAGGCGATTGTGGAGGTCGCTTTGACACAGCTCGGCAATGAGGGCGGTCAGCCTTATTGGAGTTGGTATGGCTTTGATGGGCGTGTAGAATGGTGTGCCTGCTTCGTATCGTGGTGTGCCGACCAGTGTGGTTATATCGAAAGCGGGATTATCCCGAAATTCGCAGGCTGCGTGGACGGCTCAAATTGGTTTAAGGGTAACGGACAATGGAAAGACAGAAACTACGAGCCGCAGGCAGGCGATATTATTTTCTTTGATTGGGAAGGCGACGAAGAAACCGACCATGTAGGCATTGTGGAGAAATGCGAAAACGGTGTCGTTTACACCGTGGAGGGTAATTCTGGCGATGCTTGCAGACAAAAGCAATATACGGTTGGAAGCAGCTCCATCTATGGTTACGGTGTTCCTGCCTATTAAAAATGGGCAAAAGAAAAACCAGAGGTTTATTCCTCTGGCTCTTTTGCCTTACATAGTCCGCTGACAGTTGCTTCAACTATGGACAGCTCTTTATCGTTTAGTTTGTCGAGTTCTGCGTCTAAGCGTCTGCGGACGGAACTTCTTTTGACCTCATTATCTGGGAATATGTATTCATCAACCGATACACCGAACATTGTCACAAGCTGAATGAACAGCTCCAGACTTGGCTTTTGTCCTTCATTTTCAATCGCTTGAAGATGTCTTGGGTCATAATCTAGAATACGAGCAAGTTGCTCTCTGGTCATACCTTTTGCTGTCCTTGCTTTCTTGATTGCCTGTCCTATCGGTGTAAAATCGAAGTCAAAATCATTGTTTCTTGTGTCCATAAACTCACCACCTTGTATCTGCAAAATACTACTATTATATTTTACAGAAATGTGAGTTCTTATAGAACGGTTTGAAATCTCTGATATTAGGATATAAAATCTCTTATTACAGGCGGTCAAAGTTCATAATTGCACACTTGATACTGTTCGTTTAAACGGCTATAATATATACAGTACACCTTAGGAGGTCAGATATGTTTGAATATATGACAGCACAGGAAGCCGCTGAAAAGTGGAATGTATCGTTAAGATGGGTACAAAGACTTTGTAAAGGAAACCGTATTGAGGGGGTTATGAATATTAACCGTGTGTGGCTTATTCCGAAAAATGCTGAAAAGCCTGCTGATGCAAGAAAAAAGTTGATGAAAAATTGAAAATTTTTCGTTAGTGTCTATTATGGAGGTGTTATATGTGAGGTACAGGATTTTAATTTCCGATGATGAAGTTGATATAGTTGAAATGCTTACAGGATTTTTTAGAAGCAAGGGCTATGAGGTCTTTTCTGCTTATAATGGAGTAGAAACCCTCAAATTAGCAGAATTACAACCAGATATAATCTTATTAGATATAAATATGCCGAAGCTTGATGGGATTGAAGTCTGCAAGAAAATTAGGGATTATGTTTCTTGCCCTATACTCTTTTTAACTGCCCGTATTGAAGAAAATGATAAGGTACAAGGATTTTCCGTAGGTGGTGATGATTATATTGTTAAGCCGTTTTCTCTTGTTGAACTTGAAGCCAGAGTGCAAGCACATTTAAGAAGAGAAGAACGACATCAAACGAATACAAAAGTTAAGTTTTCAGGAGAACTTTTAATTGACTACTCTGAAAGAACTGTTTATATACAGAACCAACCTATTGGTCTTGTAAAAAAAGAATTTGACATTGTTGAGTTATTATCTCAAAACGCAGGACAAGTTTTTGATAAAGAGAGAATTTATGAAAGAGTTTGGGGATATGACAGTGAGGGAGATAGTAGTGTTGTTGCCGAGCATATTCGCAGAATACGAACAAAAATTGCAGCATACACAAATAAATCTTATATTGAAACAGTTTGGGGGTGTGGATATAAGTGGATAAGATAAAGAAAATGTGGTGTAACCTGTCATTGCGAAAAAGTATAATACTTTATATCTCAGCGTTTGTAATTCTTGCCATTCTATTAAGTGCAGGAACAGCTACTTTGTGCAATAATGCTACAAAAACGATTGAAAGCAAATATCCCCCAACAGGAGAAAAATATTATTTAACAAATGAAAATGGAGAAAGACTCGGTGATGGCAATTATATTGGAGTTGCACCTGTTGCAATGTCTGAAAAAGACCAACGGTTACTTTCAATATGTGAAGTTGCCCCAATAATTGCAACTCCAATTTATTCAGCGTTATGTATCATTACGGCGACCTTGTTATTCTATAGAAACAAGTTAAAAAAACCACTTACAGAATTAAAAGCCGCTTCTGAAATGATTTCTAATAATAATTTAGACTTCTCAATTAAATATGACAGCAAAGATGAATTAGGAGAATTGTGTTCATCATTTGAAACAATGCGTTTTACCCTTGCTAATAATTTCTCTGAAATGTGGCGGCAAATGGAAGAACGAAAACAACTCAATGCTGCGTTTGCTCACGATTTACGTACTCCACTTACCGTATTAAAAGGGTATAATGAAATTTTACAGTCCAACCATGACCCAATAACCAAAAGCACCGCTGTAACAATGGGAAAACATATTTTCCGTTTGGAAAGATATGTTGATAGTATGAGCCACTTGCGTCGTTTAGAAGATGCTCAACCCATAAGTGACAAGTCTAATATAAGCGGTTATGTGACCGCAATAGCTGATAGTGCAAGAATTTTGTGTGAGCAAAGTGGAAAAACTCTTTCTATTCAAAATAACATTTCCGATATTCCTATTGGCATTGATTATACTTTTGTTTCACAAGTGAATAATAATTTGATTTCAAACGCAATCCGATACGCAACATCAAAGGTAAACATCACTTACACAAGTAATAATGATGGCTTTTATCTCTCTGTTTCAGACAATGGATGTGGCTTTTCAAAAAATATTTTAAGCAAAGCAACCAATCCATATTTTACGGAAGAAGAAAATCACTCTGAGCATTTCGGACTTGGGCTGTATATCTGTAAAATTTTATGCGAACATCACGGTGGTTATCTGAAAATTGAAAATTGCTCAATCGGAGCAAAAGTGACTGCTTTTTTCAAATCTCTCGATTAGTAGATAAAAAGTAGAAAATTGCATTCTATACTCTCTATGTAAACACATGGAGAGTATTTTTTTGCTCCCTAAGACGAAAGGAGTTTTTGATATGGAACTTAAAGCAATTCAACTAACAAAGCAATATGGCTCAAAAACAGCCGTAAACCATTTGAACCTCTCATTATCAAATGGCGTTTACGGTTTGCTTGGTGCAAATGGTGCGGGAAAAACTACCCTTATGCGGTTACTCTGCGATATTCAGACACCGACCTCTGGGAAAATTACTTTGGACGGGAAAAACATATCTGTACTCGGGGAGAAGTACCGTAATTTATTGGGATATTTACCGCAACAGTTTGGATATTATCCAGACTTTACAGCTTGGGATTTCCTTATGTATGTTGCGGCATTAAAAGGACTGAGTGAAAAACAAGCTCATAAGAAAGCAACAGAATTGTTGGAAGCTGTTGACTTAGCAGAGAAAAGAAACCTCAAAATCAAAACTTTCTCTGGTGGTATGAAACAACGTTTAGGTATTGCACAGGCGATGTTGAATAATCCACGCATCTTAATTTTAGATGAGCCGACAGCAGGTCTTGATCCAAAAGAGCGTGTCCGTTTTCGTAATCTGATTAGTGCATTTTCTAAAGATAGAATAGTTATTCTCTCTACGCACATTGTTTCTGATGTCGAGTTTATTGCTGAGGACATTATTATGATGAAAGACGGTCAGATTCTCCATTTTGGAAAAACGCAGGAAATTACCACAGAAATTGACGGACAGGTATGGGAATGTACAGTTCCGACCAGTCGTGCGGAGCAATATTCTGAAACTCTGAATATAAGCAATTTGCGAAACATTGAAAATAATTGTACGGTTCTGCGTGTGATTTCTGAACAGTCGCCTATGGAAAATGCGATAAAGGTAGAACCTACATTAGAGGATTTGTATCTATTCTATTTTAAAGGAGTGAACGAATAATGAAAAATCTAATCAAGTTTGAATTACGAAAAATATTGACAAAACGCTTTGCGGTTATTTCTATTGCTGCCATATTACTATTGTCCTTGATACTGTCTTTTTCCACGCTTCACAGTATGTACGCATTTGACGGAAACGGTACAGAGGAAACTGGAAAAGCTGCGGTTGAAATTGATAAGCAAATTGCATTGAAGTATGAGGGAAAGTTAACTGACAATAAAGTACAGCAGATGATGTCTGAGTTTAAGCCTACTCAAGATTTACATGGAATGAACGCAAAATACATTTATCAAAATGCTTTGCAGTCTTCTGTATTCTCCCATTTTGCTGATATAGATGGTAGTTGGAACGGGTTAAGCGTAGCTGATGTATTTGGCGATAAAGAAATAAAAGTTGGGTATGTAAACGGTTGGCTTAGTACAAGCCAAAATATGGCGAAGATTTTTATTGTCCTTTCATTAGTAATTATTTTGCTAATTGCTCCTGTTTTCTCTGGCGAGTATGGTGGAGTGGATAACATTATTTTGACAAGTAAATACGGAAAGACAAAATGTGCCACGGCAAAAGTATTAGCAAGTTTACTTTCAGCCGTTTTCATAACGACTTTGGTTGTTATTTTCAATTTGCTTATTGCGGTTGCTATTTATGGAACAGAGGGGCTGGACTGCTCTATCCTTTTTGCTCCAATAGATTTTTTAGAAGGGTATATTCCATTTAATATTACTTGCGGAACAGTATTAAAGTATCAAATCCTGTTGGCGTTTATGAGTGCAATCAGTGTAACAGGAATAGTTTTAATTCTGTCTGCTGTTTGTAAAAGTCAAATGATAGCGTTTGTAATTTCAGCAGCTATTTATGTGATACCGATAATGCTTCCTATCTCTGAAACAAGTGCATTATATCGAATTATTGTGCTGATGCCCCTTTTCTATTCACAGTATATTTCCATAATGTCTGTTGAACAAATGCACAATGGTATGCTTTATGCAGTATGGTCTATTCCTGTTGCGATTGCTTTAGTAGTAATAGGTTCAATCATTTCCCATAAGGCATTTTCAAAACATCAAGTAAGATAAGCTTTAAAATCAATATGAAGCAAGCCCATCAAATAAAAAAACGGTGCTTTGGTGGGCAGTATAAACATGCCCAGATGAAAATTTAACTTCCCTCTGAACCCGTTTTCGAGTTTGGAGGGATTTTTTATGCGATGGTCGCATATGACCGCAATGCTGCTCATCAGAAGCAGCTACTATTTACGGAGTGTCACAGTGGAGTGAAGATTATCTTTTAGAAAAAATCATCACTTACTCGTGGCACTCTTACATTTTACAAGCAGAGATTACATCTCTTGATTATAGATATGTTTACGCTCATTGCCGTAGAGGTCTTAGTACCTTTGCGGCTTTTTGTTTGTCGAAAAATGTCTTAACACAAAACAAGGCTATTTCTTGCGTTGGTTGCCGTTCACCGCCTGCCAATCTGGATTTTCAAAAAAATTCAGATTGGAGGAAACAATATGGCATACAACAAAGCCAAAGAAGAAAAGAAATGGCGGCTCTGGAAAGAAGCCGAGGAAAAGCAGTTACGGAGCTTGGGGGTTAATGAGGACGATATAGAAAAACTCCGTATTCACGATTGGGCGATTTTTAATTCCGACAGACGGTATTATCAGCGAGTGCAGGAAACAGGTACATATCTTGATGAACTTGCCGAAGATACTACGCAACCCGAAGTGAAAACGGTTGAGGATTTTCTGGACAGCATTGAAAATCAATGCCTATATCAAATCTTGATTAAGGTAGACAGGCTTACATTGCAGATTGCTTTGATGAAGATACAAGGATATTCAACCCGTGAAATTGCGGTGTGTCTGAATATTACTGAAAAAGCTGTTTACAGACGAATGGACAGGCTCAAAGAAAAATTAAAAAAGTTTTTTGAGTAGAGGGGAAAATCGAATATTCCCACGGGCTACAGGGTGAGAGGACAAAAACCTCTTACCCTGTTTTCCTTTGTGTGGCGAAAACGGGGGGCGTTCCTTGACAAGTGAATACCCATTCGCCAAATACTTTCTCTTTGTGATTGTGATGAGCATAAGCGTGTGCAGCGGTACGCCAAGACCTGCCGACAGGCAGCGAGCGATTGAAAGGTGGTGAGCCAATCTTACCGACTCAAAAAATCGGGTAGCTCCCGATTTCGCCATAACCCACAAAGAGGATAATGATACTCCCGTCCAGTCACAGTCCGAGCGTGATAAAACCGTCGCAGGCAATGAGGGCGGCTCTGTCAGACCGACAGTTGGGGTGGAACTCCCGTGGTGTCAGTTCGCTGCTGACCGTTTGGCGACTTCCCATAGCATTTCGGGGTGTCGAGGACAAATTGAAATGCTCCTATCATAAAGCCAGATAAAAGGTAGTCATAGGAACAGAGATTTTGCTTATACTCTCCCGACCTTAAATACTTCCTTTTGTTTGGCTGCCTACATAGGCAGAACATACCTGCCTAAATAAATCTGGGAGGTCAAACATAATGGAAAGAAAAATCAAGCGTGGAGATATTTACTACGCAAATCTAAATCCTGTTATCGGCTCGGAGCAAGGCGGAACAAGACCTGTACTTATCATTTCAAACGATGTCGGCAATAAGCATAGCCCTACGGTCATTGTCGCACCCATCACAAGCCGAATACACACTAAAGCAAAATTGCCGACACACACTTTAATCAATGATTTTGAAGGTTTGGATAAGAACTCAATCATTTTGCTTGAACAGGTAAGAACGATTGATAAGCAGCGACTAAAGCAGTATTTGGGAATGATACCAGACAATATAGTGGCAAGGGTTGATAAGGCTCTTGCCATTAGTGTTGCATTGGAGAAAACGAAGGCAACAGATGTGTAAAAGGGACGAGAACGATAAATTTGCACATTGGTAAAAATGCGGCTGTATTTCTATAATTTAGAGTACAGCCGCTTGTTTTATAGCGGAGGTACTCATTATGGGAAATGAAAACTATATCCAAAATCCAGAATTGCAAAATGAACAGATGAAAGATGAAAATGAAGTATTTAATTCATTTATCAATGTTATGGTGCAGATAGTTGAAAAATACGGAAAGACAGTTTTGCAAGAATTGGATTGTGCTGCGTAAGCTACGCAGCCTTACATATCACATTTCCCTATAAAATTATGGAGGTGGTACGATGAACAGAGAAGGAAAGAAATGTGTCCTGTATCCGAGAGTAAGTACCGAGATGCAGGTAGATGGATACAGTCTTGAAGGACAAAAAAACGGATTAAAGCGATTTGCTGACCGAGAAGAAATGGAGATTGTCGGTATCTATGAGGATGCAGGTAAATCAGGAAAATCTATTGAGGGACGACCTGCATTTAAGAAAATGCTTTCCGATATAAAAAACGGATTGGAGATAGATTATATTCTGGTTTATAAACTTTCCCGTTTCGGAAGAAATGCAGCGGATATTCTAAATTCATTAGAGTTTGTGCAATCTTATGGAATAAATCTTATTTGTATTGAAGAAGGAATTGACTCGTCACAGACAAGTGGAAAACTTTTAATCTCTGTTTTGTCTGCGGTTGCAGAAATAGAAAGAGAAAATATCATTGAACAGACAATGAATGGACGGAGAGAAAAAGCACGACAAGGTGGGTGGAATGGTGGATTTGCACCATACGGATATTATCTGAAAGACAATCAGCTCTTGATAGAAGAAACGGAAGCTGAAGCAATCAGAATTATATTTGATAAATTTGCTAATTCTGATATAGGACTTGGCGGAGTAGCAAAATATCTTAATCTTCAAGGTATAAAGAAGATACCTCGTCAGAACGGCACATTGGAAACTTGGAGCAGTCATTTTATACGGTTGATATTAGACAATCCTGTTTATTGTGGAAAGATTGCTTATGGCAGAAGAACACGAGAAAAGGTAAAAGGTACAAAAAATGAATATAAGCAGGTTCATGCAGAGGATTACATTCTGGAAGATGGACAACATGAAGGAATTATCAGCGAGGAATTGTGGCAAAAGGTTCACGCAAAGCGTATGGCAACAGGAATTAAACAGCCATCCAAAATCGGTAAGGATAGGTCACACCTTTTGACGGGGATATTAAAGTGTCCCCTTTGTGGAAGTTCAATGTATACGAACAAACACGCTTGGACAAATAAAGACGGCACATACAAAGAGGTTTACTATTATATTTGTGGTAGAAATAAGCAGGAGCGAGGACATCATTGTGATTATAAAGCATCGCTAAGAAAAATAGATATTGAGCCACTTGTAATTGAAGCTGTTAAGGAATTGGTAAGCGATAAGTATTTTGCAAAAGAGATTGAAAAGCGTATTGGCGTACAGACCGATACAACAGCTATTGATAAGGAACTTGCCAATTACGAGAGTAAGCTGAAAGAAGTAGATTTGAATAAAGCCCGTCTGGAACGAGAGATTGATAATCTGCCTATTGATGCTCGTTTCAGAGAAAGGAAAATCCACGACATGACTTTAAGACTTGATGCCTTGTATGATACGATTGTAGAGTTGGAAGAACGGATTGAAGATGCAAAGCTGAGAAAAAGTTCTATCGAAATGGAAACAATCACTCTGGACAATATTTACAAGCTTATGCTGAATTTCGGAAAGCTCTATGATATAATAAGTGACGAGGAAAAGAAAAGCCTTATAACTTATCTAATAAAGGAAATTCAGATATATCCTAATGGAGAGTCAGAGATGCCTTTGAAGTCGATAGAGTTTAATTTTCCGATATATCGTGATGGACAAGAGGTAAGGCGGCTCTTGTGGGAAAAAGGTAATACCGTTGAGACGGTGTGCAGGCTGGAGCGGCTCGAGTGAGAGCTGGTTTGTAGGGGAGGGGCACGGAAGTAAATGAATACGGAAGACTGAAAAATGAAGAATGAAGAATACGCAGGACTTCGGCCGCGCGTTGTAGGGGAGGGACATGTCCCTCCCGGCGCTGCACCTGCGCAATCAACAGGCCGCCGTTAAAATGGTGGAAACCAAAGGTTTGTCATTGCGAGGAGGCCGTAGGCCGACGTGGCAATCTCGGGAAGGCACTTGCAGTCCGTACAAGCCATTGTTAAAATGGTGCGCACCGATTGCGTCTGTAGCGGCGCTCAGTGAGCGCCATTGGCAGTTGCAAATTTCTGTGTACCCCGCCGACCGCACCGGCCACCAGATTTGTCATTGCGAGGAGGCCGTAGGCCGACGTGGCAATCTCGGGAAGGCACTGCCGGAATGGGAAAGGCATCGCCGACCGTATACGCCGCCAGGTTTGACTGTAGCGGCGCTCAGTGAGCGCCATGCAAGCTGGCAATCTTTGCGGCACGCATTCTGCGGCGCGAGGCCTTCAAGTTTGTCATTGCGAGGCCCCAAAGGGGCCGTGGCAATCTCGGGAAGGCAGTTGCGATTTCGCCGATGAATTTTCTGTTATCCGGCCATGTGCCGCGAGATTGCCACGTCGCTTCGCTCCTCGCAATGACAAATCTGATAGCCTTGCGCCATAGAGGCAATGCGGCGCATATTGCAAGCCTCCATGGCGCTCACTGAGCACCGCTACAGTCAAATTTGATAGCGATTGCGTTCGGCGGCACTCTGTGTATATCGGCAGTGCCTTCCCGAGATTGCCACGTCGCTTCGCTCCTCGCAATGACAAATCTGGGGGCATTGTGCGGTCGGCAAAGCCGCTCTATAACTTGCCAGCCCGCAAGGCGCTCACTGAGCGCCGCTACAGACGCAATCGGTTTTCGCGTTTTTATCGACAGCCTGTGCGAATCGGCAGCATTGCGCCGGGAGGGGTATGCCCCTCCCCTACAATTATTTATGATTTCCCCTACAGCCTCTCATACGGCTGCATATCGCGGAATTCGCCCGGCGTGCGGCCGGTATCCTTGCGGAACGCATTGGCGAAGGCCGTTGAGGACGGGAAGCCGCACAGCGCGGAAATGCGCCGCACGGTGTCGTCCGTGCCGCGCAGCAGGACCTTGGCCTTCGCCAGCCGCAGGCGAACGATGCGCGCATAGGGCGTCTCGCCGAAGCGGCGCTTGAACGCCGTGATGAAGTGGTTGCGCTGCATGCCGCACTGGGCCGAAAGGCCGTCGATCGTCAGCGGCTGCGTGTAGTGCAGGTAGATGAATTCCTCCATCGCCCCCAGTGTGTCGGCGGACTGCTCCTCCGCCTGCGCGGGGCGCGGCTGCGGGCGGCAGCCGCATTCGATCAGCTCCGAGATGACGAGGGCCGCCAGACAGCGCAGGTCCGCCTCGTCGCGCCGCCCGTGAAATTCCTCCTGAAACAGGCGCAGGAAGCGGCGCAGCCGCTCCGACACCGCAAACACCGGCCCGAACTGCGCGCCGTCGAGGCCCTTTTCGCGCAGGCGCTGCACCATAAAATTCGGCGAGACCTCGAGGCTGATGTTTGCAACGTCGCATTGCTCCAGCGCCTGCCCGTGGCGCACGCCGCTCTGCACGGGATAGACCATGCCGGGGCGGCCAAAATAGACGTCCGTCCCCTGCAGAATGATGGGCATGGGCGCCAGCGGCAGCAGGAATTCATAGGCCGCGTGGCTGTGCGTGAACGGCGCGACGACCTGATCGGGCGAGCGCCGCAGCTCTGCCACGGACAGAATGCTGCAGTAGCTGTGATCGCACAGCTTCGTCAGATACCCGCGCTGCGGGCAGTGAGCGTGGAACAGCGGATTCATTTCCCTGCCTCCTCACGCTGCGGCTCGTGGCGGCCGAACAGAAACTGGCGGAACGTCTGCTCCTTGCCCTCGCGCCAGCGGGCAAAGTTCGACCGGTGCGCCCAGAGCATGGCCGGGAAGATCAGCGCCAGCGCGATCGTGCCGCGCCAGTCGCCCGTCCGCAGCAGGTAGAGCGGCGCATAGACCAGCGCCGTCAGCAGCGGCAGGATGCTCGCCCGGTTCCAGATCATGCCGATGACGAACATCAGCGCCAGCAGCGGCAGCACGAGCTCCGGTGTCAGCCCGAGCACCGTGCCGCACAGGCAGGCCGTCCCCTTCCCGCCGCGGAAGCGCAGAAACACGGGGAAAATGTGCCCCAGCACGCACAACAGCCCGGCCAGCGCCGCGCACAGCGGCGGAAGCAGCAGGCGCAGCGGGAACGTCACGACAAAAGCCTTGGAGACGTCCAGCGCCATCACGACCAGGCCCGGCTTCAGTCCGGCGGCCAGCATCATGTTCGTGGCCCCGGCGTTGCCGCTGCCAAACGTGCGGATGTCAAAGCCCCGCCGCCGCGACAGCAGATACGACGGGCTGAAGCACCCGGCAAAATAGCCCAGCAGGGCGCAGAGGATGTATTTGCTCATCCGAAGAATCCCCCCATGATCCGTCCGTTTTCTTCATTATATCACAGAATTTTCTGAATTTCCACAGGAGGCATTCCCATGCACGAAAAACACGAAAAAACCAATGCCATGCGTCAGCTCGACCGCAAAAAGGCCGTCTACACCGTCTGTTCCTATGACGGCGGCGCGCTCAGCGGCACGGAGGTCGCCTCCGCGCTCGGGAAGGATCCGGAGCGCTGCTTCAAGACGCTCGTCACCGTCGGCAAAACCGGCGGGCATTATGTCTTTATGATCCCCGTCGCGGCCGAGCTGGACCTGCGCAAGGCGGCGTCCGCCGCGGGCGAAAAATCCGTCGCCATGCTCCCGCAGAAGGAGCTGCTCCCCCTCACGGGCTATGTCCACGGCGGCTGCAGCCCCATCGGCATGAAAAAGCAGTTCCCCACGTTTGCGGATGCGGCGATCGCGGACAGCGAGACTGTCTGCTTCAGCGGCGGCCGCGTCGGTCTGCAGATCGAAACGACGCTCGCGGTTCTGCAGAGTGTCGTCCCCGTCACGCTGGCGGACCTGACGGTGTGATCATTGCAGGGGAACGGACAGCCGGGCCCGGCGCCGCACTCACGACCGGTACAGGCCATCGTGAAAATGGTATGTCCCCCCGAATTGTCATTGCGAGGAGGCCGTAGGCCGACGTGGCGCCCTGAGCGCGCAGCGCGAGGAAGTGCCCTTGGGGTGCAATCTCGGGAAGGCATTTGCAGTTCGTACAAGCCGCCGTTAAAATGGTGCGTACCGATTGTGTCTGTAGCGGCGCTCAGGGAGCGCCATGCAGTCTGGCAATCTTTGCGGCACACATTCTGCGGCGCAAGGCTCCCAAGTTTGTCATTGCGAGGCGCGAAGCGCCCTTGGCTCTCCCTCTGGGAGAGCTGTCACCGAAGGTGACTGAGAGGGCCCTGCAGGCACTGCCGATAAGTACAGGCCATTGTTCAAACGATACGCACCTCCGACTTGTCATTCCGAGGAGCGAAGCGACGTGGGAATCTCGGGAAGGCAGTTGCGATTTCGCCGATAGCTTCCCCATAATCCAACCGGGTACTGCGAGATTGCCACGCCTTGCTGCGCAAGGCTCGCAATGACAAGTCAGGGAACCCTGCTGCATCCGGAGGGGCGCAATGACAAACCTGAAAAACCGCCCGGTGGGGTCATCCCATCGGGCGGTGTCTGGTCTCTGCCTTATTTTGCGGAATAGAACGCCGTGCACAGGCGGACGAACGCATCCTGATCGGCGGCGGCCATCAGCTCGCGGGCGGAATGCATCGCGAGGAGCGGCACGCCGATATCGGCTGCGGGCATGGCCAGCAGCGACGAGGCCATCGAGCCGACCGTGCTGCCGCCGGGCAGATCGGCGCGGTTCATGTAGGTCTGCAGCGGGATGTTTGCCGCATCGCACAGGCTGGAGATCACGGCGCAGGTGTCGGCGTCCGAGGAATAGCGCGGGCTGCGCTTCAGGGCCACGCCGCGGCCGAGCAGCGCGCCGCACGTCACGTCGGCCAGCTCCGGGTGATTCGGATGCACGGCGTGCGCGGCGTCGCACGAGAGCAGCATGCCGTTCACGCAGGCGTCGAGATACTGCGCGCGGCTCAGGCCGAGGGCGCAGGCCAGCTTTTCGAGAATGACCGTCAGCGTGCTGCTGTCCGCACCACGGCGGGTGTTGCTGCCGATCTCCTCGTTGTCATAGAGCACGGCGAGGTTGATCGTGTCGCCGTCCGCGTCCAGCAGGCCGCGCAGGCAGGCGTGGACGGACGTCAGGTTGTCCAGCCGGGCCGAGGAGAGCAGGTCCTGCTCAAAGCCGACGAGCTGCGCAGGCTCGTGGCAGTAGGCGCACAGTTCAAAGGACAGAATGTCCTCCGCCGCTGCACCGAGGCGCTCGGCCAGCTTGCCCACGAGGTAGCCCTTCTTCTCCCATGCGTCCTGCACCGTGCGGCACAGCGGCAGCATGTCGACGTTCGGCTTCGTGGGAACGCCCTTGTTCACCTCGCGGTTGAGGTGGATGGCGACGTTCGGGATGATGGCCAGCGGCTCGTCCCATGCGACAAGGCGGCGCGCCGGGCGCATGGGGTCGTCCGTCCGGACGAGGGCCACACCGGCAAGGCCGAGCGGGCGGTCGAGCCAGGTGTTCAGGATCGCGCCGCCGTAGGGCTCCACGCTCAGGCGGCAGCAGCCGCCGGAAACCAGCTCCGGCTGCGGCTTGATGCGCATGCAGGGCCAGTCCGTGTGCGAGGCGGCGATGCGGAACACATCGCGCGCGCCGACGGTGATGGCGGCGAGGAACGTGCCGCTGCTCACAAAGTAGCGGCCGCCGCGCTTCACGGCAAACGGCGCGCCCAGCTCCAGCGGGGTGAAGCCCTGCGCGGTGAGGGCCTGCTCCGCCATGGCGACGGTATGCCACGGCGAACGCCCGCCGTCCAGCCAGTGCATCAGCTCGGTGCAGAATTCAGACATGTCAGACATGGATAATCGCTCCTTTTTATAATAGTTGGGAATTAGAAATGAGAAGTTAGGAATTGGAATTGCAGGCTCCCGGAATTGTCATTGCGAGGGCGCTTCGCGCCCGTGGCAATCTCGGGAAGGCAGTGACAGTTCGTACAGGGCATCGAAAAAACGTAAAAACCAATTGCGTCTGTAGCGGCGCTCACTGCGCAGCCGTTGGCG
>ENA-UOIY01002376-UOIY01002376.1-human-gut-metagenome-genome-assembly--contig:-P114-NODE-2376-length-14557-cov-8.884085_pt1 | contig 14557 bp, 14 predicted proteins | sample MGYA00242335_ERZ723882 | MGnify/ENA metagenome assembly ERZ723882
AAATAAAAGGGGGAACCCCCGGCGAGGGTTCCCCCTTGGACCCCCTCCTGCGCTTCATTAAGCATCAGGAGAGTTCCGCGCTCTGCGGAGCGCGGCCAGGGACGCCGTCCCTGGACCCTGCCACCTTTGAAAAGGTGGACGAAACTTTCAGACGCGCTGCGCGCAGGGCGCGGGGCGGTTTGTGAGCCGCCTTTGAAAAGGCGGGCGAAACTTTCAAACTTGGGGTCAGGATTTATCCTTCGGCTTGAAGATGAGCGCTACCAAAAAGCCGAAGAAGATGGCGGCGGCGATGCCGGCGGCGGAGGCGGTTATGCCGCCCGTGAAGGCGCCGAGCACGCCACTCTCGGCGACGGCCTCGCGCACGCCCTTCGCCAGCGTATTGCCGAAGCCGGTCAGCGGCACGCAGGCCCCCGCCCCGGCCCAGTCGGCCAGCGGCTGGTACACGCCCACCGCGCCCAGAATGACCCCGGCCACGACGTAGCTGGTCAGTATTCGCGCCGGAGTGAGCCGCGTCTTGTCTATGAGCAGCTGCCCGATGACGCAGAAGGCCCCGCCGACGAGGAAGGCCTTCAGGCATGATATGAAAAACTCCATCTCAGCACCTCACATTCTCGATCGCCACCGCGTGGCAGATGCCGGGGATGCTCTCGCCCTGCAGCGTGGTCGTCGGGCTCATCAGCGCGCCCGTGGCGGCGAAGAGCACCCGCTTCCACACGCCCTCCCGCAGGCAGCGGAGTATGTGCCCCGCGAGCACGCTGGCCGAGCAGCCGCAGCCGGAGCCGCCCGCGTGCGTGTCCTGCGCCGCGCTGTCGAATATCAGCACGCCGCAGTCGGTGTAGGCCGGGCCGAGGTCGATGCCGCGCATGCCCATGAGCTCGCGCGTGATGTCCCGGCCGATGAGGCCCAGGTCGCCGGTGATGACGGCGTCGTAGTAGGCGGGCGTGCGGTCCGTGTCCCTGAAATGCGCCGTGAGCGTGTCGCAGGCCGCGGGGGCCATGGCGGCGCCCATGTTGTTCGCGTCGGTTATCCCGGCGTCCACGATGCGCCCGGGGGTCACGAAGGTGACGTAGGGCCCCGGCCCCGTGTCGCCGAGGATGAGCGCCCCCGCGCCCGTCACCGTCCACTGGCTGGTGGGCGGGCGCACGCTGCCGTATTCCAGCGGGAAGCGGAACTGCCGCTCCGCCGAGCAGAAGTGCGAGCTCGTCAGCGCTGCAACTTTTTTCGCGCCGCAGCCGTCTATCAAAAGTGAGGCGAGCATGAGCGACTCCGCCATCGTCGAGCAGGCCCCGTAGAGCCCGAGATACGGCGCGGTCAGCCCCCTTAGCGCGTAGGCCGAGCCCGCACACTGGTTGAGCAGGTCGCCGGAGAGGATGAAGTCCAGCTCCGACGGCGCTATCCCCGCCTTGTCGCAGGCGAGGTCGAAGCACTGCCTGAGCATGGCGCTCTCGGCCTTCTCCCAGCTCGCTTCACCGAAATAGGGGTCCTGGCTGATATAGTCGAAGCTCCGCCGAAGCGGCCCCTCGCCCTCGCGCCGGCCCGCGACGGACGCCCCCTCGAGCAGCGAGGGCGGATTGTCCAGAGCCAGAGTCTGCGCGCCGATGCGCCTTGACAAAATTAACGCACTCCCTTTCAATAGCTTCAAACACACGGCTTAGCATCCCACGCGGCGGCAAAAAAATTCGCATTCCGCACAAATGTGATGACTTTTTTGACCGTCTTTGGTAAAATACCCTTGCCCGAACTGTCAAAGTCCGAGAGGAGGCGCTTTTCATGTCAGAACCGACGCTCGTCATACTCGCCGCGGGGCTGAGCACCCGCTACGGCAGCCCCAAACAGATAGAGCCCGTGGGCCCGGACGGCGAATTCATCATCGACTATTCTGTTTACGACGCCGTGCGCGCCGGCTTCAAGCGCGTGGTGTTTCTCATAGCCCCCGGCATGCTGGAGGACTTCGAGGCGGCGATAGGCCGCCGCGTGGCCGGGCATGTCGAGACCGCCTATGCCTTCCAGAGCCTGGACCGGCTGCTCCCGCCGGGCTACGCCGTCCCGGAGGGCCGCAAGCGCCCCTGGGGCACCTCGCACGCCGTGCTCTGCTGCCGCGAGGTGGTGGACGGCCCCTTCGCCATGATAAACGCGGACGACTTCTACGGCCGCGGCGCCTTCCGGCTCATCTACGACGCGCTCAAGGCGACGGACACCGCCGCGCGGCCCATGCGCTTTTCCATGGTCGGCTACGAGCTGGGCAAGACCGTCACGCCCAGCGGTAAGGTCTGCCGCGGCGTGTGCCGCACCAGCGGCGGCAAGCTCGAGAGCATCGAGGAGCGCACCTACGTCGTGCGCACGCCGGAGGGCCCGGCGTACAGCCTCGACGGCGGCGAGACGCTCATCCCCCTGCCCGAGGACTGCACCGTGTCCATGAACTTCTGGGGCTTTACCCCGGCCATCTTCGACGAGATCGAGCGCCGCTTCCCGGACTTCCTCGCGACCGGCCTGAAGGAGAACCCCCAGGCCGAGATGCTCATCCCGAACCTGGTGGGCCGCCTCCTGCGCGAGGGCGCGTGCACCGTGGACGTCATGCGCAGCACGGACGTCTGGCACGGCATGACCTACAAGGAGGACAAACCCGGCGTCGTCGCCGCGATACGCGAACTGACCGAGCAGGGCGTCTACCCGCCCGGACTCTGGAAATAAGCAAAGCGGAGCCCTTTGGCTCCGCTCAGTCTGTATAAAAAGCCTCGCAGAGTTTCGCGGCCGCAGCCGCGAAATAGAGTTCAATCATTTTCGGCGGCGGCGTGTACGTCGCCGAAAATACTTCTCGCGGAGCGGAGTGTCGAATTGTCCGCCTTGGCGGACAACCGAGGCGCGGAGCGGAGTGCAAGCCCCTTTGTCTAAGAAGGCTCTGCCTTCTTAGACATGTAAAGCGGAGCCTTCTGGCTCCGCTTTTATCTTGCCAGCGCCGCCCAGCCCACGAAGGCGCCGCGCTCCGGCACAACCAGCACCCCGCCGGACTGCCCCCGCCGCTGCACCAGCAGGCAGCGCATGACCTCGCCCTCGCCGCAGAGCGCCGCGTGTTCCTCGATGAACCCCCTGTCGGCCAGCATGTCCGCGGCGAAGTTTTCAAAGTCCATCCCCGCGAGCCTCACCCGCGCCGCCACCTCATACTCCCGCTCCGCCTCCACCGGATGCGGCACCGCGAGGTCGCCGATTACCCTCGGATTTTTGACGAAATACGCTGTGTCCATTGTATCACCTCACAAGATAATAGATATACGGTATATCTGTTTACGCCATTATACAACATAATGCCGATAAAATAAACATAAAATATATCTGCATGAGGTGTACAATGGCAATAAAGAGCGTGTCCATCAGGATAGAGGAAGAGATGCTTGACAAGCTGGCGTATATCGCGGACTACGAGGGCCGCTCGGTGAACAGCCAGGTGCTGGTGCTCATACGCAGCAGCATCGCAGCCTTTGAACGCGAGCACGGCGAGATAGGCGGCGACATCCGCCCGGACGTGAACGTCAAGCCCTCCAGAAAGTGACCCCGCCCCCGTACCCCGGGGGCTTTTTTGCGGCAAAAATTTTGTGTACTCATTTTAAGTACAAATCGCACATTTCATTTCTCCAGTGCTTTACAATTGGAATAGCACAGCGGAAGTGATGTGAGAGAATGAGCTTTACCAAACCGAAAAGAGAAAAACACCTCAGCCAGCGCGTTGACAATGAAATGCACTACAAGCTCCACTACATCTCCAAATACTACGGCCGCTCGGCCAACGGGGAGGTCATATACCTCATCCGCAAGGCCATCGAGAGCTTCGAATCCGAACACGGCCGCATAGAGCCGCCGGACGGGAAATAAAAAAGCACCGGAACCAAAGGGTTCCGGTGCTTTTGCATTGTGAGCTTTGGCGTTTAGCGCTTGCTGAACTTCAAGGACTTGGTGCTGACCCTGCCAAGCATCTGGTAATTTCTTCGCTTTCCACCTGATTTTTGGCTTAATACTGCGGTTTTTCCGCACATCAGATTCTAATTTTATCCTCATGCATGACGCACGAAAAGTAGTTTTTGCTCCTTATATGTGCCTTGCGTATCGCTGCCCAGGGCGACGCAGGACAACAGTAGGGAAAGGAACCTGGTTGCTGTTCTCGTCATCACCTCAATTTTTGAAACAAGCGAATTACATAAATCAGCCGGATAGTTTGTATACTATTCGGCTGATTTTTATTAGGCACCTAAACGGCTAATTTGTTCTATCCATTCCCGAAAATGAGGACATTCGGCAAGAATTTTATCTATTCCCATATCCTTAGAAATTAAAGTTCCATTTTTTATTTTCGCATAATTGGGAATTAATTTTTCCAGGCGCTTAGAAGGTGCCGTTTCAGGCGAGTTGTTTATGTGTTCAGGGGTGGGATAACTTTCTCGAATCTCTCGTATTTTGTTGACCACATCGGTTTCCGCAATAAGTTCAAAAGATTCTGGATTAGAAAAAAGAATGCCCTCAAACTCATGTAACATAAAGTGAAACATACAATTTGCTTGACCAATATCTCTGTTGACTGCTGCTTCTATTTTACCTATACGCTCATAGATATCCGGATCGTGTAAACCTATTTCTGGAGTGTTTTCAGGCATGGCATAATAATCAAACATAGTAGTAACGTGCTCATTTGGGTGACTTTTGCACAGCATAGTCAACTCTCGTTTGATTTTGTTGTAATCACTTACGCCGCCTTTATATTTCTTGGATACCGTACGTTTTGTTGTGCACACAATAGGATATACTGCGATACCGATATTAAAAAAATAAGGATAGAGGATCTCGTTGATAAAAGACTCTTCAGTCGGGCCTTCACAATAGATATATACATTTTTCATTTTGAGAGTCTACCTCCCAAAATATTCTTTTTCCAGAGATCGCCCAAAGCGTAGTCCTCTTCCAACCAGACCTCCAGTTCGTCTTCGTTCAATCGCTTAAACTCCGAACCATCTTCACCTCGATCAACAACAATAACATCTTCAACATCAAATTCATTGAGCATCTCTACAGATTGGGTAGAAATTATAATTTGCTTTTCGTCGGATAACTGTCTAACCATTTCTGCAAAAATTGTTATTGCATAAGGATGTAGACCAAGTTCAGGTTCATCAACAATAATTGTTGCAGGTTGCAATTCATGCGGTTGTAGTAAGAGTGTAGCGAGGCAAATAAAGCGTAGCGTACCATCCGATAACTGCGAAGCATTAAAAACGTCCTCACAGCCCTTTTGTTGCCACTTTAGTACTATTTGTTCTTCATTTCCCTCCTGCGGTTCCAATACAAAATCTGCAAAGTATGGAGCAATTAATTGAATAGTGCGGACAATTTCTTCGTAGCTTTTTTCATAATTGCTTTTTAGGCGGAACAGAAAAGCTGCCAAGTTCCCCGCGTCATTCATCAAAACTTTGTTGTTGGAAATATTGTGCTCTTGTTTTACTTTTGCACTACGTCCAGTGTCATGGAAATGATAAACTCTCCAGTTCTGCTTCTCCAGAATGGGTATTACATATTCATCGATCTTATTATGAGCCCCCGTTTGCCATTGAGATTCGATCGATCCTCTGGAGACATTACTCTCGTTTTCCCACAGTCCATGATACCCAAAATACTCTTTGCGAAATATTAGCCTGTTATCGTCGGTTGGAATAAGTACAAAACCGTAGGAATTATTTCCGAAATAAACTTCAAAATCTATTTCATCGGTTACCTTTCTGCCATTGTAAAAAAGTGAATTCATTCCACTTTGGGCCACAAAGACTTGAAGATTTTGCGACAAAATATTTTGCAGCAAAGTAAACGCAGAAATGAAATTAGACTTTCCAGCTCCATTACTACCAATTAAAACGTTGATCTTCCTGAATTTAATATCACACCGTTTAATAGACTTAAATCCAGATATAGTCATCCGGCTTAGCTGATCTGTTGATAGTGCCATTTAAGCACCTCCTTCAAATGCATTTGCTTCAAGTAATCCAAATTTTAAATACAGCTCTGGTTCATAATCGTTGCTTGCTGTCGCCATTTTCTTTTGCTTTATTATACCAGATGTACCCGAATCCTCAACTCCTATTATGTCGTTCGGGAAAACTTTTGTCACAAGGACTTTCACACTTATGCCCTCAAATTCTTATACACATCCTCCAAGAACACTTGCATCAGTTCCCGCTTCTTTTCGTCGTTATCAAGCAGAAGGGCAAAGAAGTCCTGGTTTTGCTCATACCCGGCAATCAGAGCATCCTGTACAGCGTCAAAATAGGCAAAGCGGAAATCTTTGAGCGAGTTATTCCGTGCACTGTCCCGCAGATGCCCGTTTTTCAGCAGAATATCCCGCATTTGTAGAGCGGACTTGGAGGCCACGTCAACATCGAAGTTTTTGTTATACGCTGCATTGATCTCGTCGATGATCTCGGACAGCTTCTTTTTCACGGCTTCATCCATAAAGACCTCATTGGGTGTCGGAAGACTGACCTCCGGCCTGGATTCAATCTCGTGTGTTTTTTCCCCGGTCTTTTTCTGACGGAAATTAGAGGCCGTGATTTTGTCCGCAATATCAAAATCATTTCCACCGCTGCCCACTTCAATTTCCTTAACGAGGTACGAAAGGAAATTGTATTTCTTGTGCAGATCCACGCTTTCAAAGCAGGTTGCCTGAATCAGGAAACTGTAAAACCGCAGGAAACGCTTGATTGTCGCACGAATTTCCAACTTTTCCAGTTCCGGGTGGCGATTGATGATTTGCAGGGATTTATCCAGCAGAGCCCACATCCGAGCCTTTTCTTTAGAGGTTCGTTTATCCTGATACAGGTATCCGTTAAATTCCTCAATATCGTCAATATCCAGGAAATTATACTGATCCACCTGAGCTTCCACCGTTCTGATATCCGAAGGGGTGATCGTCTCGTTTAGAATTGTCTCAGTATAGAATGGGGCAAAGGACGCTTGAATATCCTCATATTCATTTTTGAAATCCAGCACAAAGGTTTTCTTATCATAGGGCGCACAAATACGGTTCAAGCGAGAAAGGGTCTGCACAGCATTGACTCCCCGCAGCCGCTTGTCCACATACATGGCGCAGAGCTTTGGCTGGTCAAAGCCGGTTTGATACTTATTCGCCACCAACAGCACCTGATAGCTGTTGCGGTCAAACACTTCCGGCAAATCTTCTTCCTTAATGCCGTTCATCACCGCTTCGGTGTATTCGTGGCCGTCCAGAGAGACCTTGCCTGAAAACGCCACCAGTGCACGAATACCCGTGTACCCATGCTTGGAAATATAGGTCTCAAACTCATTCCGGTATTTGACTGCTGCCTGCCGTGACGACGTAATGACCATGGCTTTTGCTTTGCCACCCAATTCCTGCATGATTCTGTTTTTGAAGTGTTCAATAATGATCTCCACTTTCTGAGCAATGTTGGTATCATGCAGTTCAATATACTTGGCAATCTTGCGCTTTGCGGCAATTGTCTCCAGTTCCGGGTCGTCCTCAATAGCCTTATTAATTTCAAAATAAGTCTTATAAGTCACATAGTTTTGCAGTACATCCAGAATGAAGCCTTCCTCAATTGCTTGCTTCATGGAATACAGGTCAAAGGCAACCTTTTTTCCCTCTTCATTCAGACAGCCGAACAGCTGCAAAGTGGTCGGCTTCGGTGTTGCGGTAAAGGCAATCATGGAAACGTTAGGCTGCTTTCCGCTACGGGCAATTTCGTCCTCGATAATATCGCCCATAGATTTTTCTTCTTCCGACACATCTACAGGGGTAGCCTCGCTCAGTTTGCGGCTCTCTGAAAGAGCATACGTCACCGCTTCCATGGCAGTTCCGGCGGTAGAGGAATGGGCCTCGTCGATGATTACGGCAAAAGTCTTGCTTTTCAGCTCCTGTACCAGTTCCTGAATGTACATGAACTTGTGGATGGTAGTTACAATGATTTTGGTGTTACCGTTGAGGGCATCTGCCAGGTCTTTGGAAGTGCATTTTTCATCCATGACCTTGATCAGACCGGCCTTGTGCTCCAGTGACAGTACGGCATTCTGAAGCTGACGGTCTACCACGATACGGTCAGTGATAATGCAGACCGTATCAAAAATGACTTTGTTTTCCCTGTCGTGCAAAGAGGCAAGGCGGTGTGCCAGCCATGCAATGGTATTGGTTTTGCCGCTGCCGGCCGAGTGTTCAATGAGATAGTTTTTCTCACTGTGGTGTTCTACGACATCTGCCACCAGCTTGCGCACGGCATTAAATTGGTGATATCGAGGGAAAATCAGCGTTTCCTTGGTAACACGCTTACCGGTATCCGGGTCTTTCTTGGCCTCCTTTTGCAGGAAAATGATTTTATCAATCAGATACAGCACTGTATCTTTTTTGAGGATATCTTCCCACATATAAGAAACATTGATGCCGTTTTCGTTGTGGGGGTTGCCCTTGCCGGAGTGAATCCCAACGCCGCAGCCTTTGTTGAACGGCAGAAAGAAAGAAGATTTTCCTTTCAGATTGGTGCACACATAGACTTCGTTCAAGTCCATGGCAAAGTGAGCCAGACAGCCCGCCTTAAATTTCAGCAAACGGGTTTTGTAATCCCGCTCGAACTTATACTGACGGATCGCATCCTCATAATTCTGTCCGCTGGTGTTGCATTTCAGCTCAAAGGTGAAAATGGCAATGCCGTTGAGGAAGATTACAAGATCAATGCGCTCACCCTCTTTGTGCCAGACTTCCTCCATCACCGAGAGAACATTCTGCTGATACAGCGCCTCCGCTTTTTGGTTGAAGGTGGTGGCGGGCTTGCGGTACATGAGGGTCAGGGATACCCCGTTATCAAACTCCACACCGTGCTTCAGCACATCCAGCAGGCTGCGGCTTTTCTTATTGACCTCATTGTTGATGTAGTTGAGGATGGTCTGGCGGGTCCTGTCGCCATAGAGTTTTTCCAGTCGAGCCAATGCATCCGACTGAGTGGCTTGCAAAAAGGAGAACAGCAACTCCACATCCATGCCGTAGCCGGGATCGTAAGCTGTAGAGGGACGGACCTGATAGCCGTTTTCCTTCCGCAGCATTTCCAGAATGTATGCCTGATAATCTGCCCGTTCCTTTAATTGCCCTGCTTTGATGGCCATCTCACTGCACCTCCTTCACTCGTTTTTTACCGGTGACATATTCGTAGATGAGAGATTTTTTGTGCTGCATCAACAGATTCAATTGTTCCTGTTTATCATTTAAGATTTTATCAATGTAACCACATTTATAATTCAGAAAAGCTACAATTGCTTTTTGCTCCTCAATAGGAGGAACCATAATCTTTAGTGATAATAAAAGTTGATTATCAACACTCTCTACCGTCGTTTTGTCTTTAATAATCACCGATAAAAGTGCGTCATTTTCTCCCTGTATATAGTATTTAAAATAAGCTGGAAGCATCAAATGGTTGAATTGAAATGCCTTAATGTCTTGGTTGATTGTGGCGGGAACGCCCAACAGTGCAACCGGTATAGTGTGCTGTAATATTCCGGAACGTACGACCATTACCAAAGTACCTGCTGGCATTAATTGTGTAGAGCAACTGTTAATTGCTTCTTCACTGATATGAAGGCTTGTATCCTTAATAATATCGGATTTTACTTCTTGTGAAGATACCCAAGGAATATTACCTTCCCAATAGGACAATACATCCTTGCTTGGAGTTGCTCCACTGCAAAGACTGGCAAGGTGCCTCACCCGGCTAATTTTCCAATGTTCGGGAATTTCTCCAATCCACTCAACACCACTGTCCTTCATCGGCACAGACTTGTCCAGCCCCTTGGTTACCGTTTCGGTAATCAGGGATTTTTTGTATTGCTGCAAAAGAGCAATCTGTTTTTCCAAATCTGCGGCAATGCTGTCAATCTGGGCACATTCTTTGTCTAGAAAATCAGCGATGGCTACCTGTTCGTCTATGCTCATGATACATATAGGTAACTCACCGAATTTTTCTTTAGTAAAATGAGCGATTGTTGCTTTATTGCAAATGAGATCAACAATGCCATAATTCTTAAGAAAAAACAGCCAATAATAAATGAATCTATTATCGCTCAGAGCATTTTGGCGAACTCTATGAACTGCATTTTGGAGATAGCATTCGTCCAATTCATTTCTCCATATACAAGAAACGGCAACATCTCCTCCCTCTGAAACAAGAAGATCTCCATCAAGTAAGCGATATTGTTTCTTTTCCGCTGGAGAGAACCACATTTGTTTCAAGATGGATGTATCAACACCAGCCCAAGTTATATTCGCAGAACACATATAATGTTCTAATGTGTCAGTAGAATTTTCCTGTATTGGTTGCAACATTTTGCCTAAACTTATTTGATAATGATATTTAATTCGACTTGTTTCCCAATTATTTGGAATATCTCCAATCCAGTCAATTCCACTGGGTTTCATCTTCTCTGCCATTACACTCCCTCGCTTTCCTGCAAGGCTGCAATTTTTTCGGAGAGGGATTTTTCCAGTTTCATAAACCGGGCCAGCAAATCATCTGCCTTTTCCGGCTCCTTGTACTCGTAAAAGAATCGGGTAAACGGGAATTCTGCGCCCAGTTTTTCTTTATTGGTAGCGCTTTCCTTTTTCTCCGGGTCAAATTCATAGGCCCAGATAGCATCCGGTACATGGGGATATACTTCCGCCTCAAAATATTTCTCCGGGTCCTGGGTGAGTTTGATGATCTCAGTGTCCTTGGTGGTGGTATCCTTGACAATTTCGCCCTTGCGGTCTTTCTGCACTACGGCGGTTTTGTCCATCACCGTCAGCACCATGGCAATGCCAGTCAACCGGCTGGAAGACATTCCCTCCACCTTGACCAACAAGGATTTCAGATACTTTTCAAACTCGCCATAATCCATAAACACACGGTCAGAGCGGTTGGCTTCCAGAATGGTCAACACATCCGTCACAAACTGCTGGCCCGCCAGATATTTCTGGTATTTCTTCTCGTCGGCAGCACTGCGGGGGTTCATCTCTTTCAACTGCTCAAAATCCGTCTCATTGAAAATGCTGGAGTTACTGGCGAAGTAACTGCTGGTCCGCAGCCGCTCGATGCTCTCCGCATCCAGCACACCCCGGCGCTGCAACGGCTGATAGACCGCATACTCCTTGTACATAAACTCCTTGTTGGGGAAAATCTTGCAGTACTGGTTTTCCTCAAAGTTGGAGTACAGCTCGGTGATTTTTACCATGCTATCCCGGTCGATTTCACGGCGCTTTTTGCCCAAAGATTTGCGCAGGGGCTTCCACATATCCACCGCATTGATCAGCTGCACCTTTCCACGGCGGTCGGGTCGCTTGTTGCGGGACAGAATGAAAATATAAATACCGATGTCGGTGTTATAGAAAAGCTGGGTAGGAAGAGCAATAATGGCTTCAATTAAATCTTCCTCCAGCATCCAGCGCCGGATTTGGCTTTCACCGCTGGTGGTTCCGCCGGAGAAAAGAGGCGAACCATTGGTAATAATCGCTGCACGCCCGTTTTTCTCATCCAGCTTATTGATGGCGTGCTGCATGAACAGCAGCTGGGCGTCACCGGTTCCGGGAAGACCGTGCTCAAACCGTCCGCCTTTCTTATTTTCCTCACGGACTATCTTCTCTTGTCCTTCCGGTGCATCTTTGCCGCCCCAGGGTGTACCAAACGGGGGATTCATAATCACCAGCCGCATCTTCTGATCCGGGAAGCAGTCCGTTTTCAGGGTGTTGGCTTCCTCATCACCCATGATGTTTTTCACATCCTGGCCTTTGATGAGCATATCCGCCAGACAAATGGCATAGGATTCGGGGTTGATTTCCTGTCCAAACAAGCGCACATCCACATAGGGATTTTTGCGGCGCAGGAAATCATAGGTAGTGGACAGCATACCGCCCGAACCACAGGCAGCGTCCAGTACGGTTGCGATCTTGCCCTCATCGGTCAGCAGATCATTGCAGCCCTCTGCCAGCAGTACATTGACCATCAGACGAATCACTTCACGGGGCGTATAGTGATCACCGGCCTCGGCGTTTTCAGAAAAACGACGGATAATATCCTCGAAAATGTAGCCCATCTTCATGCTGTCTACATGGGCAGGGTACAAATCCAAATCGGAGAACTTTTTAACCACGCTGTAAAGACGGTTGCTCTTGTCCATCTTGTCGATCTGAGTACTGAATTTCAGCAGTTTTTCTAGAATCAACTGGATGTTGGCGGAAAAGCCTTCAATGTAAGACTTAAGATTGGACGCAATGCTGTCGCTGTCATCCAGAAGGCGTTTAAGAGTAAACTCGCTGGTGTTGTAAAAAGGATATTTGGAAACCTGGCAAAGGAGCGCAGCAGGGAGGTTGGGGTTCTGCTTGTGCTTTGCCACAACTGCATCTTTGGTAGCCTCCAAAGCGCACTCAAATCGACGGATAATGACCATGGGGATAATAACGTCCTTATATTTATCCGAGGTATAAGCTCCACGGAGAGAGTTGGCAATGGACCAGACCAATCCAACTTCCTTGCTTACGTCAATGGACGTATCATCAAACATAACTTCGTAAAAATACTTATCTCTCATTTTATGGGTTCTCCTTCACTATTCTCTTGAAAAGACGCAAACAGGGCAGCAACACTTTCGATCTGATCGGAGGTCAGATTACAGCCCTCCAGCTTTCGCATTGCATCTACCAAATCCTTGTTTTGTGTGATAGTTCGGCAAATATCCGGCGGAGGCACTTTCCGAATTGCCATATACAGGCGATCCATACGCTGGCGTGCCTGCAAATCCGGTTTTAGCTCCTTAATCAGCTTGTCATAGACCTCCGCTGTTGGAGCGTTAACACCGTCTTCTATATATTTCATGTTAGAACGGGGCAGACCGACCCTTTTGGCTAATTGGGATTGGCTGAGCGTTCCACGGCAATCACGAATCAATAAACCGAGTTCGATTATCATGCCCTTGGCTTGTTGATCCACAGCCACCTTGTTAGGCAATTCGGCACCTCCTTTCCATAATTGTTCTATGTTCTATAACATAGAATAATTATACCAATCCGGCATTGATAAATCAACAAAATTCATCGTTTTTCTGCGCTGTCTACAACAAAAATTTGCCCTATCCGTACGCAAAATACGAATAGGGCAAATGAAAGTATTACAGGCGTTCTTCTTGTCTTGTGATATCTTTTGTTTTTGTGCTGGGTCGGAATAAATTCCACAGGCCATTTCGCTCTATCACCGTTTCGTAACGATGGAGTTTATTCCGCAAAAGTTCATTTTGCTGCTCTAAACCTGCGGTGTTGAGCTGACCACGAACGGACTTATACTCTGCCAGCTCTGCGGTCAGTGCGGCGACCTTAGCTTTCAACTCGCTTATCACTTTCATCGCTGCTTCCAAAGCCTTTTGTAGCTTGGATTCCTTGCGCTCCTGGACATAGAACTTCTTTGCCGTAGCTGCCAGATTTTCATATTCAGAACGTTCCAACATAACTTTAGAGGAAAACGGAACGGCATGGGGTTCTATTTGCTCCACTTTCTGAACGGCAATCTGCTGTTTTTGAATATTCTCAATTTTCTTTTCCAGCGAAGCTGCCTGTTGCTCTTTCTGCTGTGTTTGTGCTGTGAGTTGCTCCAATCGTTCCTGTTCCCGTTCCACCTTGAACTGTGTCACGGTCAAATGCTCCTCGGAACTGCCCCGTTCTCCACGCTCCACATCCGTATATCCAGCGTTTCTCATAGCTTGGAAGAAATCATCCTGGAGGACACTGTAAGACTTTCGCAGTACCGGCTTGCCATTCTTCTGGAGAATAGGCACACCCTGTTCATCCAATGCCGGTTTGGACAGCCATTTTTTGCTGCTGCTCACCTGCATAATGGTTTCCTTGATTGTTCCCACAAGAGACTTGTCTTTGCACCTCTTGGACCAGAGGATCTGCTTCTCCACAACTGGGACATAGACCACATGGAGATGATAGTGGAACACATCCTGCCCCAGTGCTTCGGACATAGCCCGGTTGCGCTCATCGGCGTGCATAACAGCGGAGAGAATATACTGTTCGCCGCCAACGATCTCTATGGCAGCCCTGTAAGCGTCCTCATAAAATCGCTTGGCAAACTCATATCCGCCATGGTTATAGAAGTAGGCGGAGTTTACATCAAAAATCAATTCCCCGTAAAGGTTGGCATCCGTTTTCAGGCCACGAGTGGAGATTACACCATCCTTTTCCATCTGTGCAAACATCTCTGCATATCCGGCGGTGGGCTTCTTAAAATGGATGTTCTGAGGGGTGCGTTCTGGTATAATATCTGGGTTGGTGTAGGATTCCTTTTCTCGTTCATTGTGCCGCTGAGCATTACCGATTTTGGCGGCGGTCAGGTTTACGTTTCTTGCGCTGGTACGGTCAATCCCGTCGTTTCTCGCCATAGAGCTCCTTTCACGTTTGTACGACCTGCGGGCCGGGGCGCACTTCCTGCGGAAGTGTAATAACCCACTATGATACTTTCATCCTGCGGCTGCAAAGTAT
>ENA-UOIY01002380-UOIY01002380.1-human-gut-metagenome-genome-assembly--contig:-P114-NODE-2380-length-14547-cov-5.380210_pt1 | contig 14547 bp, 11 predicted proteins | sample MGYA00242335_ERZ723882 | MGnify/ENA metagenome assembly ERZ723882
ATTGTAGCCGCACTGGCGCTTTTGGCGGGCGACGAGATCCAGCGCGGTGTAGCTGCGCGGATGACCGACGTGCAGACCAGCGGCCGAGGGATACGGGAACTCGACCAAGGCGTAGAATTTGGGCTTGGAATGGTCGATCCCGGCATGGAAGGTATCTTCGTCCTCCCACACCTTCTGCCATTTGGCCTCAACGGTTTTGAAATCGTATTTCATACTCTATCTTTTCTCCCCACGTTGATAATGTAAATGGGTTTTGCTGTAAGGTTATTCAGCCGGGGTCCCGGTCTCTTCCGGCAGCCATTCGCTGGCGGGCACGGGCTTGGCATCGGCCCACAGGTGTTCCAGGTCGTAGTAGTCATGGGCTTCCTGGGTAAAGACGTGGACGATAACGCTGCCGTAGTCCAGCAGCACCCAGCGCTTGCCGTCGTGGCCCTCGGTGCGCAGCACCTGCACGCCCTCGCGGCCCAGCTGGAACTCGGCTTCATCGGCCAGGGCACCCACATGGGTGGTGGAGTTGCCGGTGGCGATGACAAAATACTCGGTAACGGTGGTCAGGTCCTCAACCTCCAGAATGTGGATGTTAAAGGCCTTTTTGGCGTCCAGCGCGCGGGCCAGACGGATGGCAAGTTCTCTGCTTTCCATAGGGTTCTCCTTATTTTAAGCGGCCGGTTCGCTGGTGGATTCGGATTCAGACGCGGCGGGTTCGTTCGCCATAACGTCCTGCACCTGGTTGGAACCGTCGATGTTATCGTTCTTCTGAGCGTCGTCGGCTTCGCTCATCAGGCCGCCAAGGACCTGAATATTGGGATCCGAAGCAGTCAGGCCGGATGTATCAACGACGTTGTCGCACAGGTTGAGCTGGCTGGCATCGACCGGGCCGGTATTCTCGCGGAAATACTCGTTCAGCAGGTCGGCGTCGGCCTGTCGTGCTGCATACAGCAGCGCCTGGCCCTGATACTGCGGGCCGCTGAACACCGGCATCTGACAGATCATGATCTTACTGGAATCGATCTTGAGCATACTGATTGCAAAGCTGACGAGCTTCGACGCCGAGAGGTCGGTCTCCATATAATTCAGCACGGCGGGGGTCAGCTTTGCCACGTCAAAGACATTGTCGATGCTCTTGAGGCGGCGGAACAAAGCGGCGTAGAACTGGCGCTGCATATTCAGGCGGCCCAGGTCGCCATTGTTGTAAATGTGGCGCGCACGCAGCAGGAATTCGCAGGCATCGCCCTTCAGCGTCTGGTAGCCCTGCGAAATGTGGCTGCCCTGGTAGTCCATATCCTGCGGGACATAGATCTCGACGCCGCCAAAGAGGTCGACCAGTTCGGTCAGCATTTCCAGGCGGATGGTGACATAACCATCAATGGGGATCTTGTACTGGTCGGCGACCAGCTCACACAGGGCGGCCATATTGTTGTTGTTATCGCTGCCCTGGGTCTTGGCAACGCCGTTGATGCGGTAGTTGCCGGAAACGCTTGCATCGGTCGTGACCATCGTGTCACGCGGGATTTGCAGCATCTTCAGCTCGCCGGTCTTGTTGTTGAAGTGGACGTACAGGATCATATCGGTCATGCCGTCGTTGACATCGGAGTCGTTGGAGGAACCGGCGGCCAGGTTGCCCGTGGAAGAACGGTCGACACCGGTGACAAGGATGTTCAACTCGTCGTCCTGGAACTCTTTGGGGGTGTTGACCAGCTGGTTCAGCTTGATGCTGCCGCCCTGGGGGGCGATGGCACCCATGATGAGCGCATATGCGCCGCCGAAGATCAGCACGATCACCAGCAGGGTGATAAGCAGGATCTTCCACCAAGTGCCTTTCTTTTTCTTCTTTTTCCCGCCGCCTTTGCCGCCTTTGCCGCCTTTTTTGCCGTGGGGCTTGGCGTCGGCAGGCTCACCGCCGCGGGGCGGTTTGCGGCGGCCGCCGCCGGAGGCATGGTGGGTGCGGGGAGCGTCCTCTTCTGCCGGGCGGGCCTTGCGGGCGCGCGGGGCTTCTTCCATCTGGATGCCGCCGGCGGGAACCGCCTCGTCATAATTAAAGGCGGGGCGGCTGCCCTGGGCCTTGTTTACATCCAGCTGCTGCACCTGGGCGCGCGGGCGGGCAGGCTGTGCCGTGCCCTCGCGGTGGATGGTGCGCTGCTGCGGCTGCTGGGCCGCAGGCCGGTTCTGGCGGCTGATCTGGATTTCCCGCGTGGGGAACTGTACGGTGTTGCCGTACTTGCGCTCGGCCGCAGCGCGGTAGGCCAGGGCCTGGCGCTGGGCAGGGGGCCGCTCGCGCGGGGCCTCCTGAGCCGGGGCTTGCTGCACAGGCTGAGCCGGGGCTTGCTGCACAGGCTGAGCCGGGGCTTGCTGCACAGGCGGCTGCTGCGGGATCTGCTGGCGGATCTGCCGTGCTTGTTGCTGGGTGCGCATGGGCTGCTGGATGGTACGGCGGCGGGCATTCTGGTTGGCCTGCTCCTGTGCACGGCGGCGGGCAGCCTCGTACTGGGACTGGTCAAAGCCGCCGGACGCGCTGCCGGTATTGAGCTTACGCGGTTCGCTCATTGTGTTTCCTCCCTGTTTTTGGAGTTGGCGGGAACGGACACGATGCAGCGCGAAATTCCGGCGCAGGCAAAGCGTGTTGGGTTCCCTTTACGGTTCTTGCAAATGCTCTTTTGCATACTCGTAAGCGGCTACACTTTCAGGGTCCAGTGTGCTGCCCTTTTCTTCCTCAATATCTATGCTGCGCTTGAGTGCGTCGCACTAAGCCCGATCCAGGTCCTGCATTTCGAGTTTGCGCAGGTCGTCCACGCCGGGCCAGTCGCGCTCGGCGCTGGACATATCGGCCAGATAGATGATCTTGTCCAGTTTGCTCATGTTCGGCTTGCCGGTGGTGTGGCAGCGGATGGCGGACAAGATCTCGGGATCGGTAACGCCCCATTGGGTCTCGGCCAGGATGGCTGCGGCGATGCCATGCCACACGGGCGATGGGCGCGCAGGGGCATTTTCTGCTATTATAGCATTATCGGCAAAAATCTGCAACAACTCTGATTTTGGCAGTTCTTTGGCAGAATCATGCAAAATTGCCGCCACAGCGGCCTTTTCCGGGTCTGTGCCCCATTGCTTTGCCAGTTTTACCGCCATTTTTTTTACATTTTTGGTGTGCGTCCAGCGTTTTTCGCTCAGGCGCGGCTTCACCAACGCTTTGGCTTCTTCACAGGTCATGGGTTTTGAACCTTCTTTTTTTTGGGGGGTGTGGGATGTATCCATAGTGACATGTAGGGGCGAGCACTGCTCGCCCGTGGCTGTTTGCGCCGCCACGCAGCGCAGCGGGCGGATATGGAATCCGCCCCTACCGCTCGTAGGGGAGCATTCAATATGCTCCCGCGGCGTTCCGCGGCCAGGTGTGACTCCTGCGGGCGAACAATGTTCGCCCCTACGTTCTTTACACGTTGCAAGTACCTACTTATATAAATGCTTTTCCTGCACCACGCGCAGGGTTTCGGGGGGGAGTACTTCGGGCCAGCGTTCAAGCGGGACCCTGCCGCTGCGGATGTCGCTGGATGCACAGGGGTAGGCTTCAGCCCGGGCAAACAGCACCCTGCCTCCCTCGGCGGTCAGCGCGGCGGCAGCGGCCTGCAAGGCGGGTTCGTCACCCGCTTCGCGGCTTTCCACCACCAGCGCGGCCATCGAAAGCATATCCCGCCAGCGGTACCACGCGGTAAAGGTCAGCAGCATGTCACTGCCAACGCAGAGGTACAGCTCGGCCCCGGGGTAGGCTTCGCACAGCATTTCCAGCGTATGCACGGTGTAGCTGCGCCCGCCCTGGCGTATCTCCCAGTCGCTGACCTCCACCGCCGGGCTGAGCGCCGTAAAGCATTGGCACATCGCCAGGCGTACATCGCCGGGGGTAGTGCTTGCCTTTTTGTGCGGCGGGATACCGGCAGGCATAACGATCGCCTTATCGGGCCGCACGCAGGTCAGCGCGGCGCGCAGATTGTTCATGTGGCCGTTGTGGGGCGGGTCGAACGTGCCGCCGTAGAGCAGCACTTTTTTAGCGGCACCCATTATTTTGCCAGGATGGCGTCAAAGGCGCTTTCCTTTTTCTTCTGCTTGAACAGCACGAACTTGCGGCCGATGACCTGCACGCACTCGCAGCCCAGCGCTTCGCACAGGGCGTCGGCGGCTTCGCGGGCCGAATACTCGCTGTTTTCCAGCACCTTAATTTTGATCAGTTCGCGGGCGGCGATGCAGTCGGCCAGGCCCTGGATGAGCGTTTCGTCGATCTCGCCCTTGCCGATCTGGAAAACGGGGTCGATGGTGTTGGCAGCGCTGCGCAGGGCGGCGCGCTGTTTGCTGGTTAAAGCCATAGTGGTCTCCTTTTTTTGTAAAATCTTATTGTAAAAACGCGGGCAGCTGTTCGGCCAGTTTTTCCATGGCGCGGCCGCGGTGGCTGATGGCGTCCTTTTCGGCATCGGTCAGCTCGGCATAGCTGCGGCGGGCGGTGTTTTCGGTGGTGGTGCCGTCGGGCAGGCCGATGCGGTCGGGCACAAACAGTGGGTCGTAGCCAAAGCCGTTTGTGCCGGTCTCGGCAAAGCTGATGGAGCCCGGGCACTCTCCTGCCACTTCGAGCGTGCGGCCATCGGGCAGCATAAAGCAGATGGCCGAGACAAACTGCGCGGCGCGGCCGCCCACCGGGACAGCTTCCATCTCGTGCAAGAGTTTCGCGTTGTTGGCGGCGTCATCGCCGTGGCAGCCTGCATAGCGGGCGCTGTAAACGCCGGGCGCGCCGTGCAGCGCGTCAACACACAGGCCGGAGTCATCGGCCACAGTGGGCAGGCCGCTGGCCTTGCAGAACGCTTCGGCCTTGATGCGGGCATTCTCGGCAAAGGTGGTGCCGGTTTCCTCGGGGTCAAGGTCTATCCCCAAATCGCGCAGGCTCCTGACCTCGTGGCCCATCTGCTCCAGAATGCGGCGCAGTTCTTTCAGTTTGCCAGCGTTGTTGCTGGCGGCGCATACGATCATGCCTGTTCCTCCCCGGCGTTTTCATCCACTTCTTCGTTCTTTTTCTGCAAGGCTTCCTCGGGCAGCAGCGTTTCGACAAAGGTCTGGGCGTTGAACTCCATCAGATCGTCGATCTTTTCGCCCACACCGATGAAACGGATGGGCAGGCCGAGGTTTTCCCACACGGAAACGGCGCAGCCGCCGCGCGGAGTGCCGTCCAGCTTGGTCAGCACAATGCCGGTGGCACCGGCGGCGCGGCAGAACTCCTCGGCCTGGCTGATGGCGTTCTGGCCGGTGATGGCGTCCAGCACCAGCAGCACTTCGAGGCTGGCTTCGGGGCTGGCCTTTTTGACGCTGCGGGAAATTTTCGCCAGCTCGTCCATCAGACCTTTTTTGTTGTGCAGGCGGCCTGCGGTATCGGCAATGACCATGTCATAGCCCTTGGCGGTCGCGCTTTTGACGGCGTCAAAGATGACGGCGGCGGGGTCGGCACCCTGCCCGGCCTGCACCAACGGCACACCGGCACGGTCGGCCCACAGTTCCAGCTGTTCACTGGCGGCGGCGCGGAAGGTGTCGCCCGCGGCCAGCATGACGCGCTTGCCCTTATCCTTGTACAGATGGGCCAGCTTGGCGATGGTCGTCGTTTTGCCGACCCCGTTGACGCCGATAACAAGGATGACGGCGGGCTTGCCGTCAAGGTCCATCGGGTAGCGGGGGGTCAGCTCCCGGCAGATGATCTCGCGCAGCTCGTCCAGCGCTTCCGGGCCGGTCTTGAGGTGCTTCTCCGCGACGTCATCGCGCAGCTCATCCACCAGGCTCACGGCGCACATGGGGCCGACGTCGGCCAAAATGAGCTGTTCTTCCAGGGTATCATACAGGTCATCGTCGATCTGCGCATGGGTCAACGTGTTGACGATGTTCTGGAAAAAGCCGGTGCGGGTCTTTTCCAGGCCATACTTCATTTTTTGCTGTTCCTGGAACTCCTGCTCCGAGATATCGCGCTTGAAAAAGTTGAAAAATCCCATGGGAAACCTCCCTTTTTATCATGGCAATACCGCACAATTCTAAGTGCCGATACGGCGAGTGAGATCCGCTGGAGCGGTGCTTAAGCCGTCAGGCGGGAATTGTGCGGTGCTACCTTAGGTGATGAGGTCTGCGCTGACTTTGTCAAGGTCAAGGCGCAGGATCTTGGAAACGCCGTCCTCCTGCATGGTGACGCCGTACAGTACGTCGGCGGCTTCCATCGTGCCGCGGCGGTGGGTGATGACGATGAACTGGGTGTGGTCGGTCATGCGGCGCAGGTACTGCGCGTAACGGGCCACGTTGACGTCGTCCAGCGCAGCTTCGATCTCATCGAGGAAGCAGAACGGCGCGGGATTGACGTTGAGAATGGCAAAATAGATTGAAATAGCGACCAATGCCTGCTCGCCGCCGGAGAGGGCGCTCAGGTTTTTGATGACCTTGCCCGGGGGCGAGACTTCGATTTCGATGCCGGATTCCAGCACATTGCTTTCGTCCGAGAGGTAGAGCCGCGCATGGCCGCCGCCGAACAGTTCTTTAAAGATCAGCTGGAAGTGGTTGTTGATCTGCTTGAAGCTCGTCGTGAACAGCTCTTCCATCTCGCTGCACAGTTCAGCGATCATGCGGGTCAGCTCGCTCTTGGCCTTTTCGACGTCCGTGACCTGGGCTTTCAGGAAGTCGTAACGTTCCTTGACTTCCTTATATTCCTCGATGGCACCGACGTTGACGTTGCCCAAACTGCGGATCTTGCTGCGGACCTCGGCCACGCTGCGGCGCAGCTCGGTCAGGGATTCAAACTCGACACAGAGGTCTTTCGCTTCGCCTGCGGTGAGCTGGTACTCCTCCCACAGCTTGGTGTTGGTGTCGTTCAACTCGTTTTCGGCGGCGGTGCGGCGCTCGGCCAAGCGGGCCATCTCGCCGCTCATCCGCTCGCGCTCGTCGGTCAGGGCGCGGTTCTCCTGCCCTAAGCGGGCCACGGCGGCTTCCTTTTCCATACGGGCGGCGTTGGCGGCGCGGATGGCTTCTTCCGCTGCGGCGATCTTTTCTTTATTGTCGGTGCGGGTGCGCTCGATCTCGGCGATCTTCAGGGCGTTGGCCTCGATCTTGGCCTTGGCGGCTTCGATGGCGGCGTTCAACTCGCGGGCGCGGGCTTCGGCCTCGCCGGTGCGGCTCTGCAATCCCTCGAGCGCGGCTTCGTGCAGGCCGATGTCCTTCTCGTTGGCCAGGCGCTGCATCTGGTTTTCGCTCAGCTCGCCCGTGATGCGTTCGCGCTCGGCGGTCAGGCTGCCGGTGCTCTCGCCCAGTTCGGCCAGCTCGCCGTTGTAAGTCGTCAGCTCTTCCTCGGCCTTGGCGCGGGCAGCTTCGGCTTCGGCGCAGGCGGTCTCGTTCTGGGTCACGGCGGCCTGCTGGGCTTCGATCTCAGCGGTCAGGCTGCGGGTGTTTTCCTCGTGCTGGGCCACGGCGGCAGTCAGGCGGTCGAGTTCCAGCGAAGCGCGCAGCCGTTCGGACGAAGCGTTCATGCCCTCGGCCTCGGCACCGGAAAGCTGGGCGGTGAGGTTATCGACCTCAGCCTTGCGGGCTTCCAGTTCCTTTTCAGCGTCTGCACGTTTTTTATCAAGCTTGACAAGGCGTGCGCGCAGCTCGTCCAACTCCTGCTTGCGGCTGAACACACCGACGCTGCGGGCTGTGGAACCACCGGTGAACGAACCGCCGGCGTTGATGACCTGACCGTCCAGCGTGACGATGCGGTTGCGGTAGCCAAGGTTTTTGGCCACGGCGGAAGCTTCGGACAGATCCTCGACCACGATGATGCGGCCGAGCAGGTTGTCGATGATGTGCTGGTAGCGCGGATCACACTTGACCAGATCGGCGGCGACTTCGGCAGTGCCGGTCAACCGCCCGGTGAAGCGGGAGCCCTGCACGGTGTCCAGCGGCAGGAAGGTGGCGCGGCCTGCGCGCTCGTCCTTCAAAAAGCCGATGGCGGCGCGGGCGCAGCCCTGATCCTCGACCACAATATTTTGCAGCGCAAAGCCGAGGGCGGTCTCGATGGCGACCTCGTAGCCTTTTTCGACGGTCAGGATGCCCGCCACGGGGCCGATGATGCCGCGCAGACGGCGGCCTGCAGCAGCGCGCATGACGGCCTTGACGCTTTGCTGGTAGCCGTCCATGTTGCGCTCCAGATCTTCCAGAATATGGATGCGCTGGGAGGTGTTGGACCGCTCTTTGTCGGCCTTTTGCAGAGCGTCCGCGGCTTCGGCATGCTGGCGGCGGCGGCTTTCGAGCTTGAGCTTTAAGCCCGCCTTGATGTTATCGTTGCGGGTAACGGCATCCTCGGCGTCCTTTAAGCGGCGCTCGGCGCGGCGCTTTTCTTCCTCGGCGGCGGCGGCAGATGTTTCGAGTTCTGCGGCCTGCTGCTGCGCTTCGGCCAGGCGCTGGGCGGCGGCTTCGCGGGCCGACTGGGCCGACGCGGCGCGCACTTTGGCGGCGGTGGCAGTATCCTGCAAGCGTGCGATGGCGGCGTCGATGACATCGTGGCGCTGGCCACTGGCGGCGGCTTTTTCTTCCAGCGCGTGGAGCTCAGCGCGCAGTTCGGTCACGCGGGCATCCAGCGCGGCGACCTCGCCGTGCAGTTTTTCGATGGCAGCTTTATGGCCTGCGGCCTCGGTCTCGATGGACTGACGGCCCTGCCCGGCACGCTCGAGTTCGCTGGTGGCTTCGTCGATGCGGAAACGGCTGTGCTCGCTCTCGTTTTTCAAAACCGCGATTTCGCTCTCGCTGCCGGCGTTGGCCTCGGTCACGGCGCGGATATCAGCATTGGCCTGCTCGACCTGCAAGACAAGCTGCTGGGCCTCTTCACGCAGGGCGGCGCTTTTTTCGTCGAACTCGTCCAGCTGGCGGCTCAAACGCTCGTAGTCGGCCTGGGCAGCTTCAAACTTGCGCTGCTGGTCGCGCACGGTATCGTTGGCGCGGCGGATGGCATCGACCCAGAGGGTGACTTCCAGGCTTTTACGGCGCTCGGACAGTTCCAGGAACTGCTGGGCCTTTTCGCTGTCGCGCTTCAGGGGGCCGACGCGCTTTTCCAGTTCGCCCAAAATATCGCGCAGACGTTCGAGGTTGCCCTCGGCGGCTTCAAGGCGGCGCTCGGCCTCGTTTTTGCGGTAGCGGTATTTGGCAATGCCGGACGCTTCCTCGAAAATTTCGCGGCGCTCGGCCGATTTGGCACCGACGATCTCGGCGATGCGGCCCTGGCCGACGATGGCGTAACCGTCGCGGCCAATGCCGGTATCCAGCAGCAGTTCGTAGACGTCCTTCAGGCGGACGTTCTGGCCGTTGATGGAATACTCGCTCTCGCCGCTGCGGTAGTAACGGCGGCCGATGGTGACTTCGTCAGCGTCCATATCCAGACCGTGGTCGCTGTTGTCGATGGTCAGCGCGACCGAGGCAAAGCCCATGGCACCGCGGCTTTGGGTACCGCCGAAGATGACGTCCTCCATTTTGCCGGAGCCGCGCAGCTGCTTGGAGCTGGTTTCGCCCAGCACCCAGCGGATGGAGTCGGAAATATTCGATTTGCCGGAGCCGTTCGGCCCGACCACGCCGGTGATACCCTCGCCGATGGTGATTTTCGTTTTATCGGGGAAGGATTTGAAACCTTGGATTTCCAGTTCTTTCAGGCGCATGTATGGTTAAAACCTTTCGCGTAGGTTGGTTGGTTACGACAGGATGCTGTTTAGCGGGCGAGCCATGCTCGCCCCTACAGAAATGCTTTTCCTTATATTACCGCAATTTTTCCAGCGCCAGTTTGGCGGCGTGCTGTTCGGCGGCTTTTTTGCTGCGGCCGACGGCTTCGGCCAGCTTTTCGCCGTTGCGCCATACGCAGACGGTAAACTGCTTGGCGTGGTCGGGGCCGGTCTCACCGGTGACTTCATAGCGCAGCACAGCGTTGGGATCCTGCTGGACGACCTCTTGCAGCTGGGTCTTGTAGTCCTCCTCGGCGGTCTTACCCTCGGTGATAAAGGGCAGGATGAAATTGCGGGCCACTTCCATGCCGCCGTCGAGATACAGCGCGGCGATGACGGCCTCGAACGCATCCGACACAACACTGGGGCGGTTGCGGCCGCCGCCAAGATCCTCGCCATGGCCCAGGCGCAGGTATTCGCCCAGATGGATCTCCTGCGCGAACTGGAACAGCGCATCCTCGCTGACAAGGCTGGCGCGCATGCGGGTCAGCTCGCCTTCGGGCTGGCCGGACTGGTGGAACAGGTAGTCCGCCACTACGACGGACAGCACGCTGTCGCCCAAAAATTCCAGCCGCTCATTGTGGGTAGTGGCGACCTTGCTCTCGTTGGCAAAGCTGGTGTGGGTCAGTGCAATGCGCAGCAGCGCAGGATTTTTAAAGGTGTAATGCAGCACCTGCTGCAATTCTTCCGGTTTTTTTGCCATCTGTCTCATGCCTTTCTTAAAACAGTACGATAGCGTTTATTCTTTCTCGGCTTCGGCAGGCTCGGCCTTTTCGGCCACGGCGGCCAGGGCTGTCTGCATGGTGCCGCACAGGTCGTTGGCAACGCAGAGTTTGGCCTGGCGGATGGCATTTTTGATACCCTTGGCGTGGCTGGAGCCATGTGCCTTGATGACCGGCTTGGCTGCGCCCAGCAGCGGCGCACCGCCGACTTCCTCGGAATCCATCATCCGTTTCAGCTCGCCCAGGCCGCCTTTGATGCCCAGGTAGCTGAGTTTGGTGACAAGGTTTTGCAGGAAAATTTTCTTGAGCATGCCCAGCAGCGTCTTGGCAACACCCTCGGTCAGCTTGAGCACGACATTGCCGACGAAACCGTCGCAGACGACGACATCGACCTCTCCGTCCATGATGTAGCGCGGCTCGATGTTGCCCACAAAGTGGATGCAGGGGTTTGCTTTCAGCAGCTGATGGGCTTCGCGGTAGATGGGCGTGCCCTTGGTTTCCTCAGCACCGTTATTGACCAGCGCAACCTTAGGGGTGGTGCGGTCCATGATCTTTTCGGCATAGACGCTGCCCATCGTGCCGAAAGCGTTCAGCATTTCGGCGCGGCACTCGACATTCGCGCCGCAGTCCAGCAGCAGAAAGTTCTGCTTGGCACCGGGCATCGGGGTGGCCAGCGCCGGGCGCTTGACGCCCTTGATGGTGCGCACGATCAGGCTGGTGCCCACGTGCAGTGCGCCCGTGGAACCGGCGCTGACGAAGGCATCACCCTCGCCGTTTTTCAGCATCGTCAGGCCTTTGACCAGGCTGGAATCTTTTTTGTGGCGCACCGACTTGACGGGGTCGTCGTGCATGTAGATGTTCTCGGTACAGTTTACGATTGTGAACGGTGGAAGGTCAATTTTGTTCTGGGCAGAGAAGAACGTGATGGTAGAATCCTCACCCAGCAGCACCAGTTCCCTGCCGTCGCCAAACTCGGCTGCGGCCTGGGCGGCACCCTGCAGCACACACAGCGGGGCATTATCGCCGCCCATTGCATCCACTAAAATTTTCATTTGTTTTCCTCCACCCATGCTTGCATGGCGTCCTGTGCGTTCTGCGAAAGTGCGGCGTACCGCTCGCGCTTATCGCGGATGGCGTTGATTTCTTCGGTCCGGGGCAAAATGCCCATGTTGGCACCCATGGGCTGGAAGTCCTTGTTGGGCGTAGTGATGTAATCAAGCAGTGCGCCGCACATGGTATTGGCGGGCGGCGGGGGCAGCGCGCGCCCCTGCAAGCGGGCCAGAATCTGGTGGGCAGCCAGCAGGCCGCTAGCGGCGCTTTCCATATACCCCTCAAAGCCGGTGATCTGCCCGGCAAAAAACACGTTGGTGTGTTCTTTTAAGAACTGCTGCTTGGTCAGCACGCTGGGGCTTTCCAAAAAAGTGTTGCGGTGCATGACGCCGTAGCGCACGAACTCGGCATGCTCAAGGCCCGGGATCATGCTGAAAACGCGCTTCTGCTCGCCCCATTTGAGGTTGGTCTGGAAGCCGACGAGGTTGTACAGCGTACGGGCGGTGTTCTCGGCGCGCAGCTGCACAGCCGCCCAAGGGCGGTGGCCGGTGCGCGGATCCCGCAGGCCGACCGGGCGCAGCGGACCGAACCGGATGGTATCAGCCCCGCGCGCGGCCATGACCTCAATGGGCATGCAGCCCTCGTAGACCGTCAGGTCGCCGTCGAAATCATGCAGCGGCGCGCGCTCGGCCGCAATGAGGGCGGCATGGAAGATCTCGTACTCTTCCTTATTAAAGGGACAGTTGAGGTAGTCGGCCTCGCCGCGGCCATAGCGGGAAGCGGCGAATACTTTCTCGTAGTCCAGGCTTTCGGCGGTGACGATGGGCGCTACTGCGTCAAAAAAGCTCAGCCGGTGGTCGCCGGTGAGGTTTGCAACTGCTTCGGCCAAGGCACCTTCGGTCAAGGGGCCGCTGGCGACCAACACAGGGGCGCTTTCATCAAGGGCGGTCACTTCCTCACGGTGTACCGTGATATTCGGGTGCTTTTCCACCATCTCCGTGACGGCGGCGGAAAAGACATCGCGGTCCACGGCCAGCGCACCGCCTGCCGCCACGCGGGCGGTCTCGGCAGCCTGCAAAAGATGGCTGCCCATCTTCTTCATTTCGAGCTTGAGCAGGCCGGATGCAGAATCCGGGCGCTCGGCTTTCAGCGAATTGGAGCAGATCAGCTCGGCAAAGCTGGCGCTTTTATGGGCGGGCGAAAACTTGCCCGGTTTTTGTTCGTACAGGTCCACCTGCACACCGGCGTCTGCCAGCCACAGCGCGGCTTCGCACCCCGCCAGACCGGCACCGATCACGTTTACTTGCATAGTCACTTCCTATAGTCAACGAAAGAGCGTTTATTTTTTCTCCACAGGCTTGGTGAAACCGCAGCCCTCTTTGGCGCAATAGAGCTGGCCCTTCTTTTTAAACAGGGTCTGGCCGCACTGGGGGCATTTTTCGGACACAGGCTCATCCCAGGTCATAAAGTAGCACTTGGGATAGTTGCCGCAGCCGTAATAAATGCGCCCCTTCGCGCTTTTGCGCACCAGCATGTGGCCGCCGCACTCGGGGCAGATGCCGCCGGTATCCTTGATGAGCGGGTGGGCGTTGCGGCACTCGGGGAAGCCGGAGCACGCAACAAATTTGCCGTACCGGCCCGATTTGATGACCATGGGGCGGCCGCATTTTTCGCAGATCTCGTCGGTGGGGACGTCCTCGACCTTGACGCGCTTGCCCTCCATGTTCTTCTCGGCATCCTCCAGGCTCTTGGCAAAGCCCTGGTAGAAATCGTCGATGGTGGCGACCCAATCGGCCTTGCCAGCCTCGATGATATCGAGCTTTTTCTCCATATCCGCGCTGAATTTCACGTCCACGATGTTGGGGAACTGTTCCATCATCACGGTGTTGACAGCCTGGCCCAGCGGGGTTGTCTTGAGCTTTTTCTGGTCCTTTTCCACATAGCCGCGGTCCACGATGGTGGTGATGATGGGCGCGTAGGTGGACGGACGGCCGATGCCATTTTCTTCCAGTGCGTGGATCAGCGTGGCTTCGGTGTAGAGCGGCGGCGGCTGGGTGAACTTCTGGTCCGCCGTCAGGCTGCGCAGTTTCAGCGTCTGGCCCTCTTCCAGCGGGGGCAGGGCAGTCTCCTTTTTCTGCTTGTCGTCGGTCGATTCCTCGTACAGCGCGGTAAATCCGTCGAACGAAACACGGAAGCCCGAAGCGCGGAAGAGGTAGTCCCCCGCCGTGATGGACACCGAGACGGTATCCTGCACGCAGTCGGCCATCTGGCTGGCCATAAAGCGGCTCCAGATCAGGCGGTAGAGCTTGGCGGTATCGCCGCTGATACTCTGCTCGACCTCGTCGGGGGTCAGCTCGGGCATAGACGGGCGGATGGCTTCGTGCGCGTCCTGCGCGGCAGTGGCCGAGCGGGACTTCCACTTGCGCTGCGTGTTGCAGACATAGTTTTCGCCCCAGCGGCCCGCGATGAACTTTTTGGCAGCGGCACTGGCTTCGGCAGCGATACGCAGCGAGTCGGTACGCATATAGGTGATCAGACCCACGGTGCCGTGGCCCGCAATGTCAACGCCTTCGTACAGTGTCTGGGCGGCGCGCATCGTGCGGGTGGCCGAGAAGCCAAACGCGCGGCTGGCGTCCTGCTGCAAGGTGGAAGTGATGAACGGCGGCGCGGGCTGGCGGCGGCGCTTGCCTTTTTCCAGCTTGGAGATCGTGTAGCTTTTGCCGTCCAGCGCGGCCACGATGGTATCGGCCTGAGTCTTGTTGGTGACGGTCAGCTTTTTGCCGTCGGCGGTCGCAGCCAAGCGGGCCGTAAAGCCGTTTTTGCTGTTGCCCTGCGGGTAGAGCGCGGCGTCGATGTTCCAGTATTCGTCGGGCTTGAAGTTTTCAATTTCCAGCTCGCGGTCGCGGATCAGGCGCACGGCCACGCTCTGCACGCGGCCTGCGGAAAGGCCGCGGCGGACCTTGCGCCACAAAAACGGGCTGAGCTTGTAGCCCACCAGGCGGTCCAGCACACGGCGGGCCTGCTGGGCGTTGAAC
>ENA-UOIY01002384-UOIY01002384.1-human-gut-metagenome-genome-assembly--contig:-P114-NODE-2384-length-14522-cov-6.692680_pt1 | contig 14522 bp, 9 predicted proteins | sample MGYA00242335_ERZ723882 | MGnify/ENA metagenome assembly ERZ723882
AAAAAGATAGTGTGGGGAGGGACTATATGAGAATTTATTTAGTATTAAAACATATCATCAAAGATCTTGTTGGCCATAGTATACGTCCAAAAGTATACTAATCAATCTAAAAAATGAAAGGAGAAAAAAAGAAGTTATTTAAAAAAATATGTACAATTATTTTATTTTTATATTGTAGTTTATTTGTAATAGGGAATATTAAATTAAATGCTGCTGCGGTTGTTCCTACTGATTATACAGATATATTTGCTAATAGTACTATTGATATCACCGATAATATGGATGACAATTTTGGAGTATTTAGATTTAACAATTTTGGCTCAAGATTTGTTGAAATTTCGTTGGTGGCGACTAGTGATAGCTCAGTTTCATATCCGAGCGGTTCGATTCAGGTAAAGAATGCAGAATATCGCTTAATTAAAAAATGTGATATTCAAGGCTATCAAAGTAATGCTATGAATCAAAATAATCAAAATAAATTTACAGTTTATTTAGCAAACAGCGGATATCATTATTTAGAAATAAATTATGATATGACTGAAATTACAAAGTTAGAAGTTTCTATTAACATTGTAGCTTCAACAAATACGATTAACTTATTTGATTATGGCCAATCAGAGGAATTTACTATAAATCCACTAGTAAATTCAAACTCGTTAGACAAAATTATTCAAATTGATATAAAACAATCTGGACAATACGAAATTTCTTTAACCAATTCATCACAACAAAATAGTTTATATAGACATGTACTTTTAAGAAAGGAAACAAACAATTCCGAAGACTATTTAATAGTAAAAAAGAATATTAATATATCATCAAATGTTAGTTATACTATTAATTTAGATAAAGGATTTTATTATATCGGTTATTTTGATTCGTCAGAAACTAACATTATTAGCATATCAATGACAAGAAAAATTACTCAATTTGGAAGTTATCATTTGGTTCCAGATCCTGATAGATGGACTCCTTGTGGTAGTCAGATTGATTTGCAGGAACGAAATGTGGATATTAATAATAAAAGTTATCGACAAACTAATATTACTGAAGGATTTACTCGATTAATCTATTTAGATTCATCTGCTCCATCTACATCAAGATTAGATTATGACTGGTATTCAAGTGATGAAGACATAGCAAAAATAACAGATTATGGTACTGTACTTGCATTACCTATTAATGTCTATCAAAAAACAGTTAGAATAATGGCAGTTTATAAATATGATATGTCAAAGACATTTGTAAAAGAATTTACTGTTGTAAAAGATAATGATACGTATGCTTCAAATCCTATTGATATCAATATAAATATGGAAATAGCACCTATGCATTATACATATATAGATTTATCTAAAGCAGACGTACCAATTAATATGCTTCAATATTATTCATGGATTTCAACTACAAATGTTTCTGTTGATGGTTGGGGAAGATTGCTAGCTAATAATAATGCTTTGGGAACGACTGTTAATATAGTAGGTACATATATGTACAATCCAAAAGTCAAAATAAAGGTTAGTGTCAATACATTAATTGATGTAAGATTTTTGGCGTACAATGATGGATATGTTAATAGAGATTTATATTTTACTCCGACTGCAAATATAATTAAAAATGTTAGAACTAGCAATATTGAAACAAAATATTATACTTCATGCTCTAATGATGAATTAATTAATTGGTTAGAAACCTGTAGATTATTCTTTATTCATACGCATGGAGAGCAAAATGGAATTTATAGAGGTAACGGAATATTGAACTCGGCTGATTTAGCTTCTGTAGATTTAACAAATCTACAAATGGCTCTTTTACTGACTTGTAATACAGGAGATGGAGGTTATAGTCAATCTAGAGTTGACGCAAATTCGCCAATTAATATTGTTGAAAGAATGGTAGCTTGTGGAGCAGAAACAGAGGTAGGATTTAATGATGTTACATATGTTAGAGATTGTAATATTTTTGCACCTGATTTTGCAAGACAGACAATGAATAATCATTTATCGGTACAAGATGCAATTGATAGTATTGATTATTCAAGTTATTATAAAAATATGTCAGCAATAGCTGTTATTGGTGGCAATGCTGAAAATGAAATTTGGAATTAGGAGAATAAAAATATGTCAAAAAAATGATTTATTTAAAAATTATTATTGTAAGTTTATGTTTGCTTGCACTAACTGGCTGTTCTTTTACCAAAAAAGACAATTCTTTTATTATAGATGTCGTTAACGATGAGACAAATATGAAAGCAGAGTTATCCACATGGAATGAGGGATATTTTGAAAATAAAAGTGCCCCTCAAAATAAAGAATTTATATTTAATGATGTAACATATACAGGAGTTTATGAACAATCGATAATAAGAAAGTGGGAATCATATACAACAAACATATATGTTGATACAAATGGTATAGAATTTGGATTTAAAGATAATACGAATCAATTAGTATTATTAAACTTGATGAATAAAAATTTCTTTGAAACTGAACCTTATAAGGAAGATATAATTAATTCAGATGAGTATGCACTTGATCTCGCAAAAGAAATTGCTGAAAGTTATATTAATGTTGAAGAGTACGAACTTATTATTGATAAACCAGTTACAAGGGAAAAAATTAAGGATGAAAAAAAGTATTATATTACTTACTATACATTTACTTTCGCAAAAAAAATAAATAATGTGTATACATCAGATAGCTTAGCAGTTAAAATTACTTCAAAAGGGAATTTAGCTTCTTTGTATGTAGGAGATGTAGGAGTGTTTGATAATATTGGACAAAAAGCATTTTCAATTAGTAATATTACAAAAGCAAATGAAAAGAAAATAATAAACGCATACCAATCTCTTAATTATAATGTTCTAAAACAGGAAGTAGAATATCAAAGACTTGTTGTTACTCCTGAAGGTAAATTAGCATTATATTCATCAAACAAAGTTTCAGTAGTTGCAAATAAAGATGAAACCTTATTAAAAACAGGAATATGCTTATTAACCTATATTGATAGTTAAAATGTTTAGAAAATAGTAAAAAAGATAAAAGTATACGTTTATATGTCAATAATTTTAACAAGAAACAAATTGATTTTTGTTTCTTGTTTTGTTATAATAAAATTACAAAAAATTAAAAATTTTTTCAAAAAACAGAATAAAAATTAAAATTTTTGTGTTATGTATAGTGAAAGGAATTCTTTGATATGAAAAACTATTTTGCAAAATTAAAAGAAAGAGATGAAAACGCAATAAAAAAACTATATGATGATTATGTAAGATTAATTTATCATATTGCTTATTCGTATACGAAAAACAAAGAAGATTCAGAAGATATCACTAGTGAAGTGTTTTTGAAAATAGTTAAATCAATTGATAACTATACTGATGAAGGTAAAATTAAAGAATGGATTTGTCAAATTGCTAGGAATACGTCAATTAATTATGTAACTAGAAATAAATATAAAGATGTGATAAAAGATGAAGAGATAGTTTCACTAAAATCATCTAATGATAATTCACATCGTTCAATGTTAGAATTGTTTGAAGAACATTTAGATGATGATACAACTAGTATAATGATACTTCGATTTATTTATGATTATAAATTTAAAGATATTGCGATGTTTTTGTCTATGACTATTGGTAAAGTGCAAGGGCTTTACTATGATGGTATTGAAAAATTGAGAAAGGTGTATGAGGAAGATGAAAAACGAAAAGGAAATTAAAAGAAATTTAAAAAACGAATTGAACGATACTGAACCAAGTTCATCATTACAAAATCGTGTGTTTAGCGAATTAAACGTAAAAGAAACTAAAAAAACATTTTCATTTAGAAAATGGGTACCTGCTTTAACCTGTTGTTTATGCGTAGCGTTGATTGCGGTAGTGGGATTAGTTGTTGGTAATTCAATTAGTAAAAACAATAAAGCATATAATGCCATAGTTCAAGTTGATGTTAACCCTAGTATTGAAATGGTTGTAGATGAGAAAAATCAAGTATTATCTGTTCGAGGCCTTAATGATGAAGGTAAAATGGTTTTAGAGGGTGAAGCATTTATTGGTAAAAATGTTGATGACGTAGTTGGTGAAATCATTAGAATTGAAACAGAATTAGGCTATCTTGTTGTTGGAAAAGATGATAACAAAGTCACAGTTACAGTTAGTGCAGAAACTGATAAAATTTCTGAAAAAATAAATACGCAAATTTATGGTACAATTGCAAAGGTATGTGAAGAATTAAATTTGACTGCTGTGATAGAAAAAGCTAAAGGTTATGTAATCGATGAAATTAAAGCTCTAGCAAAAGAATTAGATCCTACACTAACAGAAGAAGAAATAAATAACTTTACATATACTCAATTGGTAAATGTTGTAAAATTGTATCATTTGGAAGTTGCAGATTTAGCTAGCGTAAAACTTGAAGAATTATACCGCCAAGCTAAGGAATATGATGTATCATTCGTAGAAAAAGAAGCAGTTAAAGAAGCAGTTGATAAATTAGATATAACATACCAAGCAACAATAGGGTTATACGACATTGCTTATGAAAAATTAGCAGACGCATATGAATATGTACAAAACAAATACAAAGAATATTTTATTAATAGTGATTCAGAATATGTAATAGCACTAGAAAAATTAGCAAAAGAAAAAGAAGCGTTATTATTACAACGTAATCTAGTAGCACAATTACCTGAAAACACTGATTCAGAAGTAAGAGTAAATGAAACTAATAAACTTGCTAGAATGGAAGCTGAATATGCATTACACGAAAAAGCATTGAAAGATATTGAAGATAGTGCTACTCAAGCGTATAATACTGTATGTGAAGTTTTCGAAACTGTTTTAGCTTCGATGAAGAGTCTTGAAGATAAGCTACCAGAAAGTATTAAAGAAATTACATTTGCATCATTAACAAATACTGAAGCAAAATTAAATGAGTTTAAAAATAATTTCTTTTCGGAATTTGAAACTGAACATAAAGATGATATTTTAGCAGCAAAGCAAAAATTAGCAAATCGTAAACAAGAATTAAAAGATAGCTTACATCAAAAAAGTGAAGAATAAAAAATATAAGAATTGCAAATAAGTTGTTTGCAATTCTTTTTATATATGTATTGAAAAAAATATTTTTAAATGATATAATATCAACAAATAAAGGATGGTAATAATATGAAAAAAGGTAAAGAAAGAGCAAAAATTATAAAAGAACTGTTAGATATTACGGATAAAGAATTTACAGATGAGGAGTTAATTCAACAATTAACTATGACAGAAATCGTTGAGAATAATAGTAATGAAAAAACAACATTTGGTCAAAAAGCTGCTGATGCTGTAGCAAAATTTGCAGGAAGTTGGGCCTTTATTTTTAGCTTTATAGCTGTAATGGTGATTTGGATGATAGTAAATGTAGTATTATCAACCAAGGCATTTGATGCTTATCCATTTATTTTATTAAATTTAGTGCTATCATGTATTGCTGCTGTTCAAGCTCCGCTCATTATGATGAGCCAAAATCGTCAAGAAGTAAAGGACAGAAAAAGGGCAGAAAATGACTATAAAATAAATTTAAAGAATGAATTAATAATTGATGATCTTCATAAAAAGATAGAATTGATTTTAGAAATTCAAAAAAAGATCTTGAAAGAATTAGATAATAAAGAAAACAACAAAAATGACTAAAAGCCCTATTAAGGGCTTTTTTTGTTGGAAATAATCGCTTAATAAAAAAATGAACTATATCACCTGACATTAAAGATAATAAAATAAAAAAGATTATATAAACTTGTTGGGGGTTTTGATACACCTTTAAATTTATTGGGGGTCCGTCCATGTTCCCCCAATAAATTTATAGCTTTTCTATATTTATAAAAAAAGTCCTTTGATATAATTTTGTTGTCACACAAATATACGAGAAAGTACTTTCATGTATTATGATATCATAAAACTATTTAATTTAGAACAATTTAACATGAAAATTAAAACCGCTGAAATAACTAAAATTGATAATGTATTGTACTGTTATATGACATTAGAAAGAAATACTTTTTCCTGCCCTTATTGTGGCGGTACTGAAATTTCTATCAAAGATTATAGAAAGAAAAAAATTAAACACTCTATTTCTACTAATAATCCCTGCTATATTATTTATAACGCTAGACGCTATAAATGCAATTACTGTAATTCTACATTTTACGAAGCTAACCCTTTTTCTTCTTATAAACAAAAAACATCTACTTATACATTTTATACTACTTTGCGTCAATTGTTAAATCACACTAACACTTTCACTGGTGTAGCACAAAATTCAAATTTATCTGTAACTACTGTCATTAAAATCTTTGATACATACGTTGAATGCCGTAGAGCTATTTTACCAAAAATTATATGCTTTGATGAATTCTATAGATCTAGGAAAACTACTGATAAATATGCTTTTGTTATGGCTGATTTTCAAACAAATAAAATTATTGATGTTTATCATTCAAGACGTAAAGATAAACTTGATAGCTATTTTTCTAGAATTCCACAAAAAGAAAGAGATAATGTTGAATATATTATTATTGATATGTGGGATACTTATCGTGATTTAGCCGAAATATTATTTAAAAACGCTAAAATAGCCGTCGACTCTTTTCATGTTATTAAACATTTAAATGAGGCTATGATAAATATTAGATTGAGAATAATGCGAAAATATGAAAAAAACACTAAATCACTTTACTCCAATGATATGTATTATTATATTCTTAAAAAAATTCATTATTTCTTTGTCAAAGAATTTGATGACATTTACGATGGTTTAATTGAAATTAGAAAGATGAAAACAAAATGGGATAAATATGAAATTAGAAAATATTTATTATCAATCAATTCGGATTTAAAATACGCATATGAATTAAAAGAAAAATATAGAGAATTTAATCTAACTGCTTCTTACAATAATTGCGACATAGAATTAGATAATTTAATTGATGAATTTAGAAATAGTCATCTTGAGGAATTTAGAACTTTTGGAAAACTGTTAAAAAGATGGAAACCAAATATTAAAAACTCATTTATTAGAATCGACAATAAAAGATTATCTAATGGTCCAATGGAAGGTATAAACTCGAGAATTAAAACTATTTTAAAATCTGCTAATGGTATTAAACAATTTTATAGATTAAGAAATAGAATAATTTATTCAATAAATAAAGACGTTCCTATAAAAAAACTTACAAAAAAATAATTTATTATTTGTGTGACAAAAAGTGGTACCAATACATGCTTTGGTACCACTTATATTTTTTATTTTTTTATATATTTGACCCCCATTAACTTTAAAGTTCATAATACCCCCAACAAGTTTAAAGGTATTTTTTTATTGACCCCCAGTTAATTTAAAGGACCATAAAAAATATGAAAACGCTTGCAAATTATTGAATAAAATGATATTATATAGAGGATAAAAAGAGAGGAGAATTATATATGAAGAAAAAACTTTTGGTCTTTAGTCTAATCGCTTTGCTAGCTTTAACAATTACTAGTTGCGCAAAAAAAAGTTTTTCGGTAACTATTAATTTAGAAGAAGGCGAAGAAATTGTTGGTATTGCACCAGCTACTGTTCAAAGTGGCTCAACATTTAAAACAGGACTTAAAGATGTTAGCGTAAAAAAAGAAGGACATTCTTTTAAAGGGTGGTCGCTTGATGGCATTAGTTTAGTAGACGATAGCACAAAAATTACGTCTGATGTTTCAATTTGGCCTATTTTTGAAATAAATGAATACACATTGACTATTGTTTTGGATGGGAAAGTGGTTAAAACAAGTAAAGTAAAGTATGGCGAACCAGTTACTATACCTGCAATTGAATTAAAACAAGGCTTTACTTTCAATGGCTGGAGTGATTATCCAAAAACTATGCCAGCTTACGATTTAACTATCAATGGTAGTACAACTAAAAATATTTATAAAATTAAATATGTTGTTGAAGGAAAAGTAATTAACGAAGTAAGTTTAAACTACGGTGATAAAATTGAAAAAGTAGATGATCCAACTCTAGAAGGTTATGAATTTATCGGATGGAGTGAACAATTACCTGAATCTATGCCTGATCACGATATTGAAGTACATGCAATCTTCAATAAAGTAGAATTTACAATTACTTATATGGTAGATGGCACTGTTTATAAAGTTGAAACTTACCGCGAAAATGATAGTATTCAAAAACTAACAATGCCAAGTAAAGAAGGTTATACATTTAGTGGTTGGGACAAAACTTTACCTGATACAATGCCTAAATATGATATTGTTGTAAATGGAACCTATGAAAAAAATCAATATACTATAACTTATAAAGTGGATGGTGTCGTTTATAAAACTATAAAAGCGTATTACAATGACTCTATAGCGTTAATTGAAAATCCTAGTAAAAATGGTTATACATTCAGTGGATGGAATGTTACAGGACCAATTACTGTTACAAAAGATATGACGATAACTGGAAATTTTACTCCGAATAGCTATAAGATAACTTATAATCTAGATGGTGGTAAAAATGATGCAAATGCACCAACATCGTATAAAGTTGGTACAGGAATAAAGAAATTGCCAACTCCAACAAAAGAAGGTTACGAATTTGCGGGATGGTATTTAAATGATGTTTTGGTAACTGAAATTTCAACAAGTCAAGTTGGCGATGTTACGTTAGTTGCTAAATGGCAAAAAGAAGAAACTGAAATAAAAGTTAGTTATGAATTAAATGGTGGAAGTTGGTCATGGTCAACTGCTACGATATCTGCACCAAAAAGTGGAATCGATTCAATCAGTAATTTACCAGAATTATTTATGGCAGATTATTATTACTACCTAAAGATGAATGATTTATTAGAATCACCTAAAATAGCACAAAAATTTAGAGACAAAGCAACTTCGTGGGCAGACTTCTCTAAAGATAATGGTGATCCAAAAGCTATGTATAATGATACATCAACAGGTGGATGGAATGCCTTAGATGGATATGCAATCTTTTTCTGGGATAGCATTAGTGAAGGAAAACCTGTAGGTGGATTCTTTGCTAACAGTCCTTATAAAGAAAAATATGCTAATTTATTTAACGTTGTTTATCAATTAACAAAAATAAAATATGCTAGTTCATTAAACGATGCAGATCAAAACTTTAAACATGGATTCGGCTTTGTATTAGATGGCTATTTCTATGGAACGCAAGGATTAATGAGTAGTGGAACAAACTATGAAATATTTAATTTATTAAGAGGAGTACTTCCTACTCCAACTGAAACATACAATGGCTCAACTGAAAAAGTGACAAATATTTACGCTATTGAAAAAAGTCCTATTGGTACAACCATTACTTTAGTTGAACCATTTAAAGAAGGCCATGTATTCCTTGGTTGGTATGCAAATGCTGATTTTACTGGTGAAAAAATAACTGTAGTAGATAAAACTATGAAAGTTTACGCAAAATGGTTAGACCTTAATGCTCCTGCTCCTACTCATAATATTACTTATAATTTAAATGGCGGAAGCTTTGAAGGCGAAGTTGAAAACATTTATACTGAAGGTAAAGAATTTACTTTACCAATTCCTATTAAAACAGGATATAGATTTTTAGGATGGAGTGAAACAGAAGGTTCAACTACCTATATCAGTGTTATTAATAAGAAGGCTACAAAAGATTTCGTTTTATACGCAAATTGGGCTGTATCTAATGAATATAAAATAACTTATGTCTATGAAGAAGGTAAAGAACCTACACATACCGCAACGTCATTAGAAGAGTTTGCGGAAACATTCTGGAAAGAATTCTATGCTTGGAGTGGTTCAAATGTTGGTCTAGATAATTTTAAAAATGCTGCTCTTGCATCTTGGAAATCTGGTAAAGAGGGTGGATATAAAGCTTATAAACAAAGTGCTAGTGGTGAAATTGATAATGGATATTTTGCTAACACAAAAGGTAATGACTTATGGATGAATTGGTTCAACTTATTTGATAAAAAAGTTACTGAAATAAATGGTACGCAATCTGCATGGGCATCAACTTATGTTGGTTATATGCGATTATATGCATTCTTTGCACAATCTGCTGCATATTGGACTGCAGAAAGAACCAAAGCATTGTATGAAGCATACCCAATTACAACACCGCTAATTACTAAATATACCCAAGGTGATACAATAACATTAGTAGAATTAACAATTGATGATGGTCGTACATTCCTTGGTTGGTATGATGCCAAAGGTAATAGAATTACTGAAATCACTTCTTCAATGAGTGAAGATTTAGTTTTAACTGCTAAATGGAGTGCAAGTACGCCAGTTGAAAGTTTTGATATTACTAATTCAATTACAAAAATAGCTAAATTTGATACTCATCAATTAGAATGGACATTCAATCCGACTAATGCTACAAATAAGCGTTTAAAATTCTCATCAAGTGACAATAGTGTTTTAACAATAGATGAAAACGGATTAATTACTGCAATTCAAACAGGAAAAGCGACAATTACTGTTGAAGTATTAGATAATTCAAAATTTAATAAAACTTATGAAGTCACTGTTTATGTTGATCCGTTTATTGATGCGACATTTGAAAATGCATCTATCGTCAAAATTGGTGAAACTACTAAAATTAATGCTAATTTAAAATATGCTAATGGAACGCTAAAATATAAATCAAATAGTGATGCAATCGCAAGAGTTGATGAAAACGGCGTAGTAACAGCGGTTTCAGAAGGATATACTGTTATAACTATATATTTAGAAGGAAATGAAAATGTAAAATTAACATTAGGTGTAACGGTGGTAAAACAATCAATTGATGAAATATTCGAAGTAATCAATAAAGCACATAATGATGAAATAAAACTAACAAGAGGATTGTTTGTAGCGTATGCTTATCACACTGATGTAATATCAAGTGCATCTGATTTACTATTTAATTATGAATATAGCGTAGATAGTTCATATTTAATTGATCCTAATACAAAAGGTAGACCTAGTATAAATATTGATAAAATGGAATTTATAACTGTTCATTATACTGCGGGTACTCCAAAAACTTCTGATGGTGGTGCTACTGCAAACTACTTTAGAAATGTTTCAAAGACAACTTATGTTTCTGCGAACTATTGTGTAGGTAATGATGGCATATTCATGTCAGTTCCTGATGGTGAAGTAGCATATCACGCTGGTGATGGCAGTGCAAAGTTTACTTGGACTAACACCAAAGTTAAAGCTAGTGCTAACGTAAAACCAAATTGGGGAGTTGTTAAAAATAGTAATTCTTCAACAGGGTACTATTTCACATTAAATGGTTCTGAAACAACAATTGAAGTGCCTATTACAGGCAAGACATCAAGCGGTGCTACGAAAACTATGACTGATCCATCAAAATGTTTTACATTCTATGGACCTGCTTGGAAAGTTGTTGATGGTTACTATTATATGGGTACAACATGGGCGTGCTTTACTCAAACACTTGAAGGAAGAATTTCCAGCCGTGGTGGTAATATGAATTCAGTTGGTATTGAAACAGCATGTAATATCGGTAGTGATTTATGGTATACTTATCAAATTACTGCTCAACTTGTTGCAAGACTATTGGATAAATATAATCTAGATACAACTAGAGTAGTTGGACATAATATGTTCTCTGGTAAAGATTGTCCACAAACATTATTAGCTAATAATGGTGAATTATGGTATCGCTTTATGGAATGCGTTGAAGCTGAATATGAAATGTACGAAAAAGGTCAAAATTATACAGTGACATGTAAATCTAATAATCCAGATATTTTGGCTGATAATGGAAGAATTTTAAGTATCCCACGTAATACTCAAACAGTAAGTTATACAGTAACAGTAAAAGATAAAACAACTGGAGAAACTAGAAGTGCAACATATTCAACTATAGTACATGGACAATATACTGAATAAAACAAAAAGCTCTCACTAAGGTGGGGGCTTTTAAAATAAATGCTAAAAACAATTAAAAAAACTTAAATGTGCTATAATTTTTAGGTATAAAAAGAGGGATAGTATGTTAACATCAATTATCATTAGCATAATCACAATAATTGCTTTAATAATATCAATAATATTCATACCAAGTATGAAAATAAAAAAAGTAGAGTTTCAAACATTTTGGATCGTTGCCATTGTTGGTGCACTACTAATTATTTTAACAAAATGCATTACCGTTGAAGAGGCTATTAGCACTATTATTGATAAAAATGGTATTAATCCAATAGAAATATTAATTTTGTTTATATCAATGAGTATATTGTCGATAACACTAGACGAAGCTGGTTTCTTTAAAACCTGTGCTTATTATGCAACAAATATTTCTAAAAAAAGCCAAATTAAACTATTTGTTTCAATAAGCGTTGTTGTATCACTATTAACAATATTTACTTCAAATGATATTGTTATATTAACTTTTACACCATTTATTTGCTATTTTGCTAAAAACACAAAGATAAGCCCTATTCCTTATATAATAGGAGAATTTGTTTTTGCTAATACTTGGTCTATGATGCTAATGATTGGTAATCCTACCAATATCTTTTTATCTGCTAGTTTTGGTATAACTTTTTTTGGTTATTTTAAGGTAATGGTTATTCCAACTTTTTTAGCAAGTATAACCGCATGTTTAGTACTGCTTATTATGTTTAGAAAAGATTTTAGAAAACCAATTGATGGAGATAATACAATAGAAAAACCTATAATAAATAAATTTGTTAATTTTATTGGTCTTGTACATCTATTAGGGTGTATAGTCCTTTTAACAGTAAGTTCATATATAGATATTGAAATGTGGCTTGTTTGTGCAATATTTGCTTTAAATGAATCAGTAATTTTAATAATATATAATATAGTAAAAAAAGATACCACTATTTTAAGTGCTTATAAAAGAGCTCCTTGGAACTTAATACCTTTTGTTATATCAATGTTTATCATAGTAGCAAGTTTAAATAAAAATGGCGTAGTAGTAGAAATATCTAAATTATTGGATAAAGTATCAGTTAATAAAACAACTACAATATTCTCTTATGGTCTAACATCATTTTTTGCTACAAATCTTATAAATAATATTCCGATGAGCGTATTATTTAAAGATGTAATTTTAAATGCTAATAACGCATATATTAATGAGATGATATATAGTACAATAATTGCTTCTAATGTTGGTGCATACCTTACACCAATTGGAGCGCTTGCGGGAATAATGTGGATGTCAATTTTGAAAAAAATGGATGTTGAATTTAAATTTATTGATTTTGTAAAAAAAGGAATAATAATATCAATTATAGTAATAATAGTATCGCTTGCATCTTTGTGCTTTTTACACATTTAAAATGTCACGCATATACTAAACTTTCATATAATATATTGTGGTGATAAAATGAAAGTTTATGACAATGTATGTGATTTAATTGGGAATACACCACTAGTTAGACTAAATAACATAGAAGAATATTTGCAGATAAACAATAGAATTTATGCAAAAATAGAAAAATTTAATCCTGGAGGTTCTAGTAAGGATCGACCTGCCTATCAAATAATAAAAGAGGCAATTGAAAAAGAGAAAATAGATAAGAATACTACAGTAATAGAAGCGACAAGTGGTAATATGGGAATAGGACTAGCTATGGTTTGTGCAAGCTATGGCATAAAGTTGATAATTGTTATGTCTGAAAGTGTTACAATAGAGCGAATAAAAATATTAAAGATGTATGGAGCACAAGTTGTATTAACGCCAAAAGAAGAGGGAATAATTGGTGCCATTGAAAAAGCAAAAGAATTAAATAGTGAGATACCTAATTCATATTATATAAATCAATTTTATAACTTTGAAAATCCTTATAGCCATTTTTTAACAACTGGACAAGAAATCCTTGATTGTTTAGATAACGATGTAGATGCTGTTGTTGTTGGAATGGGCTCTGGTGGTACAATAACTGGGCTTGGTAAAAAAGTAAAAAATGCTTGCAATAAAGTCCAAATAATTGGAATAGAACCGAACAGCGCAAAATTTTATTCAAAACGAGAAATTGCTAATGGTGACATACCAGGAATTGGAAGTACATTTATGCCTGGTGTAATAGACTTAAATGTGGTAGATGAAATAATAACCATTAAAAACAGTGAAGCGCTAGAAATGCAAAAACTATTAGCTAGAAAAGAAGGATTATTAGTTGGAATATCTTCAGGAGCTGTTCTTGCGGGGGCAATAAAGTATTTAAAGGAAAATAGTAAAATGAAAAATAAGCGAATAGTTCTATTGTTTCCTGATAGTGGCGAAAGATATTTATCAATTTTATAAAAAAGTTAAAAAATAAAATGCATAATGTTAGACACAATAATAAAAATTTGATATAATATATAAGGTTTTTAGTTGAAGAACAATTGAATTAATTAAAAACCTTTTATTGAATTTTGCAGAAATAAAAATTTTGCAAAAAAATGTATCAAATTCTTGACAAAAGGAATAAAATTTGGTATAATATAAAAGATGCGTTAA
>ENA-UOIY01002385-UOIY01002385.1-human-gut-metagenome-genome-assembly--contig:-P114-NODE-2385-length-14515-cov-12.685892_pt1 | contig 14515 bp, 16 predicted proteins | sample MGYA00242335_ERZ723882 | MGnify/ENA metagenome assembly ERZ723882
CCCCGCCGTTTACGAGGTTATTGTACCAGCAAGCAATGCGAGTGTCCGGACACTCCCGAAACTCAAATACTCCCGGCCGCTGAGCCGGGAGTATTTTTCGGCGGCGCATACTTGCGTATGCTTGGTTTTCCGTGACAGCCGTGACGACCGTGACGATGTTTTTAAAACAGCGCCGCTCTTTTCTTAGCCGTCACAGCCGTCGCGGTCGTCACGCCTTTGGGTCAGATTTCGTCAGCGTGATCGTTCTTCCTGAGTGCGTGCGGGTGTTTTCGTAGCGCACTTTGAAGTCGCTCAGCAGCTTCCCGGCGCGGACATTGAGCCGCATCGCCAGGGCGTTCGGTTTCATGTCAATGCCCAGTTCATCTCGCAGCTCCGTCGCGCTGCCTGTCCATGTCGGGCTCTCCTCCGTCACGAGCGCCGCCACCTTCTCCAGCAGCGGGTCGGGCGGCTCGCGGTATGGCTCCTTGTCCGCGTGGTCGAAACACCAGAGCAGGCGTCCCTCGTCGCGCACAAGGTGGATGCGCTGGTCGGGTTGGTCGCGGCCGGAGACGCTGAGCGTGGCCGCGTTATCCGTGCGGTTCTCCTTGCTCAGCACGAACGCGCCGTCGGCACAGCCGTAGATGCCCGTCGTGCCGGAGATTCTGTCAAACTCGTCGTTCGCCGCAGACTTTCGCGTGTGGTGTACGATGAGCAGGCACAGCCCGAACTTGTCCGCGAGCTGCTTGAGTTGCCCGATGATCTGGTAGTCGTCCCGATAGCTGTACGCCTCGCCGCTCAGCTCGCGCACCTTTTGAAGCGTGTCGATGATGATAAGACGTGTGTCCGGATGCTCGCGCACGAACTTCTCGAGCTGCGCGTCGAGGCCGCTGCCGAGCTGCTTCGCGCATATGGCAAAGTGCAATTTCTCCGCGCCCTCTACGCCGAACATCCGGTACACCCGCCTTTGCAGCCGCTCATATCCTTCCTCGAGCGCGAGGTAGAGCACCGTGCCCTGGTGGACCTCACAGTCCCAGAGCTTTTGTCCGGTGGCGACATGATAGGCTAACTGCGCCATCAGGAACGACTTGCCCACCTTCGGTGCGCCCGCGAATATGTATGTGCCGTTTTGGAGCAGCCCCTCGATTACCGGCGGTTTGCTCTCGTAGACTGTGTCGTAGAGCTCGGTCATCGTCACCGTAGGCAGATACGCCGGGTCGTTCATACGGCGAAGTTTTTTGTACCGCTCCTGCAGGTTTTGCATGATTTGCCATAGAAGTTTAAATTAAGTATCCTGTGGTTTTCAGAATGAAAACCACAGGCTTTTACTTGTAAGTATCATCTTTAAATAAATACATATTGAGTTGCTCAAAATCCAGAAACTCGGCCAATGTAATATTGAATGCACAGCAGTTTTCGGAGAGTTTTTACTCTGGGGTTCTGCGTTAGGCCACATACGATATTATCAACGTGGACTGTTTGACATCGCTCATGGTCGCAAGTTTGTTTATGGCAATTCCACGCTCTCTACAATTTCCAATAACAATGTTAAGCCAAGCACGTCTAACCCCAGCTCCTGCTGTTCCTTATTATGCTCATCAACTAATTCATCTTTTGCATAAAAACTGTTATCGAAGCTCTACGCGCTTTACGGCTCCGATATCTTCCCGAATGTCAAGATAGCTGCATATTACCATACACGTCAAAAATAGTTCAAATGTTTTGTCGTACCAGTCTTCAAGCTCATCCGGCTTCATTTTCAAGAATGTCTCACATGCAATTTTGTCTTTCTCTACCCAATGACGCGCACCTGTTTTGTTGAACAAAAAAGTTGTATCTTTGTAGAGGCCTTCATATGTTGTTCCCTTAAATCTTTCGCCCTATGCTTCCAGTTTCTTATATAGCGTGCACAACACCTCTCCTTTTCGTTGAAGATCACCTCTATTGTCCAGCTTTCTGTATTCAATAATGCTCTCACTTATATCGGGGTGCTCTTCAGCTACAGCAAAACTCACCGCATCTTTGTAAACTAAATATATCTCTGATTTTGCTTTGTCGAGTTTCAATTCAGCGCCTAAACGGTTCGTTAATGCAGTTATGTTCTGTATTAACATTATAAGGTAGTTGTCTCTATCAGAAATGTATGCAGTTGTACAACTTCTTATTGTGCCATTTATTCTGAGCCACAGATTTGCTGCATACTGGAGAAAATCAAGCACACGTTCTTCGGCGATGCTTTTATCGGTAAGCATAGCCTTTGCTATTCCCAAACCATTCCGCATATCCGCAATTGAAACGAAAGTACCGCGCAGATTCCATCCCCTAAAGTACAAATCATTTATGTACTGTTCCAACGTATATGCGGGGATAAGAGGTGTTCCAAACTGACTATACGTTCCAACAATTGTAGCCTCTGAAATTATCATCTCAATTTTCCTGTATTCCTCAAACAAATTGAATGCAGGAAACAAATTAGATTCTGATATTCTTTTCCTCATTTCTAACAACACCTTTGTAATTCACTATTTATAACAATCATAGCATAGTCCCGACGCTTTAACCATAGTCGGCGATAAATTTAAATTATTACGTCGAGCACATTGGGCCCGGCAGCCCGTGCCCGTTACATCGTATATTGACAATGCAGCGATATGAGATTAAATATATGGTACAACATGAACTCATGCAGGTGATAATATGACTATAATTCCTGTCCGGCATACAAAAAAGCTTTATCTGCCGCTTCTTCTGCTTGCAGATGAGCAGGAGGATATGATAGACAGATATCTGAATCGCGGGGATATGTATGTTCTTGATGACGAAGGAGTCAAGGCTGAGTGTGTTGTCACCGATGAAGGCTGCGGCATACTCGAACTCAAAAATATCGCCGTCTGCCCCGAATCGCAAAAGCAAGGATACGGAAAAGCGCTCATTGATTTTATTGAGCGCAAATATTCCGGCCGTTTCTCGGTATTGCAGGTTGGTACCGGTGACAGCCCACTCACTATCCCCTTCTATGAAAAATGCGGCTTTGTCCGCTCCCACATCGTGAGGGACTTCTTCATAGCCAACTATGACCACCCCATATACGAAAACGGCATTCAGCTCAGGGACATGATTTATTTGCGCAAACCGATTTAACGCCGCATACCATGATAAAAGCAAAAAGAAAAAAGCCTTGAAACTTTCGTTTCAAGGCTTTTTACCTGGTGGAGATAAGCGGGATCGAACCGCTGACCTCTTGAATGCCATTCAAGCGCTCTCCCAGCTGAGCTATACCCCCAAGCGGTGCAAGAGGTATATTAGCAGAATCGCGCGGGAATGTCAATAGCTTATTTCAAAAATCCTGCGACAATTTGTTCTTCGGCTTCCTTTTCTGTCAGACCGAGGGTCATGAGCTTGGTGAGCTGCTCGCCGGCGATCTTGCCGATGGCGGCCTCGTGGACCAGGCTGGCCTCCACGCTGTTGGCCGTGATCTCCGGGATGGCCTGTACGTAGCTGTTGTCCATGACGATGTTGTCGCACTCGCTGTGGCCGTAGCAGCGCGCGTTGCCGTTGATGCGCAGCACCAGCACCTGGCGCGAGGTGTCCCGCGCGACGCCGCGGCTGATGATGTTCGCCGAGCTGTCGTCCCCGTCGAGGTCTATGGTGAACTCGCTGTGCGAGAACTGCTTGCCGTGGGTCATCAGCTTCTCGCGGACGATCAGCGTCGCGCCCGCGGCGACCTTCGCCTCGGTGATGCGCTTGGTGGAGTCGATGCCCTTGATCTGGGTCGTGTCCATCTCCATGTACGCGCCCTCTTCGAGGTAGATAACCGTGGTCGGGTTCATTATGCGCTCGCCGGAGCCGTCGCCGTCGGCGTAGTGCTTTTCTATATACTTGAGCTTGGCGTTCTTGCCCACGTAGAAGGTGTGGACGCCGTCGTGCTGGCTGTCCTGGCTGCCGCAGTTATTTATGCCGCAGCCGGCGACTATGGTCACGTCGCTGTCCTCGCCCACGTGGAAGTCGTTGTACACGAGGTCCTTGAGGCCGCTCTTCTCGATGATGACCGGGATGTGCATGCTCTCGTTCTTCGTGCCGGGCTTGATGAAGATGTCGATGCCGGGCTTGTCCTGCTTGGTGACTATGTCGATGTTCGCCGTGGTGTTGCGCCCGGCGAGCTGCCCGTCGGAGCGGATGTTGTACGCGCCCTCGGGCACGCCGTGCAGGTCGGCTATCTCGGCCAGAAGGGCCTTCTGAATGCTGTCCAATGCCATGATCTCCGACCCCCCTTACACCGCGGTGAGGCGTCCGCAGGCGCCGTTATCGCACATCAGCTTGGGCATTATCTCGTCCTTCGGGCCCTCCTCGGTGATGCGGCCGCCGGCGATGACGACGATCTTGTCCGCTATCTCGAGAATGCGCTCCTGGTGCGAGATGATGAGGATGCTGCCGTTTATCTCCTCGTACATCTTCTCGAACACCGCGATGAGGTTGGAGAAGCTCCAGAGGTCGATGCCGGCCTCGGGCTCGTCAAAGAGCGAGAGCTTGGTGCCGCGGGCCAGTATCGTGGCGATCTCTATGCGCTTGAGCTCGCCGCCGGAGAGGCTGGCGTTCACCTCGCGGTGGACGTAGTCGCGCGCGCACATGCCGACGCGGCTGAGATACTCGCAGGCCTCGCCCACGGTGATCTTGCGCCCGGCGGCGTACTGCAGCAGGTCGTAGACCCGGATGCCCTTGAAGCGCACGGGCTGCTGGAAGGCGTAGCTGATGCCGAGCTTTGCGCGCTCGGTGACGCCGAGGTCGGTGATGTCCTGGCCGTCGAACCAGATGCTGCCGGAGGTGGGCTTGATTATGCCCGCGACCAGCTTTGCGAGGGTGGACTTGCCGCCGCCGTTGGGGCCGGTGATGGCGACAAAGCGCTCGCTCACCTGGAGGCTCACGTCGGTCAGTATGTCCTTCACGCCGCCGTTTTCCTCGCCGGCGCTGTAGGATACGTTCTTGAGTTCCAACATATTTATATCATCTCCGTTTGTATCAGAAATTGTCTTCATCGAGCTTGTGGCTGAGGTCGCGCCTGAAGACGAAGCGCGGCTCCTTGTGCCTTATTATCCGAACTATATTTTCCCCATGCTTCATGATGACGAGCAGGACGCTCAGGCAGGCCAGGATGAGACAGAGCCCCGAAAAGCCCTTGGCCAGCAGCGTCACCGGCACGCTTATGGTGCCCAGCACGGAGCCGAGCGACACGTACCGCGTCAGCAGAAAGGCGAGGACGAACACGACGAGCGCGATGACTCCCGCGTTATAGTCGACGATGAACACGGCGGACACGCCGCAGAGGATGCCCTTGCCGCCCCGGAAGCCGTAGAACACCGGGAAGACGTGGCCGAGGATGAGACAGAAGGTGGCAAAGAGGCGGCCGATGTCCACATACTCGGGCTTGAGCGCCTGATCGCCGGTGGCGAGCGGGAAGATGAGCCCGCCTATCAGGGCGGCCAGCACGCCCTTGGCGATGTCTATGCCCAGCACGCCCGCTATGCCCTTCGGGCCGTAGTTGCGGTAGAAGTTCGTGAGCCCGGCGTTGCCGCTGCCCATGGAGCGCACGTCGCTGTGGAAGAGGTACCGGGAGACTATTATGGAGCCGTTCACGCTGCCCAGCACATATGCCGCGGCCGCTATGAGCACGAGCAGTACCGGTGTCAGCATTCCTTGTCTCCCTTCTGCCTTATCACGATGCGTATGGGCGTACCCTCCAGGCCGAAGACGGCGCGGATCTGGTTTTCTATATACCGCTGGTATGAGAAGTGGAACAGCTCGCGGCTGTTGCAGAAGATGACGAAATTGGGCGGGCGCACGCCGGTCTGGGTCATGTAGTAGATCTTGAGACGGCGGCCCTTGTCGGTGGGCGGCTGCTGCCGGGCCTGGGCGTCGGCCAGGACGTTGTTGAGCATGCCGGTGGTTATCCTCATGGCGCTCTGCTCGTTGACGTAGTTCACCAGTTCGAATATACGCTCCGCGCGCTGTCCCGTCAAGGCCGAGATGAAGAGCACGGGCGCATAGCTCATGAAGGCGAGGTCGCGGTAGACGTCCTTGCGCATCCTGTCCATGGTCTTGCCGTCCTTCTCGACGAGATCCCACTTGTTGACGACGATGATGCTGGCCTTGCCCGCCTCGTGGGCCATGCCGGCGATCTTGGTGTCCTGCTCGGTGACGCCGTCGCGCGCGTCGAGCATGATGATGCACACGTCGGCCCGCTCTATGGCGAGCTGCGCGCGCATGACGGAGAACTTCTCTATGCGGTCGTCCACCCGCGACTTGCGGCGGATGCCGGCGGTATCTATAAATACGTACTTGCCGTATTCGTTTTCAAAGGGGGTGTCCACGGCGTCGCGCGTGGTGCCCGCCACGTTGGAGACGATGACGCGCTTTTCGCCGAGGATGAGGTTTATGAGCGAGCTCTTGCCCACGTTGGGCTTGCCGATGACGGCGACCTTGATGCGGTCGTCCTCGTCCTCGCCCTCCGAGGCGGGCGGGAAATGCGCCACGCACTCGTCGAGCAGGTCGCCCGTGCCGTGGCCGTGCACGGCGGAGAGGGCGATGGGGTCGCCGAGGCCGAGGGAGTAGAACTCGTATATGCCCGGGTCGGGCAATCCGGTGGAGTCCATCTTGTTCACGCAGAGGATGACCGGCTTTTTGGAGCGGAGCAGCATGTTGGCCACTTCCCTGTCCGCCGCCGTCACGCCTGTGCCTATCTCCGTGACGAACACGATGACGTCCGCCGCGTCTATGGCTATCTGCGCCTGTTCGCGCATGAAGAGGAGTATCTCGTTGTCCGTGGAGGGCTCGATGCCGCCCGTGTCCACGATGTCGAATTTCCGGCCGTTCCACTCGCACTCGGCATAGAGCCGGTCGCGCGTGACGCCGGGGGTGTCCTCCACTATGGAGAGCCGCCGCCCCGCGAGGCGGTTGAAGAGCATGGACTTGCCGACGTTCGGCCTGCCCACTATTGCAACAAGCGGTCTTGACATACTGCAAGCCCCCCTTTCCTATATCTCTGTGCCGAGCATGGCGGCGAGCAGCTCGTCGCCGGAGCCGCCGATGGGCGTCACGGGGACGCCGAGCTCGGCGGAGGCCTGCTCGAGCGTCACGTCGTCGAGGAACACGCCCTCGCCGTGGCGGAGCATGGTGTGCGGGATGAGCACCCGCTCGCCCAGCTCGCGGCCCTTGAGCTGCCTTATGAGGTCGCCGCCCGTGACAAGGCCCGCGACGTCTATCGTGTGGCCGAAAAAGTCGTTCACGATGGGCACGACCCGTCCTTTTATCTTAGCACATTTTTTATGTCCTGTCTGTAAAAGTTTATCCAGCAGCGGCGCGGCGGCGACGCCGGTGGCGATGGTGAACTCGGAGCCCGTGCCCTCGTCGGGCTCGGCGAACTCGAGCGCGGCCATGAACTCCGTCTCCAGCAGGCGCATGAGGCCGACGCCGTTTTCAAGCTGGCTGTACTCCTCGTAGTACTCGTCCGCAGGCACTTCCCTGCCCGCCTTGAGATAGAGCTCGTCGGAGCACCAGAAGATGCGGCTGCCGCGCTCTGCGAGGCACTTTTCGGCAAAGGCCTCCACGCGGTCTATCGTCTCCGAGGCGCTCTCTTTGTCGAAGGGCGTGAGCTTTGCGAGCCTCTCGCGGTGCATGGTGAGGCCGACGGGGACGATGGAGACGCTGTTCACGCCCGGATAGAGCTCCGCGAGCTCGCGCATGGAGCGGGAGAGCTGTTCCCTGTCGTTATACCCCGGGCAGCAGACTATCTGGCAGTCCACGGTTATGCCCGCGGCGGTGAGGCGGCGGAGCGGGCCCATGATGTCGGCGGCCTTCGGGTTCCCCATGAGCTTGGCGCGCATCTCGGGGTCGGTGGCGTGGACGGAGACGTTGATGGGGCTTATCTTCAGCGCGCAGATGCGCTCCATCTCGCGCTCGGAGAGGTTGGTGAGCGTGATGTAGCTGCCGGTGAGGAAGCTCAGTCTGGCGTCGTCGTCCTTGAAATAGAGCGTGCGGCGCAGGCCCTTCGGGAGCTGGTCTATGAAGCAGAAGAGGCAGTGGTTGGAGCAGCCCCAGGGCTTGTCCATGAGGTATTCTTCAAAGTCGAGGCCGAGGTCGTCGCCCTCGTCCTTCCTGACCTTGACGGTGTACTCGTGCCCCGTCCTGCCGGAGCGCAGCGAGAGCGTGAGCTCGGGCTCGTAGGACCAGTAGCGGTAGTCGAGCACGTCCTCCACGGTGTGCCCGTTTATGGCGAGCAGCTCGTCCCCCACGTGCACCCTGCCCCTCGCCGGGCTGTCATTGTCTATATTGGTAATGGTGTTCAGCATGATGCCACTCAACCCCTCGTCCACTCGTTTTGGCGCATATAGCAAAAGAAGGGGAGGCGGTTCGCGCCTTCCCTTCTCAGCTTGATGTTACTTGCTTTCCTCGACCGCGAAGACCACGCGGCCGTTGTACTGGCCACAGGCCTTGCAGGCGCGGTGCGGCAGATGGTAAGCGCCGCAGTTCGGGCACTTCACTATTGCGGGCGCCTCCAGCTTCCACACGGAAGAACGCCTCTTGTCGCGGCGCTGGCGGGATACTTTACTCTTCGGGACTGCCATGAATTACACCTCCCACAGTCGGCTGTTTGCGAGCAGCTCTGTTATTTGAAAAGTTATTTATCCAAAAGCTGCTCTAGCACAGCTAATCTTGGATCCGGTTTTTTGCGGCAGCTGCACGGGCCCTCGTTCAGGTTCTTGCCGCACTCGGGGCAGACGCCCTTGCAGTCGGGGCGGCAGAGATACTTGGTGTCTATGTCGAGGATGTACACCGTCTCGAGCAGGTCGTCCATGTCCAGCCAGTCGCCCTCGAGCTCAAAGGCCTCGGGGTCCTCGCTCTCGCCCGCGGGAACCACGGGGACGGCGAAGTCGAGGTGCTTGTCCATGCCGAACTCGGCGCCGCAGCGGTCGCACAGGCAGGTCAGCCTCGCCTCGATGCTCCCGCGCGCGGTGAGCACTCCGGCGGTGTTTTCCACAACGCCCTCCGCGCTCGGCCCGGCGTCGTACCGGACTATCGAGGGACTGCCCAGACGCTCCGTCGAGAGCTCCTGAGAAAAGCTCACCCGGCCCCCGGGGACGTCTATTATCTCCCGAAGATCGAGCTTCACAGGCGCACCTCCACTAACAGCTATTTCATAGCCGCTTTGGTATTATAAGCGAAACGCGCCGCCTTGTCAACACAAATATCGTTGACAAAAGGGGCTTTCGGGGCAATAATATCACTTATGAAAGAGTTGACCGTAGGCAAGAACGACGCCGGGCAGAGGCTGGACCGCTTTGTAGGCAAGGCGGTGCCGCTCCTGCCCGAGTCGCTGCTGCAAAAGTACATAAGGCTAAAGCGCATAAAGCTCAACGGCAAGGGCTCAAAGCGGGACGTGCGCGTCGCGGAAGGGGACGTGCTGAGCCTCTACATCAACGACGAGTTCTTTGAAAAGCCCACGGAGCGCAACAGCTATCTCAAGGTCGGCACGCCGAGGCTGGACGTGGTCTACGAGGACGGGAACATCCTCCTCGCGGACAAGAAGCCGGGCGTGCTCTGCCACAGCGCGGGCGAGTGGGACTACAACACCCTCATCGCCAACATCCAGGCCTACGCCTATCAGAAGGGCGAGTGGCGCCCGCGCGAGGAGAACGCCTTCGCCCCCGCGCTCTGCAACCGCATAGACCGCAACACCGGCGGCATAGTCCTCGCCGCCAAGACGGCGGACGCCCTGCCCATCATGAACTAGAAGATAAACGAGCGCGTGATAGATAAATACTAGCTCTGCGTCGTCGGGGGCCGCCCGAAGCCGGCGGAGGGCGCGCTGCGCGGCTACATCTTCAAGGACGCGGCGAAAAACCGGGTCTACGTCCGCTCCAAACCCGAGCCGGGCGCCAAGGAGGCCGTGACGTATTATAAGACCCTCGCCTCGGCAAACGGGCTCTCGCTCGTGGAGTGCCGCCTCGGCACGGGCCGCACGCACCAGATACGCGCGCAGATGTCCGCCGCGGGCTGGCCGCTCCTGGGCGACGGCAAGTACGGCTCCGACCGCGAGAACAAAAAGCTCGGCGAGGACGGGCAGCTGCTCTACTCCTACCGCCTCGAATTTGCCTTCAAAACCGACGCCGGAGCGTTAAATTACCTAAACGGCAGGAGCTTTTCCGTCGCCAAAGTTGACTTCGCAGAAAAATATTTCCCCGGCATTCGATTTTGATTGACATTCCCCGCGTTTATATGTATTATGCATGTGTACTGTCAAGAGAGCCCACTCTCAGACGGCAAGGTTATTATGTGTTAGGAGCCGTAATCATCCGTGCCATCTGAGAGTGGGCTTTCTAAGTATCTGCAAGACTGAGGGGGAGGATAATGTCTAAGGAACTTATTCGGCTGGTAAATTGCCGGATGGATTTTGACGGCGAGACCGTCCTCGATTCGATCAACATCTATTTCAACAACAGTGAATTCCTCACACTGCTCGGGCCCTCGGGCTGCGGCAAAACAACAACTCTCCGTATCATCGGCGGCTTTCTCCAGCCGACGAGCGGCGACGTGCTGTTTGACGGTGTGAGGATTAATGATGTCCCGCCCCACAAGCGCCGCATCAACACGGTGTTCCAGAAGTACGCGCTGTTCCCGCACCTGAACGTGTTCGAGAACGTCGCCTTCGGCCTGCGCATCGCCAAGGTGCCGCAGAAAGAGGTCGAGCAGCGCGTCACGGAGATGCTGGAGATAGTGTCGCTCAAGGGCTTTGAAAAGCGCAAGCCGGACCAGCTCTCCGGCGGCCAGCAGCAGCGCGTCGCCATCGCCCGCGCGCTCGTGAACCGGCCCGAGGTCCTGCTGCTCGACGAGCCGCTCGGCGCGCTCGACCTCCGCCTGCGCAAGGACATGCAAAACGAGCTCAAGCGCATCCAGCAGCAGCTCGGCATCACTTTTATATATGTAACGCACGACCAGGAGGAGGCCCTCGCCATGAGCGACACCGTAGTCGTCATGGACCGCGGCCGCATCCAGCAGATAGGCACGCCCGAGGACATCTACAACGAGCCGAAGAACGCCTTCGTCGCGGACTTCATCGGCGAGAGCAACATCCTCGACGGCATTATGCGTGCCGACTACGTGGTCGAGTTCTTCGGCCGCAAGTTCCGCTGCCTCGACAAGGGCTTCGCGCCCGACGAGCCGGTGGACGTCGTCATCCGGCCCGAGGACGTTGACATCGTCCCGCCCGACAGCGGCCACCTCTGCGGCACGGTCACCAGCGTCACCTTCAAGGGCGTGCACTACGACACGATAGTCGACTTCAAGGGCTTCAAGTGGCTCATCCAGACCACCGACCTGCACCGCCCCGGCGAGTACATAGGCATAAGGCTCACCCCCGACGACATACATGTCATGAAGAAGAGCGAGTACTCGGGCATGTTCGGAGATTACAGCTCCTACTCCGCCGAGTACGACGAGATAAACGACCCCGACGCGGTCATCGGAGGGGAGGACGTGCCTCCCGAGGAGGCGCTCCATGAGAACTAAGGCTCTTGCGGCGCCGTACATCGTGTGGATGGTCATCTTCACCGTCGTCCCGCTGGCGATGGTGGCCTACTTCGCCTTCACCACGAACTCCGGCGAGTTCACGTTCACGAACCTCACCCGCGCGGCGGAGTACATGCCCGTGCTGCTGCGCTCGGTCTGGTACGCGCTCGCGGCCTGCGCCATCTGCCTCGTCATCGGCTACCCCGTGGCCTATGTCATAGCCCAGACCACGGCCCGGACGCAGAGGGTGCTCTACCTGCTCGTGACGCTGCCGATGTGCATGAGCTTTCTGCTGCGCACGCTCGCCTGGGTGGCCCTGCTGCGCGACACCGGCATAATAAACACCTTCCTCGGCAGCTTCGGCATCGGCCCGCTCCCGCTCATACGCAACGCGGGCAGCGTCATCCTGGGCATGGTGTACAACTACCTGCCCTACATGATAATGCCGCTCTACACCGTCATCGTCAAGCTCGACCCCCGGCTCATAGAGGCCGCGCAGGACCTCGGCTGCGACAGCTTTCAGGTCTTCCGCCGCGTCATACTGCCGCTCTCCGTGCCCGGCATCGTCTCCGGCATCACGATGGTGTTCGTCCCCGCCGTCTCCACCTTCTACATCTCCCAGAAGCTCGGCGGCACCAACAACACCATGATAGGCGACGTCATCGAGCTCCAGTTCAAGGGCTCGCTCAACCGCAACTTCGGCGCGGCGATGAGCCTGGTGCTCATGCTGCTCGTCTTCGTCAGCATCTGGCTCATGAACCGCTTCACGGACGATGAAGAGGGGGTGGCCACGATATGAAGCGCCTCGGCAAAGTCTGGACCGCGCTCGTGTACATCTTCCTCTACCTGCCGATGATAGTCCTCTTCATAGGCTCGTTCAACGACGGCAAGGATCTGAGCGAGTTTGAGGGCTTCACGCTGGACAACTATGTCTCCGTCTTCCGCGACTCCCACCTCCTGGGCCTGCTCGCGAACAGCGTCATCCTCGCCGTCTGCGCCGCCGTCATCGCCACGGTGCTCGGCACGCTCGCGGCGCTGGGCATACAGGCCATGCGCGGGCGGATACGCCGCCTCGTCATGTCGCTCACCAACATCCCGCTCGTGAACCCGGAGATAGTCTCCGGCATCAGCCTCGCGCTGCTCTTCGTGCTGGTGGGTCGGGTCATGCTCAGCAAGGAGGACATCCTCGGCTTCGCGACGCTGCTCATCGCGCACGTGACCTTCTGCCTGCCCTACGTCATCCTCTCCGTGATGCCCAAGCTCAGGCAGCTCGACCCCTCGCTCATGGACGCGGCCCAGGACCTCGGCTGCACGCCCGCTCAGGGCTTTTTCAAGGTAGTGCTCCCGGAGCTGCTGCCCGGCATCATCTCCGGCGCCATCATGGCCTTCACCATGAGCCTGGACGACTTCGTCATCTCCTATTTCGTCTACGGGCCCAGGTTCGCCACGCTGCCCGTGGAGATATACACCTACACGCGAAAGCAGGTCCCGCCCTCGCTTTACGCGATGTTCACTCTCATGTTCTTCCTTATTCTCATCGTCATGGTCGCGATGAACATCATCCAGGCCCGCGACGAGAGGAAGCAGAAAAAACGCATAAAAAACGCATGACTGAAAGGGGAAAAAAACAATGAAAAAGAAGGTAATTTCCATTGCGCTTGTGCTGGCCCTTGCGCTCTCTCTTGCCGCGCTGAGCGGCTGCGGGAGCAGCAAGGTCACACTGAACGTCTACAACTGGGGCATGAACATTGCCGACGGCGAGGACGGCTACATCGACGTCATCGAGCTCTTCGAGGAGAAGTATCCCGACATCACGGTAAACTACACCACCTACGAGACCAACGAGGCGCTCTACACCCGCCTGAAGAACGGCGGCGCGAGCTACGACGTCATCATCCCGTCCGACTACATGATAGCCCGCATGATAGCCGAGGATATGCTCCTCCCGCTCGACTTCGAGAACATCCCGAACTATGAGCTGGTCGACGAGCAGTTCAAGAACCAGGCCTACGACCCGAACAACGAGTATTCCGTCCCCTATACCTGGGGCACCGTGGGCATCATCTACAACACTAAGTACGTCGACGAGGCCGACGTCGGCGGCTGGGACCTCCTGTGGAACGAGAAGTACGCCGGCCGCATCCTGATGGTGGGCAACGAGCGCGACGCCTTCGCCATCGCCGAAGCGCGCCTGGGCTACAGCCTGAACACCGAGGACCCGGACGAGCTGCAGGCCGCGGCGGACCTGCTCATGGAGCAGAAGCCGCTGGTGCAGCAGTACTCCATGGACAACATCTACGACGCCATGGACAACGAGGAGGCCTGGATAGGCGTTTACTACGCGGGCGACTGCATGCTGATGATGCAGGAGAACCCGGACCTCGCCTTCTATCTGCCCGAGCAGGAGACCTTCAACGTGTTCATCGACGCGATGTGCATCCCGGCGAGCGCGGAGCACAAGTATGAGGCCGAGCTCTTCATCAATTTCCTGTGCGAGCCCGAGATCAGCGGCGGCAACATGGACTACCTCGGCTACGGCACCCCGGTGAGCGCCGCCAAGGAGTACATGGACCCCGAGATGGCCTCCAGCCCCGTGGCCTACCCCGACGCCGAGACCCTCGCCCGCGGCGAAGCCTTCGGCGCCCTGAGCGTTGAAGCCCAGCAGCTCATGAGCAGCCTCTGGACCGACATCTACTCCGAAGCCAGCCTCGGCTGAGCGTAAAGTGAAAAAGTCAGCGGGAACCCCGGCTTGGGGTTCCCGCTTTTTCTTTGGGTTTGTGCGTGTGCGCCGTTACGTTGGGAGGGGTCGTTAGCTTGTCCTGCCATTCGACCCCATTTCTTTGGTGCTTGCCCAAAGAAACGGTGTCGAGCCGCCAAAGAAAAGCGCTTTGAAGCCTCCACATCACCTTGGTGGGCCCGCCCGCCTCTCCCATTTGGGCGTAAGCCCCAACGGGACAAATTGGTGCGTCAAGTTGGTTTG
>ENA-UOIY01002390-UOIY01002390.1-human-gut-metagenome-genome-assembly--contig:-P114-NODE-2390-length-14491-cov-11.882170_pt1 | contig 14491 bp, 10 predicted proteins | sample MGYA00242335_ERZ723882 | MGnify/ENA metagenome assembly ERZ723882
CCGCGCAGGAGCATCTGGAAGGGGATGTTCGGTATCTTCTCGCGCAGCATGACGAGGCGCTCCCAGGGGGACTCGTAGAGGAAGCGATAGGCCGTGTCGAAGGTCGCGCCGCCCCACATCTCGAGGGAGAAGCAGTCGGCGAGGACGTCCGCCGTGCCCTCGGCGCCCTTGACCATGTCGCGGGTGCGCATGCGGGTGGAGAGCAGGCTCTGGTGCGCGTCGCGCATCGTGGTGTCGGTCACGAGCAGCTTCTTCTGCTCGAGCACCCACTTGCTGACGGCCTCGGGGCCCTTGGTGTCCAGCAGGTGCTTGAGACCCATCTCCGCGGTGACCTCGCGCGAGGGCTTGGGATAGCGCGGGGCGGGGTATTCGCGGCGCTCGGCGTCCGGGTTCTGCACCTGGAGGTTCGCGATGTAGCGCAGCACGCGCGTGGCGCGGTCGCGGCTCTCCTCGATGTCGAAGAGCTCCGGCGTCTCGTCTATGAACTTGGTGTGGCACTTGCCGTTTATGAAGGTGGGGTGGTTGAGGATGTTGGTGACGAAGGAGATGTTCGTCTTGACGCCCCTGACGTGCTCCTCGTTGATGGCGCGGCGCGCCTTGCGGCAGACGGCCTCAAAGGTGCGGTCCCAGCTCGTGACCTTGACGAGCAGGGAGTCGTAGTAGGGGCTTATCTCAGCGCCCGCGGCCGCGTTGCCGCCGTCGAGGCGGACGCCGAAGCCGCCGCCGGAGCGGTAGGAGACGATCTTGCCGTTGTCGGGGGCGAAGTTGTTCTTCGGGTCCTCGGTGGTGACGCGGCACTGGATGGAGTAGCCGTCCACGCGGAGGTCGCTCTGCTTTGCGAGGCCGATCTCCGGGTGGGAGAGCGGAGCGCCGCCTGCGATGAGTATCTGCGCGCGCACGATGTCGATGCCGGTGACCATCTCGGTGACGGTGTGCTCGACCTGGATGCGCGGGTTCATCTCGATGAAGTAGTGATTGCCGCTCTTGTCCACGAGGAACTCGACCGTGCCGGCGTTCACATAGTGCACCGCCTCGGCTATCTTGACGGCGTCGGCGTGGAGCTTCTCGCGCACCTCGGGCGCGACGCTCCAGGCCGGGGCGAACTCGACGACCTTCTGATAGCGCCGCTGGAGGGAGCAGTCGCGCTCGCCCAGGTGGCGGACGCAGCCGTGCTCGTCGGCGAGGATCTGCACCTCGATGTGCTTGGGCTCGACAAGGTACTTCTCCATGAAGATGCTGTCGTCGCCGAAGGCCTTGCGGGCCTCATTGCTGACCAGCTCAAAGGCCGGGGCCACGTCCTCGGGTTTCTCGCAAAGGCGCATGCCGCGCCCGCCGCCGCCCGCGGCGGCCTTGAGGATGACGGGGAAGCCGAACTCCTTGGCCTTGGCAAGCGCCTCGTCGGCGTCCTTCAGCGGCTCGCGCGTGCCGGGGATGACGGGCACGCCGCAGGCCACGGCTATCTTCTTGGCCTCGAGCTTGTCGCCCATCTTGGCGAGCACGCTGCTCGGGGGGCCTATGAACTTTATCCCGGCGTCCTCGCAGGCCTTGGCAAAGGCCGCGTTCTCGGAAAGGAAGCCGTAGCCCGGGTGGATGGCGTCCACGCCGCGCTTTTTCGCCAGCGCTATTATCTCGTCGATGGCGAGGTACGCGCCGAGGGGGCTCAGGTGCTCGCCGATGAGATAGGCCTCGTCCGCCTTGGTGCGGAAGAGGTTCATCGTGTCCTCCTTGGAGTAGATGGCTAGGGTGCGGATGTCGAGGTCATAGCAGGCGCGGAAGATGCGTATCGCTATCTCGCCGCGGTTCGCGGCCATGACTTTTTCAAAGGGTCTCTGAAGCATAGGTCGTCTCCTTATATATCTAGAATCTTAAGCTTTTCCTGTCTGTAAAGGGCGCCGCGGAGGGTCACTCTCCCCTGGCCAGCTCCTTGGAGCGCCTCTTGTTGGCCCGGAACCCGGCCTTTACGGCCTCGGGCAGGCCGAGCTCGCACATGGCCTTTATCGCGGCCTCGGTGGTGCCCTTCTTGGAGGTGATGCGCCGGCGGAGCTCCTCAGGCGGGACGTCCTCGGCCTCCAGCTGCCGCGCCGCGCCGATGAGCGTCTGGCGCGCGAGCATCGCGGCCTTTTCCGGGGCCATGCCGTCCTCTATCGCCGCGTCGCGCAGCGCCTCTATGAGCAGGTACACATACGCCGCGCCGCTGCCCGAGAGGGCCGCCACGTCGTCGATCTCGCTCTCGTCTATCTTCACGGCCACGCCGCCGCAGGCAAAGATGCAGACGACCTTTTCCACGTCCGCGTCCGTCGCCGTTTTGCCGGGGGCCACGCCGGAGGCGCCGCAGCCGACGGACATCGCGATGTTCGGCATGACGCGCACGACCCTCGCCTGGGGGAAGGCCGCCTCTACCGTCTCCGTGCAGATGCCGGCCATGATGGTCACCACCAGCGTGCCCGGGGCGATGAAGTCCCGGTACACCGGCGCGGCCTCGGGGAAGCTCTGGGGCTTCACGGCGATGACCACCGTGTCGGCCTCGCGTATCGCCTCGGGTGCCGAGGGCACGGCGCCGTACATCGCCTGGACCTCGCCCGTGCTCTTCGGGTTGCGCGGGTTCACGACGAGGATGTCCCCGCCCGGCACCCCGTGCCGCACGAGGCCGCCGATTATGGCGCGCGCCATGCTGCCGCTGCCTATGAATGCTGTCTTTCCCATGCTGACGCCTCCCTTACGGACGCACCTGGCCGGTGCCCAGCACCAGGTACTTGTAGCTCGTTATCTCCTCAAGGCCGAGCGGGCCGCGGGCGTGGAGCTTCTGCGTCGAGATGCCGAGCTCCGCGCCGAAGCCGAACTCGAAGCCGTCCGTGAAGCGCGTGGAGGCGTTCCAGTCCACGACGGCGGCGTCCACGTTGCGCAGGAAGTAGTCGGCGTTCGCCTTGTCGGCCGTGACTATGCACTCCGTATGCTTGGTGCCGTAGCGGTTTATGTGCTCGACGGCGGCCTTGACGTCGGGGACGACCTTGACGGCCATGGCGAGGCGGAGATATTCGTCCGCCCAGTCGGCCTCGGTGGCCGGTATCATGCCCTCGGTGTACTGCGCCGCGGCCTCGTCGCCGTGGAGCTCCACGTTCTTGTCCGTGAGCGCCTTCAAAAGCGACTTGAGGTGCTCCTCAGCCCAGTCCTCCTGCACCAGCAGGGTCTCGGCGGCGTTACAGACGCCGGTGCGCTGGGTCTTGGCATTTATGACTATGGCCTCGGCCATCGCGTAGTCCGCGCTCTTGTCCACGTAGACGTGGCAGTTGCCGGTGCCGGTCTGCAAGACGGGCACGGTGGAGTTCATAACGGCGTTGTTTATGAGCCGCGCGCCGCCGCGGGGGACGATGAGGTCGATGTACTCCCGCAGCTTGAGCATGCGGTCGACGGTCTCGTGGCTCGGGTCCTCGACCAGGCAGACCGCGTCGGGCGTGACGCCGGAGGCTTCCAGCGACTCGCGCATGACGCGCACCAGCGCCGCGTTCGACTCATACGCCGAGGAGCTGCCGCGCAGGAGCATCGCGCTGCCGGCCTTGAAGGCCAGCGCCGCGGCGTCCACCGTGACGTTCGGCCTCGCCTCGTAGATGATGCCGATGACGCCCATCGGCACGCGGACCTTGCGGATGACGAGCCCGTTGGGGCGGGTCCACTCGTCCATCACGCGCCCGATGGGGTCGGGCAGCGCCGCCACCTGGTCGAGGCCCTCGGCCATGCCGGCTATGCGGTCGGCGTTGAGCATCAGGCGGTCGAGCAGGGACTCGGGCATGCCGCTCTCGCGGCCCTTGGTCATGTCCTTTTCATTGGCCGCGAGGATCTCCGGCGTCTTTTCGACCAGAGCCTTTGCCATGGCACGCAGCGCCTCGTTTTTTCGCTCAGTGCCAAGCTGGGCGACTTCGAGGCTCGCGGCCTTTGCGGCCTTTGCGCTTTCGACGAGTGTTTTCATTCTGTTCCCTCCGTTTCTGTGTAGACCCAGTTGTCCTGGTGCACCACCTCCGGCGGTCGGCCGGGGCAGCGCGCGGCGGCCTCCGCAGAGGAGAGCCCCGCTATGTTTTTCAGCTCGGATGAGCTGTAGTTGACTATGCCGCGCCCCAGCAGCGCCCCGCCGCCGGAGAGCCAGACCCTCACGACGTCGCCGGGGGCAAAGTCGCCCTCCGCGGCGCGCACGCCCGCCGGCAGCAGACTCTTGCCGCGGCGGCAGAGCGCCTCCGCCGCGCCGGGGTCGATGTAGATGTTGCCCCTGGTCGGGGCGTAGAAGGCCATCCACTGCAGGCGCGTCTTCATGCCGCTGCCCGCCTTGAAGTATGTGCCCCGCGCCGTGCCGGCGACGGCCTTTTGCAGCACGTCCGGCTCCGCGGAGTGGCAGATGACCACAGGCACGCCCGCGCCGGAGGCGAGCTTAGCGCCCTCGACCTTAGTGGCCATGCCGCCGGTGCCGTTGGCGCTGCCCGCGCCGCCCGCGAGGGCCTCCAGCTCCGGCGTGACGCGCTCAACAGTGTCGATGTGCTCCGCGTCCGGGTCCGAGCGCGGGTCGGCGGTGTAGAGCCCGTCCGTGTCCGTCAGCAGCACGAGGAGGTCCGCGTGCAGCATCGCCGCCACCTGGGCCGAGAGCATGTCGTTGTCGCCCAGCTTCAGCTCGGCGATGGACACCGTGTCGTTTTCATTTATTATGGGCACCGCCCCGCGCGCGAGCAGCACCTCGAGCGCCGAAAAGGCGTTGTGATAGCGCCGCCGGTCGCGGAAGTCGTCCCGCGTGAGCAGCAGCTGCGCCGCAACATAGCCGTGCTCGTGCAGGCAGCGCGTGTATTCCTCCATCAGCAGCCCCTGGCCAACCGCGGCGCAGGCCTGCTTTGCCGCCGTCGCCTTGGGCCGCTCGTGATAGCCCAGCAGCGTGTAGCCCGCGGCAATGGCCGCGCTCGTCACCATGACGACCTGGTGCCCCTCGTCCCGGAGCTGCGCCACCTGAGCCGTCAGCGAGCGCAGCCGCTCCGGCGAGAGCCGCCCGCTCTTCTCCGTCAGGGAGCTGGTGCCTATCTTTACGACTATCGTCTTTTTCCCGCTCATGTACAAAGTTCCTCCCCTAAAATACAAAGCTTCGGGAAATTGATTTTTTATTATAACACAGCTCCTTGCATTATCCAAGCATATTAACGTTTATTAAGCTGTGTTATAATATAAATAATCTGTAAATAGGAGGCGCACCCGCGTGAAAAAGCGGATACTCTTCATTGGCACGGGCGGCACCATCGCCTCGGAGATGTCGGACGAGGGGCTGCTGCCGGGGGTGGGCGCGTCGGCACTGCTCGGCTATGTGCCGGACGTGGCGGAGCTCTGCGAGGCCGAGAGCGTGCAGCTCTTCGAGCTCGACAGCACCAACATAGGCCCGGACGAGTGGCTGGAGATGGCGCGCACCGTGCGCCGAAACTACTCGCGCTTCGACGGCTTCGTCATCAGCCACGGTACGGACACGATGGCCTACACCGCCGCCGCGCTGAGCTATCTCATCCAGCGCAGCCCCAAGCCCATCATCCTGACCGGCGCGCAGAAGCCCATCGGCTTTGACACTACGGACTCGCGCCAGAACCTGCGCGACGCCTTTGCCTGCGCCTGCGACGGCGGCATACACGGGGTCTGCATCGTCTTCAACGGCCGGGTCATCCTCGGCACCCGCGCGAGGAAGACGCATTCGAAGAGCTTCGACGCCTTCTCGAGCATCAACTACCCGAACATAGCGGCCATGCGCGACGGCCGCATCCTGCGCTACATAGAGCCGGAGCACCTGCCGGAGCCGAAGTTTTACGGCGGGCTCGACACCCGCGTGGGGCTTTTGAAGCTCATCCCCGGCACGGAGCCGGAGCTGCTGGAGTTCATGCTCCGCCGCTGCCGGGCGCTGGTCATCGAGAGCTTCGGCGTCGGCGGACTGCCGGAGCGCGGAGGTATGCACGCCCTGGTGAAGTCGGCGGCGCTGGAGGGCAAGGCCATAGTCATGACCACCCAGGTGCAGAACGAGGGCTCCGACCTCGCGGTGTACGGCACGGGCAGCGCCCTGGCGCGCAGCCCCGGCATCATGGAGGCCTACGACATGACCACCGAGGCCGCCGTGGCGAAGCTGATGTGGCTGCTGCCCCTCGCCGCCTCGCCGGAGGACATACCCCGGCTGTTCTACACCCCTGTCTCCAAAGACCTGCTCTCGGAGGCGCCCCGGCCCGCGGGGCTGTGAAAAAAAGCGCGGCCGCCTTTTTTCGGCGGCCGCGCGGTTTTTATGTATGGGCCTATCTTCCGAGCAGCCGAGCCAGGGCGTGGGAGGAGCGGCCGTTAGCAAGCTCCAGCAGCACGCGGAGCCAGGGCCCGCGCACGCCGCCGTTTATCTGCATACCGCTCAGGGAGGCGTCCGCCGCCGAGGAGAGCATCATGCGGTATTCGGGCGAGCTCCTGTCCCAGCCGGAGGCGCGGGCGATGACCAGCTCCATCGCGCGGTAGAGCGCCCGGGCGAGCCGGCTGTCGGCGTGGATGTCGAGCAGGGTGTTCTCCATGGTGTATAGCCCGCGGCGGAGCAGCCGCTCCGGGGCCCTGCGACCCAGCAGGCGCTCAAAGTCCGCCGTGTCCGGCGTGCCGGAGGGGGCAAAGTACCAGCCCGGCGTCCCGGGCGGCTCCGGCAGAGCGTCCCCGGCGAGGCTGAGCTCCGCCTCGAGGCGGATGTCGGCGCTGCTCGAGCCGAGGGCGAGGCGGTAAGTCCCGCCCGGCGTGCGCCATCCCGCATCCGTCCAGACCGCGAGGGCGCCCGGGTCGAGGTCTATGCGCACCCGGCGGCTCTCGCCGGGCGCAAGCTGCACGCGCGCAAAGCCGCAGAGATTCAGCCTCGGGCGGTAATATCCGCTCTCCGGCGGCGTGAAATAGAGCTGCGCCACCTCGGCGCCCGGGACGGCGCCGGTGTTCGTCAGCGTGAAGGAGACGCCGCCCTCGTCGGCTGCGAGGTCGGAGTAGGCAAAGCTCGTGTAGCTCAGCCCGTGGCCGAAGGGGAAGCGCACGGGTATGCTAGCGCTGGCGTAATGGCGGTAGCCGACGTAGAGGCCCTCGCGGTAGAGGGGGTCGCGCTCGCCGTAATAGGGCGCGCAGACGCAGTCGGAATAGCGCAGCGGCCAGCTCTCGGCCAGCTTGCCGCCGGGGTTCGCGTCCCCGAAGAGCAGCTCCGCCGCCGCCTCGCCGCCCGCCTCGCCGGACAGTCCGAGGTAGAGGATGCCGCGCACCTTGTCCGCCCAGGGCAGCTCCACCGCGCCGCCGCAGGAGAGCACGACCACGGTGTTAGGATTCGCCGCCGCCACGGCTTCGATGAGCCGGTCGTGGCCCTCGGGCAGGGACATGTCCGCACGGTCGAAGCCCTCGGACTCGCACTGGGGCGGGAGCCCGGCAAAGACCACGGCGGTCCCGGCCCGCCGCGCCGCCGCGACGGCCTCGTCTATGAGCGTCCCCGGCGCGCTGCCGTCGCCGAGGCAGCCCTGCACCCAGCGCACGTCCGGGCAGGCGCCCGCGGCGCTGGTGAGCTTCCGGGCGTTTATGTGGCTGCTGCCGGAGCCCTGATAGCGCGGGTGGACGGCCATGTCGCCGATGAAAACCGTCCCCGCCCGGTCGCGTATGGGCAGAACGCCGCCCTCGTTCTTGAGCAGCACGGCGCAGCTCGCCGCCGCGCGGCGGGCGAGGTCGTGGTTCGCGTCGAGGTCGGCGGTGCGGCCCTCGGCAGCGGGGGCGGAGTATTTCTCCGCAAGGCGCGCCACGCGCGCGGCGCATTTTTCCACCGCCTCCCGCCGTAGCAGACCCAGCCGGAGCGCCGCGAGGCACTCGAGCTCCATGTAGAGCGAGCCGCCGGGCATCATGAGGTCGCAGCCGGCCTCAAAGCCGCGGACGCGGTCGCTCATGGCGCCCCAGTCGGTTATGACAGCGCCGTCAAAGCCCCAGTCGGAGCGGAGGATGTCGGTCAGCAGCGTCTTGTTGTCCGAGCAGTGCACGCCGTTCACGGCGTTGTAGGCGCACATGACGGAGGCGGGCCGCCCCTCGCGGACGGCGATCTCAAAGCCGCGGAGGTACAGCTCCCGGAGCGTGCGCCCGTCCACGACGCTGTCGGAGGAAAAGCGCTTGTACTCCTGGCTGTTGCAGGCGAAGTGCTTTAGACAGGCGCCCGCGCCCTCGGACTGGACGCCGCGGATGAAGGCGGCGGCGAGCTTGCCCGTGAGCAGCGGGTCCTCGGAGAAGTACTCGAAGTTCCGCCCGCAGAGCGGGCTGCGCTTGAGGTTCGCGCCCGGGCCGAGGATGAGGCCCACGCCCTCCGCGAGCGCCTCCCGGCCAAGGGCCGCGCCTATCTCAAAGAGCAGCTCCTCGTCCCAGCCGCAGGCGGTGAGCACGGCGGTGGGGAAGCAGGTGGCGGGCAGGGAGCGGTTCATGCCCAGCATGTCGCCCGTGTGCTCCTGTTTGCGCAGGCCGTGGGGGCCGTCGGCCATCATCAGCGGGTGCAGCCCCAGCCGGGGTACGGCGCGCGTGTGCCAGCAGTCCGCCCCCTCGCAGAGCTCCACGAGCTCCCGGGCGTCAAGTTTTGAAACGTCCATGTTCGGTATCCTCCATATATGTTCAGACCCCATCCGGAGGGATGGGGTCTGGCGGCTTTTTAGTCCTGTTTGTTCTTGAAGAACTCCTCAAAGTAGTCCCGCCGGGCCTTTTCCTGGGCGAGGCGCTTGGCCTCATCGGGCTGGACCGCGTCCTGGGCGGGCCGCTGCTGCTGCGACGGCTGCTGGGGACACTGCTGCGACGGCTGCTGCGGCCGCGGCCTGGACGGCGCGGCGGCGTGGACGGTCTCGCGCGGGCGCTCCGGGGCGCTCCGGGCGGGCTCCTGAGCGGCGGCTTCGGCCATGCGGCGCTGCCTCTCCAGCTTGGCGCGGCGCAGCTCGCGCATGTGGCGCTTGTGCAGCACGCGGTATCTCACCACCAGGGCTATGTAGCAGATCAGCGCGAGGACCAGGGCGACGATGACGATCTTAACCCAGGTCATGCCCAGGACCTCGGCGATCTGGTTTTTCATGTACTGCGTCTTGGAGAGCTCGACGGAGCTGCCCGCGATGAGCTGGGTCGTGCCGTACACGTCCCCGTCCAGGCTGAGCGTTATCTCGCCGAGCACCGTGCCAGCGGCGATGGGCGCCTCGAGCGTCTCGTCGTCGCGCTCGCTGTAAATGACGATGTCGCGCTTGAGGCTGGAGACGTCGAAGTCGTTGGCGACCACGGCGGTGAGCACCGTGTTGGGCCGGAGCGTGGCCTTGCCGTCGTCCGCGGCCATGGCCACGTCGACCTCGGTTATGAGCTCCGAGGAGCTGAGTATCTCACGGGAGGAGAAGTTTTCAAACGCCCAGTTGTAGAGCGTGATGCTGTCGGCAAAGTTGGTGTAGTTGTAGCCGCCGGAGCCGTTGTCGTTGGCCTGGCCGCCGAGGACCGCGGCTATGACGTGGACGCCGTTCTTCTCGGCGGAGGAGACGAGGCAGTAGCCCGCGGCGCTGGTGTGGCCGGTCTTGCCATCCTTGGCGTACTCGTAGTAGTAGCCGGGGTAGAAGGTGGCGTTCTGGTTGATGAGCGAGTTGGTGTTGGAGAGCTCGCGCACGTCGGAGACGTTGGTGGGGGCCACGGAATAGTTCACGGTGCCGCTTATCTCGGCGAAGAGGTCGTGGGAGATGGCCTCGCGGTAGATGAGGGCGATGTCGTGGGCGGTGGTGTAGTGGTTCTCATCGGGCAGGCCGTGGGTGTTTGCGAAGTGGGTGCCGGTGCAGCCGAGCTCCTCGGCGCGGGTGTTCATCATCTCCACAAAGGCGTCCACGGAGCCGCCTATGTACTCGGCTATGACGTTGCAGGCCTCGTTTGCGGAGGCGAGCAGGGCGCAGTAGAGGAGGTCCTGCAGCGGCATCGTCTCGCCGGGGACTATGCCGGCGGTGCTGCCGTCGTCCACCATGCCTTCCAGGCAGGTATCGCTGGCCGTGACGCTGTCGGTGAGGGAGAACTCGCCGCGCTCCACGGCCTCGACGGCGACGAGGACGGTCATGACCTTCGTCAGCGAGGCGGGGTAGGCCTTGGCGTCAGCGTCCTTCTGGTAGAATATCCGCCCGGAGTCCGCGTCCATGAGTACGGCGTAGGAGGAGCTCAGCTCCGGCTCCTCCAGCGCGAGGGCGGGCAGGCCCAGCGAGGACAGCAAAAGGCAGAAGAGCAAAATTATGGGCAGCAACTTGATTTTTTTCATATCAATCTCCGCTATAATATGTTATCATTGTGTGCAGGGACGGCTCTATATAACACAGATTATACAGTCCGTACCAGCGAAAAGCAACATCAAAAAAATGCAAGGGAGGCGCCGGGCGTGAGGGGTTTGACGCGGTCCTCCGCGGCTGTGCTCGCGGCGGCGCTGCTGTTTTCCGCCGGTGTCCTGGTCGCGCGCGGGAACAAGGACGGGCCGGTCGCCGTCTCGCGGGGCGAGGCCGCCGTGTCCGCCGCGGAGACGGAGCAGGGCTCCGGCCTCATCGACATAAACAGCGCCGGGGCGGAGGAGCTCGACCTCCTGCCCGGCATCGGCCCCGTCAAGGCCGCCGCAATTATCGACTACCGCGCAGAACACGGTCCCTTTTCCGACGTGCAGGAGCTGCTGGAGGTTCCCGGCATAGGAGAGGCCACGCTGGAGGGTCTCAGGGACTACGTCTGCGCTGACGCTCAGGAGGAATACCCATGAAAATTCTCGTCGTGGACGACGAAAAGCTGCTCGTCAAGGGCATAAAATTCAACCTCGAGAACGAGGGCTACTCCGTGGACGCCTGCTACGACGGGGAGACCGCCGTACAGATGGCCGCCTCGGGCGAATACAGCCTCATCATCCTCGACCTCATGATGCCGGGGCTCGACGGGCTGGAGGCCTGCCAGAAGATCCGCGCCTTCTCCACCGTGCCGATAATCATGCTCACGGCGCGCAGCGAGGACGCGGACAAGCTGCTGGGCTTCGAGTCCGGCGCGGACGACTACATCACCAAGCCCTTCAACATCCTCGAGCTCAAGGCGCGCATCCGCGCGCTGCTGCGCCGGGCCTCCATGCCCGCCGCCGGGCCCTCCGCCGCGGTCATAGAGCGCCGCGGCCTGGAGATAGACACCGACAAGCGCGCCGTGCGCAAGAACGGCCGCCACGTGGACCTCACGGCCCGGGAGTTCGACCTTGTCGAGCTCTTCATAAAGAACCCCGGCCGCGTGTACAGCCGGGACAACCTCCTCAACCTCGTCTGGGGCTACGACTACCAGGGCGACGAGCGCACCGTGGACGTCCACATCCGCCGCCTGCGCGAGAAGATAGAGGATGACCCCGCCTCGCCCCGGCTGATAATCACCAAGTGGGGCGTCGGCTACTACTTCGCCGAGTGAGGCCGCAATGAGCAGGGACGGGTCAAAGAGAAGAGGGATAACGGAGCGCGTACAGTTCAAGTTCGTGCTCTCTTTCTGCGCGCTCTTGGCCGGGCTCATCGTGCTGCTGAACACCTACCCCATCGCCGCCTCGCGCGACCTGGTGGCCTCGGAGAAGGAGAGCTCGCTGCTCAGCCAGGCCTCGGTCATCTCCTCCTCGCTCTCGACGCTCAGTCCGCTGGAGCCGGAGTCCGTGGGCCAGGTCATGGACCTGCTGGAGCTCTCCTCCTCCGGGCGCATCGTCGTGACCGACGAGCTCGGCATCATCCTCTACGACACGGGCAGCCCGTCCGGCAAGGGCAAGGCCGCCATGCTCGCGGAGGTGGCCTTGGCGCTGGAGGGCAAGCAGGTGTTCCACTCCGTGTTCTCCGGCGGGGCCTTCGTCTCCACGGCGGCCATGCCCGTGCGCGCGGGGGGCGTCACGCTCGGGGCCGTTTACGTGCAGGAGCACGACACGGCGCAGGCGGAGCTCATCCTCTCCATCCAGAATCGCCTCGTCACCATCTCCATCGCGGCCAGCGTCGCCGCGCTGGCGCTGACCGTCGTCTTCTCCCGCGCGCTGACCCGGCGCATAACCCGCCTCGCGGAGGCCATCCGCGTCGTCCGCGGCGGGGATTACGCCCACCGGCTAAAGCCCGAGGGCAACGACGAGCTGACCGAGCTCTGCGAGGAGTTCAACAACATGACGCAGACCCTGGAGACCACGGAGCAGCAGCGCCGCCGCTTTGTCTCGGACGCCTCGCACGAGCTCAAGACCCCGCTTGCCGCCATCCGGCTGCTGGCGGACAGCATAGAGCAGAACGCCGACATGGACGAGGCCACGATGCGCGAGTTCGTCTCCGACATCGGCACCGAGGCGGACCGGCTCCAGCGCACTACGGAAAAGCTGCTGGACCTCTCCCGCCGGGACGACGGCGTGCAGGCCGCGCGCGTGCCCGTGGACCTCGGCGAGGTGGCGCGCTCCACGCTGCGGCTGCTCTCGCCGCTGGCGGAGGGCCTCGGCGTAACGCTCCGCTGCGAGCCGGAGCAGGGCTGCATCATCTCGGCCTCGGAGGACGACGTGTACCAGATAGTCTTCAACCTGGCGGAAAACGCCGTGAAATACAACGTCGAGGGCGGCAGCGTGGACATCCGCGTGCGCCGCGGCGAGGGCAGGATACTGCTCGACGTGGAGGACACCGGCATAGGCATACCCGAGGCCGACCTCCCGAACATCTTCTCGCGCTTTTACCGCGTCGACAAGGCGCGCTCCCGCGAAAAGGGCGGCAGCGGCCTGGGCCTCTCGATAGTCCACGACGCGGTGACGGCCCTGGGCGGCAGCATAACGGTCGAGCACCGGGAGGGCGGGGGCACGCGCTTTTCCGTGTCCTTCCCGGAGCCGGGAGAGGGGGCAAGGCAGTGAAAAGACGCATTATCGCCGCGCTCTGCCTCGCGCTCGCGCTCGTGACGCTCGCCTCATGCGGTCAAGCCGCGCTGACGGTGGAGGTCTGGCGGCGCACTGCTGACGCTGAGCACAGCGTCAGCGAGGGGCTCATCCAGTCCGAGAGACGCAGTGTTCAGGCCCAGGCGGGCAGTATAAACGGCGCCGTCTCCGCCTTCAACGCCGAGCCGGAGGACCCGGGCCTCGCCCGCGCGGCGCCCGGGGACGCAAAGATCCTTGCCTGGAGGCTGGAGGGCACGGAGCTGCGGCTAGAGGTCTCGCCCGAGTGGGCGGAGCTCACCGGCTTCGACCGCACGCTGGCCGACTGCTGCGCCGTGCTCACCTTCTGCGCCCTCGAGGGCGTGGACAGCGTTTCGATATATTCCCTCGGCCAGAGGCTCGCCGGGCCCATGGACGGGAGCGATATAGTCCTTGCGGAATGAAATACACACATTGGAGGCATATTTAAAATGGCAAACACCGAGAGAGTCAAAGAAGCCGTCGCCCGCGCCGGGCTGGACGCCGTCCTGCTCATGGACGACCGGGACATCTACTACGCCACGGGCTTTCTGCCCACGGACAGCGCCGCGATCATCGCGCGCGACGCCGCGTGGCTGGTCACGGACTCGAGGTATATAGAGGCCGCGCAGAATCAGGCCGCGCCGGGCGTGGAGGTCGTCCTCACCACCCGCGAGCGCCCGCTGCCCGGCATACTGCGCGAGCTGTGCGACCGCAATGAGCTCGAGCGCATCGGCGCGGAGGAGGAGAAGCTCAGCCACGCGATGTACCTGCGCATGGAGAAGGCCCTCGGCCGCGAGCTGCTGCCCGCCCAGGCCCTGCTCGTGGAGCTGCGCTCCTGCAAGACCAAGGAGGAGCTCCAGAGCCTCATCGCCGCCCAGCGCATAGCCGAGACCGCGCTCGAGGAGGTCCTGCCCCTGCTCAAGCCCGGCGCCGTGGAGCGCGAGATCGCCGCGGAGCTCACCTACCGCATGCGCATACACGGCGCGGAGGGCAACTCCTTTGACCCCATCGTCGTCACCGGCGCGAAGAGCAGCATGCCCCACGGCGTGCCCGGGGACGAGGTCATAAAGTCCGGCGACTTCGTCACCATGGACTTCGGCTGCCTGAAGAACGGCTACTGCTCCGACATGACCCGCACCGTCGCTATCGGCTCCGCCACGGACGAGATGCGCAATGTCTATTACACGGTCCTCGAGGCCCAGAAGGCGGGCATAGCCGTCGCGCGCCCGGGCGTCGCCGGCGCCGAGATCCACAACGCCGGCGCCAAGGTCATAGCCGACGCGGGCTACGGTGCTTACTTCGGCCACGGCTTTGGCCACGGCGTGGGCCTCGACATCCACGAGCAGCCCACGGCCTCCCCCGCAAACCAGCGCCCCATGCCCGAGGGCGCCGTCATCTCCGCCGAGCCGGGCATCTATCTCCCCGGCAAATTCGGCGTCAGGATAGAGGACGTCATCTATCTGACCGGCAATGGCTGCGAAAATATCACAAAAGCGCCCAAGGATTTGCTTATTCTGTAAACGAAGGGCTTGCCAAAATAAGATATGTAGTGTAAAATGTCTTGGT
>ENA-UOIY01002396-UOIY01002396.1-human-gut-metagenome-genome-assembly--contig:-P114-NODE-2396-length-14448-cov-12.786841_pt1 | contig 14448 bp, 13 predicted proteins | sample MGYA00242335_ERZ723882 | MGnify/ENA metagenome assembly ERZ723882
ACTTTTCTTTTTTTAAGCGGAAAACCTTTGGGGGATTTTCTATTTTGAGGCAATATGCTATAATGACAGAAAATCCGCCACGGGAGGGATTTTATGATAAACGGCGAGAAGCGCAAGGGGCGGTCACAGAATCAACGTCTGAAATTGTTCTACCTTCTGGACTACCTTTTGGAAAATACAGACGAAACCCATACCGTCAAGGTTCAGGAAATCATCGAACACTTTGACAACTACTACAAAATCCCCGTGGAGCAGAAAACGGTCTGTTCCGATCTTCACCTTTTGGACGAATACGGCTATGAAACCCAGTATGACGGGCGGACAAGGGGATGGAGAATTGTAGATCGGGAGTTTGACACACAGGAACTTCAACTTCTAATTGACAGCGTTCAGTCCTCCCGCTTCATCACCCAGAAGCAGGCTAAGACCCTGACCGACAAACTGAAAGCGAAAGCAAGCTGCTATGATCGGGTGCTTTTAGATCGGCGGTGCTATGTTCCCAACCGTGTCCGCAGTATGAACGACAGCATTTTCTACCACCTTGACGATCTCCATACCGCTATCGCCAATGACTGGCAGATCACTTTCAAATACTTCTATTTCACCCCGAAAAAACAAAAGGCCTTTTACAAAAAAGGCGAACTTTACGCCGCAAGCCCCTACGCCCTGTTGTGGAGCGATAATAACTACTATCTTTTGGCTTTTGAGAGCGGGAAGATGAAGCATTTCCGTGTGGATAAGATGGGTGGTATCAGCATTGTAGCCCAGAAGCGGGAGGGAAAGAAAGAGTTTAAGGAACTGAATTTGTCTGAGCGTTCTCTGCGGATGTTCTCTATGTTTTCCGGCAAAGTCCAGAAGGTAAAGATCAGGTTCTCCAATCACTTGGCGAATGTGGTGATTGACCGCTTCGGGCGGGACATTGTGATGATTCCCGACGATGAAAAGCATTTTACCATTCATACGGACATTGAAGTCAGCCCGCAGTTCTTCGGATGGATTTGCGGTTTAGGCAAGGCCGTCCGCATTTTGGCTCCCGCCGAAGTGGTGGAAGAAATGGGCGAGTATGTAAAGGGCATAGCGGAGATGTACTAACACGCAAAAAGAGAGAGGAAGTCGTACAAACTTCCTCTCTCTTATACTATCTTGTACAAACTTGTACAATCACAAACCGAAAGCCTTTGCGTACTTCTCTGTTGCATTCCGCATTTGCTTCAAGTCGGTTTTTACATAGAAATTTAGGGTAGTGGAGGCATCAGCGTGTCCTAAAATTTCCTGAACGCTTTTGACATCCGCCCCGCTACTGAGCAGCAGACTGGCACAGGAGTGTCTTAAATCGTGGGGGGACACATCAGGAAGCCCCGCAGAGCGGACAAAACGCTTCATGTGGCGTGTGATGGCGCTTGGGTCACGAGGCGCAAAAAGATCATCTGGACGGCTGAAAACAAAGGCTCCTGACAGCAGGGTGGCGGGATGTTCCCGCTCCTGTTGCTTTTGGAGTTGTTTCAGAAGGGAAAGTGTGCTGCCAACCACAGGGATGGTACGGATAGAATGTGCGGTTTTGGGAGCCGCCACGGTGATACCACATTCGGGGGTATAGGTGACGGAGCGGTTGACGGTCAAGGTTGCGTTTTGAAAGTCGATGTCCGACCATTGAAGTCCCAGACATTCACCCCGCCGAAGCCCCGTTGTGATAAGCACTTGAAGAATACAGCGGAACTCAAAATCACAGGTGAGCAGGGCATCGAAGAAACGGACGGCTTCATCTTCCGTCAAGGCATCCACATCCCGCTTTGACACCTTCGGCGGGTCTACCTTTTTCATCGGGTTCTTTGGGATAATGTCTTGCTTCTCCGCATAACCAAAGATCAGGTTCAGCACATTGTAGTGGTGTTTGATGGACTTTTCTGCCAAGGGCTGGCCGTCGGGTTTGCGGTAGTCATTGCGGAGCCAGCGGAGGTATTGGGAGATACGAACGCCCGTGATTTCATCCAGCGGAACCCCTTGGAACTGCGGGAGGATGACTTTCAGAATGTTGGTGTACATCGCCACAGTAGCGGGGCGGTGGGAGCCGTCCCGCACACAAAGGGGAATCCACACTTCATTGACAAAGGTATCAAATGTGTAAGCGGGGGAGACACCCGCCACGGCTTTTTCTTCCTGTTCTTTGAGGTAGGCTTGCCGTACTTCATCCTCCCAGATAGCCGCCACCTTTTGGGCTTCCTTCCGAGCCTTTGCGGGTGTGAGTTCCGCAGGGGGATACCAAGTCGTACACTTGAAAATCTGCTTGCCGTTGTCGTCCCGACCCACGCAAGCCTTGAATTTGAAGGAAACAATCTTCTTCCCTTTTAACTTTTCCTGAATGTAAGCCATTTTGACCGCCTTTCGACGGCACAAAGGGCAAAAACGGCTGATTCTGTTGACTTTTTCGTTGACCCAGCAAAACAGAAAAACGAAAAAAGTTAGAAAAAAGCACCGATTCAAGGTAGAATCGGTGCTTTTTTGGTGGAGATAAGCGGGATCGAACCGCTGACCTCTTGAATGCCATTCAAGCGCTCTCCCAGCTGAGCTATACCCCCATATGAACTTTTCTTGTGTCGTTTCCCTCAGTGCACGGATATTATATCAAACCTCCCGCCAAATTGCAAGTACTTTTTTCAATTTTTTTGATTTTTTTCGGCAGAAAAATATAAAGTCAGAATACAGATTCAAAAATTCATATTAAAACGATATATTTCCTATTTCCCTTGCTGCAATCTTCGTTCGAACAGCAGGCAATTGAGCACGCCGCCGTAGAACAGAATGGACATGCACACATAAAGCCACAGCATGGCCATGGCGATGCCGGCAAGGCTGCCGTAAAACACGGAGTAGGAGCCGAAGTGCTGCACATAGACAGAGAACAGGGACGAAAACACCAGCCAGCCGAGCGAGGCACCGGCCGCGCCCGGCAGCGCGCGGAGCAGGGGAATGCGGCGGTTCGGGAAAACGCACAGGATCGCCCAGAACAGCAGCGTCAGCAGGGCAAACAGCACAAGGCCCCGGAAGCGAAGCACGCGCGACAGCAGGCGCAGGATCGGCACATGCTTTCCGGCGATCCACGCGGTAAGCTGGCTGCCGAAGACATGCAGCACCAGCGTCAGAAGGAGGGCGGCAAGCAGCAGCACGGTATAAAGCACGCTGACCAGCCGCGTATAGACATAGCCGCGGCTCTCGCGCTCGCCGTAGATCGCGTTCAGGCCGGTCTTGATGCAGTAAACGCCGCGGGAGGACGACCAGATGGCCATAATGGCAGAGACCGAGATGAGCGTGAGGGACGAATTGCTCCCGAGGTCCCGGACGACCCACTCCAGCGCAGGCTCGAACACAGATGGGATCACGCCGTGCAGGGCAGAGAGCAGGTCCGCCTCCGTCAGGCCAGTGTGCGGCAGCAGCGCCAGAACAAGCACAATCGCGGGGAAGACGGACAGCACCAGATAAAACGACGCATTTGCGGCATAGAGCGGAACGCGGAACAAAGCGATCCGGCGGATGAAGCGGACGGGAGCCGCGAGCCAATCTGGCATTCTTTTCATTTTATATCTCCCTCCGGCGAAGTTCATTTGACAAAGAAACGGAACGATGGTATACTGAATTGGAAAAAGAGAATGCGGCAAAGGAGGCACGGACATCGTGCATTTCATCAGCAGCGCCATGGCAAGCTTCTGCCTGGAGACCACCGTCGAGGATGCGATGCAGACGGTGCGGGACGCGGGGTTCGACAGCCTCGATTTCCCGCTGAGCGTATACAGCCGCCCGCAGGACGCGCCGCTGCGCGGAGACAACTGGCGCCAGTGGGCGCGCGGGGTGCGCCGCACGGCGGACCGGATCGGGCTGCCCATCACGCAGGCACACGCCTCCTGGGAGCAGGCCATTCCGGACGACCTGCACTACGAATCACCTTATGAAATCTATGAGCGGACGATGGAGGCCTGCGCCATCCTCGGCTGCCGCCAGCTGATCTTCCATCCGGTGCTGTATCTGCACCGCATGCCGGACCGCAGCCTCTGGCCGCGCATCCACGACTGGAACGTCCGCTGGTTCCACGAGCTTTTGCCGCTGGCGGAGAAGTTCGACATTGTGATCAATCTGGAAAACACGTTCGACTATCGCCATCTGCAGCAGCCGGGCGACGCGCCCGTGCCCTACACAACGGCGCAGGACATGCTGGAGCTCGTCTACGGCATCGGCTCGAACCGTGTGCAGCTGTGCCTCGACACCGGCCATGCCCACATCAGCGGGCAGGACGTGCCGGAGATGATCCGTGCGTGGCGCGGCAATCTGGCCACGCTGCATCTGAACGACAACTACGGCCTGATCCGGCCGGTCTTTGAGGACCTGCATCTGTTCCCCGGCTACGGAACGCTGGAGTGGAAGCCGATCTTCGACGCCCTGCGGGACATCCGCTTCCGCGGTGTCCTGAACATTGAGCCGGTCGTGGAGCTGGCGCGTATGCCGCGGGCCGTCCGCGTCATCCAGCTGCGGGCCGCAGCCCAGACGCTGCAGGTGCTTGCAGAGCTATAATTATAGTATACCACAAACCGGTGCGGAAGAAAAGCGGTTTGCGCAGAGGGGGCGCGGCGAGTGGAGAAAAATACGCATACGCCGCGTCCGCTGCATCTTGCACAGGCGGAGCCTCTGCTGCGGGAGCGGCTGGAAGCTACCGTCGTGCTGACCGTGACGGGCGGAAGCATGCTGCCGCTTCTGGCCGGCGGCCGTGACCGCGTAACGCTCGGCCCCGTGCCGGAGCGTCTGCGCCGGGGTGAGGTCCTGCTCTACCGCCGCGCCGACGGCAGCTATGTGCTGCATCGCCTGACCGGCTTCGGGCAGGACGGCACGCTCGTTTTCTGCGGGGACCGCCAGACCGAGCCGGAGCGGGGGATCCGGCCGGAGCAGGTCATCGCGCGGGCTGTAGCCTTCGAACGAAAAGGACATTTTTTTACGCGCAGGGCGCCCGGCTACCGGGTCTACTGCGCGCTGTGGCCGCGCCTGCGCTGGTGCAGGCAGGCGATCTTCCACCTGCGGGCAGTCCTGCCGGGGAACGGCAGGAAAGGGCAGAAATGAGAGAGAGTCTATGAAACAACGCAAATCCGAAATCAACTGGAAGCTCGTCGTCCGCGTCGCATGCCTGATGCTGCTCGACGTCATGCTGCTATATCTGGCATGCCTGCTGGCGCTGCTGTCGCGATTCGACCTCAGCATCCACACACTCATGCGCGACAGCGGCTTTTTGCCTGCACTGCATGCGGCTTTCCCGTGGATGGCGATCGGCATGATCGCCCTGTTCATCCCACTGAAGCTCTACAGCAGCCTCTGGGAATTTGCCGGGGTCGAGGAGCTGCTGCACATTCTGTGTGCCTGCTTCCTGTTTGCCGCCGCGACGCTGCTGCTGATCCTGTTCGGCGTGCTCGACCTGCCGCGCAGCTTCCCGGTTCTGGCCGGGCTGTATCTGGTGGCGCTGCTCAGCGCATCACGCTTTTCCTATCGTCTCATCCGCACGATCCTGCACCGCTCCGGCAGCGAGAAGCGCAAGAAGCGCACGATGCTCATCGGTGCAGGCAGTGCCGGCATGCTCGTGCTGCGGGAATTCCAAACGAGCGAAAATTCCCAGAACAACGTGGTGTGCGTCATCGACGACGACCGCGACAAGCTCGGCAAGTACATTCGCAACGTCAAGATCGCCGGAACGCGGGAAGACATTGTCGCACTGGCACAGTCCCGCCGCATCGAAGAGATCGTGCTGGCCATTCCGACGGCAGCCGTGCGCGAACGGCGAAATATTCTGCAGCTTTGCCAAAAGACAGGCTGCCGCCTGAAGATCCTGCCGGGCATTTATCAGCTGGCAAACGGCGAGGTCAACATCCAGAAGATCCGCAATGTGGACGTGCAGGACCTGCTCGGCCGTGACTGCGTGGAGGTCGACCTCTCCCAGATCGCGGGCTACCTGTCCGGCAAGACGATCCTCGTCACGGGCGGCGGCGGTTCCATCGGCAGTGAGCTCTGCCGCCAGATCGCGCGTCATACGCCGAAGCGCCTTGTGCTGCTGGATATCTATGAAAACAACGCCTATGCCATCGAGCAGGAGCTGCACCGCACACACCCGGAGCTGGACCTTGCCGTGTGCATCGGCTCCGTGCGCGACGAAATGCGGGTCAGCTCCCTGTTTGCGCAGTACCGGCCGGACATCGTGTTCCACGCTGCGGCGCACAAGCATGTGCCGCTGATGGAGGGAAGCCCGAACGAGGCCATTAAAAATAACGTATTCGGAACGCTCCATGTGGCGCAGGCTGCGGACCGCTACGGCACGGAGACCTTCGTGCTCATCTCGACGGATAAGGCCGTGAACCCGACGAACGTCATGGGTGCGAGCAAGCGCGTCTGCGAGATGATCGTGCAGACCATGGCGGAGCGCTCCAAAACAAAATTCGTGGCCGTGCGCTTCGGCAATGTCCTCGGCAGCAACGGCAGCGTCATCCCGCTGTTCCGGCGGCAGATCGAGGAGGGCGGCCCCGTAACCGTGACGCACCCGGACATCATCCGCTATTTTATGACGATCCCTGAGGCGGTATCCCTCGTGCTGCAGGCGGGCGCTTATGCCGGCCGCGGCGAGATTTTCGTGCTGGATATGGGCGAGCCGGTCCGCATTGACGATCTGGCCCGCAACCTCATCCGTCTTTCCGGCTTTGAGCCGGACGTGGATATCGAGGTCCGCTATACCGGCCTGCGCCCCGGTGAGAAGCTCTATGAAGAGATGCTCATGCAGGAGGAGGGGCTTCGCTCCACGCCGAACCATCTGATCCATATCGGCCGTCCGCTGGACATCGACGTTCCTGCCTTTGAGCGGCAGCTCACGGCCCTTGCAGCGGCCTGCCGGGAAAATTCACCCGCGATCCGGACGCTGCTGGCGCAGGTCGTGCCGACCTATCACCCGGAGGCAGGCGGAAGACCGGCCGCGAACGTGTCATAAGTGCCGGGAGGAAACACAACGGTACGAGCGCCGTGATACCCCGGCTTGCATATCATATTCAACATCATAGGGAGGACATTCGGATGAAAGGTATCATTCTCGCTGGCGGCAAGGGCAGCCGCCTGTACCCCATGACCCGCGCCGTTTCCAAACCCCTGATCCCGATCTATGACAAGCCGATGGTCTATTATCCGCTGAGCGTGCTGTTGATGGCAGGCATCCGCGACATCATGCTCATCACGGCTCCGGCGGACTGCGAGTCCTACCGCCGCCTGCTGGGAGACGGCTCTCAGTTTGGCATCCATGTGGAATACGGCGTGCAGCCGGTCGCCCGCGGCATTGCGGACGCTTTCCTCATCGCCGAGGAATTCATCGGCGGCGCGCCGTGCTGCCTTGTGCTGGGCGACAACATGTTTCACGGCGCGCAGCTCGAGCAGCTGCTCCGTGCCGCCGCTGTCCGGACGGAGGGCGCGACGGTCTTCGGCTATCCCGTGAAAAATCCGAGTGCCTACGGCGTCGTGGAATTCGACGCACAGGGGCAGGTCCTTTCCATCGAGGAAAAGCCGGAAAAGCCCAAGTCCCGCTACGCCGTCCCCGGCCTGTATTTCTATGACGGCGACGCGGCAAAGCTGGCGCACACCCTGCAGCCGTCCGCCCGCGGCGAGCTGGAGATCACGGCCCTCAACGAGCTGTATCTGCGGCAGGGGAGGCTCCATGTGGAGCTGATGGCCCGCGGCATGGCCTGGCTCGACACCGGCACGCCGGAGGGCATGCTCAATGCCGCGCAGTATGTAGAGGCCGTGCAGTCCCGGCAGGGACTTTATATTGCCTGTCCCGAGGAGATTGCCTGGGAGCAGGGATTCATTTCAGATGAGGAGGTCGCAGCACGGGGGCAGGAGCTCCGCATGACGGAGTATGGCCAGTATCTGCTGAGTCTCGTCAAGTAAGGAATCTTTATGACAGAAAAGTTGGAACGCATTTTGCCCACCGTACAGAAGCCTGCGCGCTATGTGGGCGGGGAATATGGACAGACAATGAAGGACAAGCGCAGCGTTGAGCTGCGCGTTGCCTTCTGTTTTCCGGATACCTATGAGATCGGCATGTCTAATCTCGGCATGCGCATCCTCTATGCGGTCATGAACCGCATGGAGGGCGTGTGGTGTGAGCGCGTCTTTGCCCCGTGGGGTGATATGGAGGATGCCATGCGCGCAAACGGCCTGCCGCTGTATGCGCTTGAGAGCGGCGACCCGGTGTCGGAGTTCGACCTCATTGCCTTTACCATCGGCTATGAGATGAGCTACACGAACGTGCTCAATATGCTGCGCCTGTCCGGCGTGCCGCTGCATGCGGCCGACCGCACGGGGCTGGAGCATATGGTCTTTGCGGGCGGCGCATGCGTGTATAACCCGGAGCCGTTGGCGGATTTCATCGATTTCTTCTCCGTCGGCGAGGGCGAGGAGAGCACGCCGGAAATTCTGGAGCTCTATCGCCGCGCCAAACGCGAGGGCTGGAGCAGATCGGAATTTCTCCGCGCCGTGGCGCAGATCGAGGGCGTGTATGTGCCGTCGCTGTACCGCCACGAGTGGAATGCCGACGGCACGCTGGCCTCGGTCACCCCGCTGGACGGCGCGCCTGCGCGCGTGACAAAGCGCATCGTGCAGGATCTGGATACGGCGCTCTATCCGACGGACGGCATCGTCCCGAATACGGAGATCGTCCATGACCGCTCGAATCTCGAGGTCATGCGCGGCTGCATCCGCGGCTGCCGCTTCTGCCAGGCGGGCTATACCTACCGCCCGGTGCGGCCCCGCTCGCCCGAGACGCTGCGCCGTCAGGCCATTGAGTCTCTGGAAAATTCCGGCTGCCATGAGATCACGCTTTCCAGCCTTTCAACATCCGACTACCGCGGCCTGCCGGAGCTGGCAGATGCCATGCTCGATTACTGCGCGCCGCGCAAGATCAATCTCTCGCTGCCGTCGCTGCGCGCGGACAATTTTTCCCGCGATCTCATGCTGCGGCTGCAGCAGGTGCGCAAGAGCGGCCTGACGTTCGCGCCGGAGGCCGGTACGCAGCGCCTGCGCGACGCCATCAATAAGAATGTCACGGAGCAGGAGATCCTCGATACCTGCGCCATCGCCTTTGAGGGCGGCTGGAACAATGTGAAGCTCTACTTCATGCTCGGCCTGCCCACGGAAACGGACGAGGATGTGCTCGGCATCGCGAAGCTCGTCTATGAGATTCTGAAAACGTGGCGCGAGCACGCCAGCAACAAAAAGCGCGGCGTGCGCATCCATGTGGCGACGGCCTTCTTCGTGCCGAAGCCGTTCACGCCCTTCCAGTGGGAAAAGCAGATCACGCCGGAGGAGTATCTCCGCCGCGCTCGCCTGCTCAAGGACAATATGCCGTCGAAGAGCATCGAGTATAACTGGCATGCCGCCGACCTGAGCCGCCTTGAGGCCGTTCTGGCCCGCGGAGACCGCCGCCTCGGCCCCGTGCTGGAGGAGGCCGTGCGCCGCGGCGCGCGGCTGGACGGCTGGGACGAATACTTCTCCTATCAAACGTGGCTGGACGCTTTCGCAGCCTGCGGCGTCGATCCGGAGTTCTATACGACGCGCGGCTTCGGCCTGGACGAGCTTCTTCCGTGGGACACGATCTCCGACGGCGTGAGCACGGGCTGCCTGCTGCGCGAGCGCGAGCGTGCCTACCGCTCCGAAACGACGCCCGACTGCCGGACGGCCTGCAACGGCTGCGGCGCGAACCGCCTTTTGAAGGGAGGGCGCTGCGATGCATAGGATCCGCTTTGAAAAAACAGGCCGCGCGATCTGGATGTCGCATCTGGACCTGATGCGGCTCATGCAGCGCGCGTTCCGCCGGGCCGGTGTGGTGCTGCACCATTCGCAGGGCTTCACTCCGCATGCCTATGTGTCCATGCTGCTGCCGCTGAGCGTCGGCATGGAGAGCGTGTGCGAGCTCATGGAATACGAGCTGGACGGCGAGCTTGCCGTCACGCCGGAAGCACTCAACGCCGTCCTGCCGGAGGGCGTGCGGGTGCTGGAGGTCTATGAAAGCACGCGCAAGGCCCGTGAGCTGCGCCGCCTGCGTGCGCTCCTCACGCTGGAATATGACGGCGCTGTGCCGGAGCCTGCCGCGATCACAACCCTGCTGGAGCGGCCGGAGCTCGTGGTCGAAAAGCGCACGAAGCGCGGCATGGCTGAGACGGACATCCGCCCCATGCTGCATGCCTATCATGTGGAGGCTGCGCCGGGCGCGCTGCTGCTGACGTGCGAGGTCAGCGCGCAGGAGCCGTCGCTCAACCCCATGCTGCTTGCCGCCGCCATCGAGCGCTATCTGCCGGAAGCAAAGCCGGACTTTGTCCGCTGCCGCAGACTCGAAATGCTCGATGAGCAGGGCGAGGTATTCCGTTAATGCTTGGAAAGGGACGAATTTCTTGAAAACCAGTGATTTTTACTATGATCTGCCGCAGGAGCTCATCGCACAGACACCGCTGGAGCGGCGCGACAGCTCCCGCCTGATGGTGCTCCACCGGGAGACCGGCGAGCTGGAGCACCGGCATTTTTATGATATCGTGGACTACCTGCAGCCTGGCGACTGCCTTGTGATGAACGATTCGCGCGTGCTGCCCGCGCGCCTGCTCGGCCACCGCGTGCCGACGGGCGGCGCCGTGGAGCTGCTGCTCCTGCAGGACAAAGGCGGCGGCGTCTGGGAATGCCTCGCCAAGCCGGGCCGCAAGCTGCACCCCGGTGCGGAGCTCTCGTTCGGCGACGGCGCGCTCACCGCGACGGTCACGGCCGAGGAGGAGGGCGGCAACCGCCTGGTGCAGTTCCACTATGAGGGGATCTTCCTCGAGCTGCTCGAGCGCCTCGGCAAAATGCCGCTTCCGCCCTATATCCGCGAGGAGCTTGCCGACGGCGAGCGCTATCAGACGGTCTATTCCCGCGTGACAGGCTCCGCCGCCGCGCCGACGGCCGGACTGCACTTCACTAAGGAGCTGCTGCAGCGCATTGCGGACAAGGGTGTTTCGCTTGCGTATATCACGCTGCATGTGGGCCTCGGGACGTTCCGCCCCGTCAAGGCAGACGAGATCACGGAGCACCATATGCACAGCGAGTTCTGCATGCTCTCCGCCGAGACGGCCGAGGTGCTCAACCGCACGCGGCAGAACGGCGGCCGCATCATCTGCGTCGGCACGACATCCTGCCGGACGTTGGAATCGCTGGCCGAGCCGGACGGCACGTTCACGGAAAAGAGCGCCTGGACGGATATCTTCATCTATCCCGGCTATCGATTCCGTGCGATGGACGCGCTCATCACCAATTTCCATCTGCCGGAGAGCACGCTCATCATGCTGGTGTCCGCCTTTGCGGGCTATGACCACGTCATGCATGCCTATCACGAGGCGGTTGAGTCTCGTTACAGATTTTTCAGCTTTGGCGATGCCATGTTCATTGAGTAATTTCACATAATTTCTATATTGTTAAATATAAGCATATGTGCAGGAGTATACCATGTTTCAACTGTTAAAAACCGAAGGGAAGGCGCGGCGGGGCGTATTTACCTGCGCGCACGGCACGGTGCAGACGCCCGTGTTCATGAACGTCGGCACGCAGGGCGCCATCAAGGGCGCGCTGAGCGCGGCGGACCTCAAGGCCATCGGCTGTCAGGTCGAGCTTTCCAACACCTACCATCTGCATCTGCGACCCGGTGACCGCCTCGTGCACGATCTCGGCGGCCTGCACCGTTTCATGACGTGGGACGGGCCGATCCTGACGGATTCCGGCGGATTTCAGGTGTTCTCGCTGGCAAGCCTGCGCCGCATTAAAGAGGAGGGCGTGTATTTTGCCTCGCACATCGACGGGCACAAGATCTTCATGGGTCCGGAGGAGAGCATGCAGATCCAGTCGAATCTCGGCTCGGATATCTGCATGGCCTTTGACGAGTGCATCGAAAATCCCGCGCCCTATGACTATGTAGCCCGCTCCGTCGACCGCACCTATCGCTGGCTCGTCCGCTGCAAGGCGGAAAACGCCCGCCTGAACGCCCTGCCGGACACGGTGAACCCGCAGCAGATGCTCTGGGGCATCAATCAGGGCGGCACCTATGCCGACCTGCGCATCCGCCACATGCAGCAGATCGCCGAGCTGGACCTTCCGGGCTACGCCATCGGCGGCCTAGCCGTCGGCGAGAGCACGCAGACGATGTATGACATCATCGACGCCGTCGAGCCCTATATGCCGAAGGACAAAACGCGCTATCTCATGGGAGTCGGCACACCGTCGAACATCATTGAGGGCGTCGCCCGCGGCGTAGACTTCTTCGACTGCGTCATGCCCGCGCGCAATGCGCGACACGCGAAGCTCTTCACCTGGGAGGGCGCCATCAATCTGAAGAACGCGAAATACGAGCGCGACATGCAGCCCATCGACCCGGCCTGTGACTGCCCGGTCTGCCGCCGCTATTCCCGCGCGTATCTGCGCCATCTGTTCAAGGCAGAGGAAATGCTGGCCATGCGGCTTTCCGTCATGCACAATCTGTATTTTTACAACAAGCTGATGGAACGCATCCGTCAGGCGCTGGACGAAGGCCGGTTCGAGGAATTCCGCCGGACATACTCCGAGCGGCTCGACCGCCGCATCTAAAAAAATTCATAATATTTTTCTTGCAATGGCAGCTATGTGCCTGTATAATAAAAACAATGTGAAAAACTGGAGGAAAATCCTATGGACTACAGCATGATCCTTATCCTTGTCGTTATGGTCGCGGTGTTCTACTTCATGATCATCCGCCCCGAGAAGAAGAAAAAGAAGGAAGAAGAGAACCTTCGCAATTCTCTGAAGGAAGGCGACAAGATCACGACCATCGGCGGCATCGTCGGTAAGATCGTCGACATCAAGGGCGACAATATCGTCATCGAGACCAGCATGGACCGCGTCCGCATGGAGCTGGCCAAGTGGTCTGTTATGACGAATAACACCGCACAGGAGGCTGCGCAGAAGGCCCGCGCCGAGGCGCAGGCTGCCGCCAAGGAGAAGGCCGCCGCCAAGAAGGCCGAAAAGGAACGCAAAAAGAACGAGAAGAAGAACGGCCTGTAAACGGCAATTCCGATCTCAGGATAAAACGGAACTGCCGCAGCGCATGCAGCAGGTCCTTCCTATATTTGGGGGAAACCAAATGGACTATGCAGAGCTGTACCTCTGGGACATCCCGGTCGTCTGGAGCAAGCCGGAAAGCGGGGACCGCGAGCTGATTTCCCTGCGCGACCGCACGCCGCGCATCGCGGCCGAGGGCTGCGACATCGAAGCGCTCATCCACAGCGAGATGGGGCGGCAGATGGTGCTGCAATTTGAAGACTACATCCGCTACGGCGACGAAATGGATCCGGCCTATGTGCAGAAGTGGCACGCGCAGGGTCTGGACAAGCAAGTGATGGAGCGCAATGACTTCTATCACCGCTGGGCGCTGTTCACGCCCATTTCGTCACGAGAAAAAAGCTCCCGCCGCTACCCGCTGCTGTTCGTGCTCCACGGGAGTAGCATGCCGATCAACTGGGAGGAGTGCTCCGGTTTTCTGCCCATCGCAGCGCGCGAGGAGCTGATCGTCTGCATTCCGCAGGATCACTCGCTCCAAAATCTCCTGCGTCTGTATGACATTCTGACGCGGGACTACCCGGTCGACCCCGGCCGCGTGTACTGCACGGGCTATTCGCAGGGGAGCGCGCAGACAAATGCCCTGCTGTTCGCCCGGCCGGAGCTTCTGGCTGCAGCCGCGCCGTGCGGATGCCTTGCCGGGCCGTTTTCCATGGGGATGGAGCCGGAAGAGCGCGTGCAGCACGCGGCTCAGGTGCGCGTCCCGATCCTGACCGTCTGCGGCCAGCAGGAGGGCCTGTATCTTGTGCCTTATTATGAGGATGCGCCGCAGCGCGGCATGTATGGCGCGCGCCGCACGAATCCGCACGGGCGGGAGACGGCGCGCAACCGCCTGCCGGTGCAGGCCCCGAATGCCGCATACAAGGTCGAATCACTGAATCTTCGCCTGCGTTCGTGCAACTGCCCCGAGGTCACGCTCGAGGAGGTCCTTGCCTGTGCGGAGAGCGAGGATATCGTCTGCCGCCGCATCGGCATGCCGTTCTCCAAAACCGAGGTACGGCGCATTTACGGCTGCGACCACTATATCGGCACGGTGACGGACCGCTACGGAGACGACACGCTGCAGATCGTCTCCGTGGACAATTTCCCGCATTGGCCTGCTCCGTCCATGGCGGAGCTTGTGTGGGAATTCCTGCGCCACTATTCGCGCGATACGGAGACCGGTGCTCTGCGGGATGACAGGAAGTCCTAACAGAAAGGCATGCTCTATAAAAACCGGGACGGCGGAAATGCGGGTGGTCGTAAGACAGTTTCAGTCCCGGCAGTAATGTCTGCCGGGAC
>ENA-UOIY01002400-UOIY01002400.1-human-gut-metagenome-genome-assembly--contig:-P114-NODE-2400-length-14424-cov-10.786276_pt1 | contig 14424 bp, 9 predicted proteins | sample MGYA00242335_ERZ723882 | MGnify/ENA metagenome assembly ERZ723882
GCGGGCTGCACTCCGAAAAGGATGCAGCCCGCCGGCTCGTTGGAATATCTCCCGCGGCCGGGCTATCCCATGATGTAAGCGGCCTTTTTGCCCAATAATTTATATACCAGTGCCGTAAATGCCCATGCGACGGCGAAGATACATACTGCCATTACGGGGACTTGCAGCGGGATGGGCAGCGACGACGGGCCGATGAGCAGGAAGAACGGCCCTACCAGGAAATAGTGCACGATGTAGATCCCGAACCCGCATTTGGTCATGTTGGCGAGCAGCCTGACGATGGTCTGGCGCCGGATGCGGATTTTTTGCATCAGCAGGAATACCGCCGCGGTCATCATCGCCACGTTCGGGCTGCAGAAGGTGAAGAAAAGTTCCATGTCCGCCTCCGTCGACATGCTGTCGGCCGCTGCCGCGGCAAATCCGGTGTAGGTGATGCAATATCCGGCTCCGAATAGTATGACGCTGGTCGCAAGTGTCCTTGCCATGCTCCAATCGTTGCCTTTCTTCATGTAGTGCCCCAGCAGCAGGTACCCGTTGAACCCCGCGAAATAGTAGAACAGCCCGTATGCGTTCCAGGTGCTTTCGCCGAACAGGTACCCGACCCCGAAATAGGGGGCTATGTATGCGGACATGTAGGGCAGGAAGAGCGAGACGAACCAGATCGCCAGGAAGGCCCGCATCTCTTTCCGGGTCGCCTTTTCGACCCATGCCGAGAAGAACGGCATATAGAGGTAGAGCCCTATCAGCAAATACATGTACCACATGTGGTTCTCCTTGAAGCTGAACTGGAACGGGATCATCGCCACGTCTTTGAGCGAGTCGCCCAGCGCCTGCGATTCGTGCCCCTGCGTGTAGCAGAAGAAATCCCCGATGATGTTTTCCGGCAGCCCGAGCACCCCCGTGAACCAGGGGAACATGTTGTAGAGTACCGACCAGATGAGCACGGGGAAAAGGATCCTGAAAATACGTTTTTTGTAGAATGTCCCCAGCGGTTGCCGCACGGGCAGCAGCAGTAAGCCCGTCATCATCGTGAACAGCGGCACCGAAGGGCGGAACAGCGAGCCGTAGACGGTCGCCCAGTGCGTATATTCGGGGATGCCCCGCATGGCTGGCGAAATGTAGAAGGGGTCGATGCAATGAACCCCGATCACCATCAGTATGGCAGCCAGCCTGATGACGTCCAGCCATACGATGTGTTCCTTCTGTCCTGTGTTCCGGATCATTTTCTTCATTCGGTTTTTAGTGGGTGCGCAATATATCCTTAAATGTCGCGCAGGCGTGGCGTGTTTGCGGGCGCCGTGCGGAGTGCCGGCCTTCCCATGCGGGCCGCAGCCTGCTGAAACGTGTGCGAAGATAACGATTTATTTGCAATTATGCCCGCCGGATACGGTTCCGGTTTCAATAAAGTCGGCGCCGGCTCCGAAATGTCAAAAAAAATGCGTAACTTCGCTTGATAAAAATCAAGCGCAACACAGATGGCATCTAAAAATACATCCTCATCCCCCACCGGACGGCAGAAAGTCCAGCGTTCCAACAGCGACAGTGCACGCTGGGTCGCGGGCCTGCTGCTGCTTTTCATCGGGCTGTTCGCCGCCTCGGCCGTACTGTTCTCGTTCTTCACCTGGGCGGCCGACCAGAGCGGGCTGCTGCTCTCGCCCGAGGAACGTGCCACGCTGGGCGTCGAGCCCGGAAACCTCTGCGGCTGGGCGGGTGCCAGGCTGGGACGCCTGCTGGTCGACAACTCGTTCGGCGTATCCGGCATCCTGATCCCGGTGATGGTGCTGCTCGTCGGCGTGCGCGTCATCCGCCAGCGCCCGCTGCTGTTCAACCATTCGATCCTCTCGCTTTTCCTCGTCCTGATCCTCAGTTCGCTGACGCTGGGCTTCGCCTTCTCGGACAAGTGGAGCCTTTGCAGTTCGACGGGGTGGGGCGGTGCCTTCGGCATCGAGACCGCGGCGCTGCTGCGCACGCATATCGGGGTGCTGGGGACGTTGATCCTGCTGCTGGGCTGCTGGATCCTTACGGGGGTATTCATCAACCGCAATTTCATCAACAAGGTCAACCGTGCGGGCAACGTCATGGTCGACAAGAGCGGCAGGATCGTAGAGATCGTCAAACATAAGGTCGTGCACGCGCACGGGCAACCGTCCGATGCCGCCGGGGATGCGGCTGCCGTAGTCGCGGAATCCGTCGGGAATCCCGGAGAGAGGCCTGCCAAGCGGTCGGCCGACACTCCGGCCGTGGAGTCTGCCGTGAAGGCGGAGCCCGAGGTGGTCGTGCGCCGTCCCGAACCCGAACTGGCCGTGCAGCGTCCGGTGCCGGAAATGCCCCGCGCCGCACGTACTCCCGGGCCTGCTGCCGCCGGGACTACCGCCGCCCCGCAGGCCGCCCGCCGCGATGCGGACGACGATCCGTTCGTGGAACTGGGCCCCGACGGCATGCCCATTGTGCCCGAAGCCCCGCAGGCGGCAGAGGCCGCCGCATCCGATGACGACGGCGAGTTTACCGAGGTCGACCTGTCGCGCCCCGAAGGCCGGCTGGTGATCGGCCCCAGCGGGCTTGTCGAGCTGGAACGCCCCGCGGTGCGTCCTGCCGCCGGCACTGCTGTCCGGCCTGCTGCGCCCGTGTCCGACGAACCTTTCACCGAATTATCCCTGGGCGGGGAAGACCCCGTCGGGACACCGGCCCTGGCTGCCGGGATGCCCTCTGTTGCCGGGATGCCCTCTGTTGCCGGGATGCCCTCCGCTGCCGCTCCTGTATCCGGGGAGCCGCTCCCCGACGGGCCGTTTACCGAGATACCCGTTCCTGCCGGGGGCGTCGTCGTGACCGTCGAGGCCAACGAAGCCCGCCTGGTCGACGAAAAGGCGATCCCGACCGAGAGCTACGACCCGCTGAAAGACCTCGTGAACTACCACAAGCCGCCCGTGACGCTGCTCGAAGACTATGTTTCCGACTCGGAAGTGAGCGACGAGGAGATTTTCGAGAACAAGACCAAGATCGAGGATACGCTCCGCAATTTCGGTATCCCCATCCAGCGTATCAAGGCCACGGTCGGCCCCACCGTGACGCTCTATGAGATCGTGCAGGCGCAAGGCGTCAAGATCTCGAAGATCCAGGGGCTCGAAAACGACATCGCCCAGAGCCTCAAGGCGCTGGGTATCCGCATCATCGCCCCTATTCCCGGCAAGGGAACCATCGGCATCGAGGTGCCCAACCGCGACAAGCAGGTGGTGTCGATGTACTCCGCCGTGCGTTCGCTGCGTTTTCAGGAGTCGAAGGCCGAGCTCCCGGTGGTGATCGGCCGTACGATCCAGAACGAGAATTACGTGTTCGACCTGGCCAAGATGCCGCACCTGCTGGTGGCGGGCGCCACGGGACAGGGTAAGTCCGTGGGGCTGAACGCCATCATCACCTCGCTGCTCTACCGCAAGCACCCCGCGCAGCTCAAGTTCGTGATGATCGACCCCAAGATGGTCGAGTTCTCGCTCTATGCCAAGATCGAGCGCCACTTCCTCGCCAAGATGGAGTCCGAGGACGATGCCATCATCACCGACCCCAAGAAGGCGGTCTACACGCTCAATTCGCTCTGCACGGAGATGGACAGCCGCCTGGAACTCTGCAAGAAAGCCGGGGCGCGCAATATCGCCGAGTACAACGAGAAATTCACCGCCCGGCGGCTCAGCCCGCTCAACGGGCACCGCTACCTGCCCTATATCGTCGTGGTGGTCGACGAGTTCGCCGACCTGATCATGACCGCCCGCGAGGTCGAGGGGCCCGTCATGCGCCTCGCGCAGAAGGCGCGTGCCGTCGGCATCCACCTGATCATCGCCACGCAGCGCCCCGACGTGAAGGTCATCACGGGCGGTATCAAGGCCAATTTCCCCGCGCGTATCGCCTTCCGCGTGATGCAGATGATCGACTCGCGTACGATCATCGACCAGCCGGGGGCCAACCAGCTTATCGGCCGCGGCGACATGCTCTTCTCGAAGGACGGGGAACTGACCCGTATCCAGTGCGCGCTGGTCGAAACCAAGGAGGTCGAACGCATCGTCGAGTATATATCGAAGCAGCAGGGCTATACCTCGGCCTATTCGCTGCCCGACTATACGCCCGATACGGGCGATTCTTCGGGGAGCATGGGCAGCGAGGACTCCGCCCCCGTGAAATACGATTCGCTCTTCGCCGAGATCGCCCGCGACGCCGTTTCGGGCGGCAATATCTCGACCTCGATGATCCAGCGCAACTACGAGGTGGGCTTCAACCGTGCCGGGCGCATCATGATGCAGCTCGAACGTGCCGGCATCGTCGGCCGTCAGCAGGGAGCCAAGCCGCGCGACATCCTTTTCCATGACATGCCCTCGCTCGAAGCCAAGTTGCAGGAGCTGGGCCTATTCTGATGCTGCCATGAAACGACTCCTATCCCTCCTGTTGCTGCTTTCCGCGATGCAATGCGTCGCCGCACTCCCCGTCGCCGCGGATGTGCCGGCTGCTTGCGGATTTGCGGCCGCCTCTGATTTCCCGGCGGTTCCCGCCTCTGCCTCTGCCTTTGCCTGCCGCGACGCCTCGGCCTCCGGTTTTCAGGCTGATCCCGCCCCGGGCTTCCATGCGCTCTTTGGCTTCCATGGGTCGCCCGTTATTTACGCCGCTTTCACCTCCGGTTCCGCTGCGGGTTTCTCTTCCGGTTCCGCTACGGATTCCGTTTTCGGTTCCTCCTCCGGTTCCGCGGCTTCGGCCGCTGCCGCCGGTGCGACGCAGGGGGCCAGCCCGTTGCCTCCGGCCGCCGACCGTGCCGCCGGGATACTTGCCGGGGTTCGTGACGGCTTCCGGGCACTGGGTGCCTACGGGGTGTCGTTCGAGGTGCGCTCGGACGAATACGTCACGCGCGGGCGCTATGCCGTCGAGGGGGAAGGTTATTACCTCGTGCTGGGCGATGCCGAGGTCTACTGCGACGGAGCCGTTCGCTACGAGGTGGACAACCGCCGCCGCGAGGTGACGATCGACGTGGTCGACACCGACAGCCGCAATATCCTCAATAACCCCGTCCATGCCTTCGATTTCCTCGGCAGCGAATATGCGGCCTCGCTCGTCGGCGAGCAGGAGGGGCATGCCGTGGTGCGTCTGACCCCTGCGCCCGGGAATACCTCCTCGGCGGGCAATATCGTCCTTACGGTCGATACCGCCGCGATGCGTCCCGTGTCGCTCCGCTACGATTACGACGGCGAGCAGGTGCAGGTTTCGGTGCTGGGCATCAAGCCCCTCGAAACGCCGCTCAAGGCCTTTGCGAAGGATAACTACGCCGGGTACGAATTCATCGACTTCCGCTGACCATGTTCCGCCGGCCGATCATGCTGCTGTTGTCCGTCGCCATCCCCGCGGCGACGCTGGCTGCGGCGCCGGAAGACCCGTCGCCGACAGGCGGGCAGCTGCCTTCCGGCACGGCATGGGAGCTTACCTCCGAGCGCGATCTGCTCTATGCGGCGTCTTTCGTAGGGGATTCCATACCGGTGCGGGTGTTTCTCGAATCGGGCGTCTATTTTCCGCTGATCGACAGCGCGCTGGTCTGGTCGCACCCCGGGCTTTTCGAACCCGTCGAACTCGAACGCCCCGTGCGTTTCCGCATGGCCGGCGGCACGGACTATTCGGCCCGCTATAAACTGGCACCGGGGGTCAGGGTGGGGGATACGCGCAGTTTGTGCGAGAGCTATGTCGTCGATCTGCGGCGACGCAAGCCCTGCGACCTGCTCTACCCGCTCCATACCTTCACGACCGACAGCGTGGCTGCGCCCGGTATTTTCGAGCTCGATGTCCGCCGCGGCATTTTCCGTCCGCTTTCATCCGGGAGCCTGCCGCAACCCGGCGACGGGTGGGAGGCCTACGAACTGGTGGCCGACGGGCAATCGGGGATGTTTTGGGTTGCGGATACGGTGCGCTTGTCCGATGTCCGGGGACGCAGCCGTGCGATGCCGATGCGGCTGGTCGTCGATCTGGGCAATGCCAACCTGCTGGCACTCTTCGCATTCAAGCCTGCGGTCGGGAAATTCGTGTCGCGTGCCCCTGTCGATCTGGTGGAAGGCCGGACGCCGGGCGGGATGACCCTGCGGGTGCTGATGCCCGCCGTAGCCACTTTCATGGGGCGTTACCCCTTCTGCGGGCTGCCTGTCGTGGTGCTCGACAAACCGATGAAACTCCCCGGCGACGGTTTCCTCGGCGTAAAATTCTTCTCCGCCTTCCGGGTGGTCTTCGATTTCCGCCACGGGCGGTTGTGGCTCAGGCTGGCGGATTGACCCCTATTTCCGGTTGAGGTACCAGTAGAGCCCGCCGACGAAGATGCCGCCGCCCGCGATGTTCCCGAGCGTGGCGGGAACCAGGTTTGCGGCGACCATGTCCGCCGCCGTCACCGGGGCGCCCAGCATCATCCCCAGCGGGATGAAGAACATGTTGGCGATGCAGTGCTCGTAGCCGATCACCACGAAGCACATGACCGGGAAAAACAACCCCATCATACGGCCTGCCGCGTCGTCGGTACTCAGCCCGAGCCATACCGCGAGGCATACCAGCCAGTTGGCGCCCACGCCGCGCATGAATACCGTCAGCCACGGCATCGAAACCTTGGCCTGCGCCACGTTGCAGGCCGCTTCGCGCCACAGCTCCGACGAGAGTACGCCGGGCAGCACCACCAGGAAATAGGCGAAGAAGGCCGCCCCGATGAAATTCCCCGCGTATACCAGCCCCCAGTTGCGCAGCACCTTGCCCCATCCGTACCTGCGGCCCAGCGCCCCGGGTACGAGCACGGCGTTGTTACCCGTGAAGAGCTCCGCCCCGGCGAATACCACCAGGATGAGCCCCAGCGGGAATACCAGCCCCGAGAGCAGGCGCTGCAACCCGGGCGCTTCGGCCGCCCCGGGGAACCCGAACCCCGCCATCAGCGAGAAGAGTCCGCCCATGGCGATGTATGCGCCGGCCAGGAATGCCAGCAGGAGGGTCTTGCCCGCCGGGAGTTGCATTTTGCCCGTTGCCGACTTCTGAGCCAGCGCGAGTACTTCCTTGGGTGTGTTTATCTGTGCCATGTTCGGGGAATAGAGGCCGCAAAGGTAGTGAAACGATCCGGAACGCGCAAGCGGATGCCGTCAGTCTGCCGGGAATTTTTTTTGAGGCCGTCAGATCGCCGGAAAAGGGGCAAAAACGGGGCGTTGTCCCGGAAATCTTCCGCCCGGATGCGATATTTATGGGCTTAAAGTTGCTCAGATCGGAAATAAATCGTATTTTTGTTCGTTAAAAGACTGTAATTTTAAAGAGATAAGATGCTAACTGAAGAAGAAAAGAATGCAGGTTTGACAGGACGTATCATTCCTATCAATATCGAAGAGCAGATGAAATCGGCGTACATCGACTATTCGATGTCGGTCATCGTGTCGCGTGCGCTTCCCGACGTGCGCGACGGCATGAAGCCCGTGCACCGCCGTATCCTCTACGATATGAGCGCGGAGCTCAACCTCTACTCCGACAAACCGACCCGTAAGTCGGCGCGTATCGTCGGCGACGTGCTCGGTAAGTTTCACCCCCACGGCGACTTGTCGGTCTACGACGCGATGGTGCGTCTGGCACAGGAGTGGTCGATGCGCTACCCGCTGGTCGACGGCCAGGGTAACTTCGGTTCGATGGACGGCGACTCGCCGGCCGCCATGCGTTACACCGAGGCCCGCATGAAGAAGATCACCGACGAGGTGATGGCCGACATCGACAAGGAGACCGTCGACTGGACGCTCAACTTCGACGATACGATCCCCGAACCCACGGTGCTGCCCACGAAGATCCCGCTGCTGATCGTCAACGGCGCCAGCGGTATCGCCGTAGGTATGGCCACCAACATGGCCCCGCACAACCTCTGCGAAGTGGTCGACGCCTGCTGCGCCTATATCGACAACCCCGAGATCACGGGCGAGGAGATGCTCCAGTATATCAAGGGCCCCGATTTTCCCACGGGCGGTATCATCTACGGCTACGAGGGTGTCCGGGAGGCCATGCTTACGGGCCGCGGCCGCGTCATGATGCGTGCCAAGACCGACATCGAGCATACCCCCAGCGGCCGCGAGTGCATCGTCATCACCGAAATCCCCTACATGATCAACAAGGCCGAGATGATCAAGAAGATCGCCGACATGATCAACGAAAAGAAGATCGACGGCATCTCCTACATCAACGACGAGTCCGACCGCAACGGCCTGCGCATCATCATCATCCTCAAACACGACGCCGTGGCGAGCGTCGTGCTCAATACGCTTTTCAAGAACTCTCCGCTCCAGACTTCGTTCGCGGTGAACAACATCGCGCTGGTGAACGGCCGTCCGCAGCTGCTGCCGATGCGCGACCTGGTCAAGCACTTCGTCAACCACCGCCACGACGTGGTGGTGCGCCGTGCGCGCTTCGACCTGCGCAAGGCCGAGGAGCGGCTGCACATCGTGCTGGGCCTCCTGATCGCGCAGGACAACATCGACGAGATCGTGCACATCATCCGTTCGTCGCAGACCCCCGACCTGGCCAAGCAGGCCATGATCGAGCGTTTCGAGCTGAGCGACCTCCAGGCTTCGGCCATCATCGAGATGCGCCTGCGCGCCCTGACGGGGCTCGAATACGGCAAGCTCACCGCCGAGCGCGACGAGCTGACCAAAACCATCGCCCACCTCAAGGAGGTGCTCGCCGACGTCGGCCTGCAAATGCAGATCATCAAGGACGAGCTGCTCGAAATCAAGGAAAAATATGGCGACGAGCGCCGTTCGGAGATCGTCTATGCCTCCGAGGAGTTCAACCCCGAGGATTTCTATGCCGACGACGACATGGTCATCACCATCTCGCACATGGGCTATATCAAGCGCACGCCGTTGGCTGAGTACCGCACGCAGAACCGCGGCGGCGTGGGGGCCAAGGGCAGCGCCACGCGCGACGAGGACTTCATCGAGCACATCTACGTGGCTTCGATGCACAACACGATGCTCTTCTTCACCGAAAAGGGCCGCTGCTTCTGGCTCAAGGTCTACGAGATTCCGGAAGGCGCCCGTTCGTCGAAGGGCCGCGCCATCCAGAACGTCATCCAGATCGAGCCGGACGACAAGGTCCGCGCTTACATCAACGTCAAGAGCCTGGCCGATGCGGAGTACGTGAACAACAACTACATCATCATGTGCACCAAGGACGGTACGATCAAGAAGACCAAACTGGAGGCCTACTCGCGTCCGCGCCAGAACGGCGTGAACGCCATCGTCATCCGCGAGGGCGACCAGCTGATCGAGGCCAAGCTCACCAGCGGCAACGCCGAAGTGATGATTGCGGCCCGCGAAGGCAAGGCCATCCGCTTCAACGAGTCGACGGTGCGCCCGATCGGGCGTGTCGGCGCCGGTGTGCGCGGCATCTCGATCGAGGAGTCCGACGAGGTGATCGGCATGATCTGTGTGGAACCCGATTCGACGCAGGACGTACTGGTGCTGAGCGAAAACGGTTACGGCAAGCGTACCGACCTCGACGAGTACCGCATCACCAACCGCGGCGGTAAGGGTGTGAAGACGATCAACGTGACGGAGAAAACCGGCAAACTTATCTCCATACAGGCCGTTACGGACGACAACGACCTGATGATTATCAACCGTTCGGGACTTACCATACGTACGGCCGTGTCGCAGATCCGCTTGGCGGGTCGTGCTACGCAGGGCGTGCGTATCATCAACCTGCGTGACGGCGATGCCATTGCCTCGGTGATGGCCGTGCCTGCTGCCGGCGATGAAGAAGAAGTACAGTCCGCAGAGGCTACCGGTGCCGGGGACGCAACACCCGATGCAGGACAGCCGGCGGAGGAATAGATGAAATGAATTTGAAAAACTTTAAATTAAATTTGTTATGAAGAAAACATTTTTGACGGCTTTCGCTGCCCTGCTCATGGCAATCCCCGCTGTTCAGGCGCAGAAAGTCAACAAGAGCGGGCTCCTCTCCAAGATCGAGAAGAGCGACGCCGACATCGCCGACGCGAAGAAGAACGCGAAGGCCTCCACGTGGATCAACCGTGGCAAAGCATTGTACGAGGCTGCCGTGGAACCGACCAAGAGCCTCTTCGTCAACATGGACGCCGCGATGCTGAAGCTGGCCGTGGGCGAACCTTCGGCCACCAAGCAGGTGACGCTTCTCAACGTTCCCTACGAAGCGTGGGAATACCCCTATTTCATCGCCTATATCAAGGACGGCAAGGTAGTTACCTGGACGCAGACCGACTGGGTGCTGAAAGAGGCCCCTGCCATGGCCATCGAGGCTTACAACAAGGCTTACGAGATCGACCCCAAGAGCGCTGCGAAGGCGAAGGACGGGTTGCAGCAGATCAGCGATTTCTGTTCGCAGGTCGGTAATACGGGCATCGACACGGGCGAGTACGTTGCAGCCGCCGACGCCTATGCCACGGCTTTCCAGGCGCAGTCGAGCCCCGCTTACGGCGCAGCCGCAGACCCCGCGCTGCTTTACTATGCCGGTTACCTGCGCACGGTGGACGGTTCGGCGCACCCCTCGTCGTTCGGACAGGGTGCCGAGTACCTCAAGAAAGCGATCGACCTGGGGTATACCGACGAGGAGGGTAACATCTACTACTACCTCTTCCAGTGCTACTACGGCCTGAAGAACGTCAGCCAGGACAATGTCATGCTGGCCAAGGACGCCCTGATCACGGGTATCGGGAAATTCCCGAAGAACGAGCGTATCCTCGACGGCCTGATGCAGCTCTACACCTCCGAAGAGGGCGTGGGCGACCCTGCCGACCTGGTAACGCTGATCGACTCGGCCATTGCCGACAACCCCGAGAACGTAGACCTCTGGTTCGGCCGCGGCCGTATCTTCTATGCGCTGAAAAACTACGACGAGAGCATCGCATCGTTCAAGAAGGTCGTGGAGCTGAAGCCCGACCTGTTCGAAGGCAACTATTACCTGGGCGTGTTCTACACGATCAAGGCCGACGAGATGAACAAGGTGATGAACGAGAAGCAGTATAGCAGCCAGACTGCCTACGATACCGACCTGAAGGAGGTGAATGCCGTCTATATGGATGCCGTGCCCTGGTTCGAAAAGGCTTACGAGCTGAAAAAGGACGACGTCAATACGCTCGACTTCCTCAAGTCGATCTGCTTCCGCCTGCGCGACGAGGAGGGCATGATGGACAAGTACAACAAGTACAACACCCTGCTCAAAGAAGCCAAAGGCGAAGAATAATCCCCTGTGGGGGCGGCGCTGCCGCCCTGCGCTTACAGGAATCCCGGCTCCGAAACGCGGAGCCGGGATTTTTCATGCGCCGATGCGCCTGTCGTGATGTCCGTGCCGTCGAATTCGTAGGGTAATATCCGTGCAAGATACTCGTGCAAGAAATCCTGTGCGGCATCCGTGCGAAATGCCTGTGCTGTTGTGCCGATCTCCGGGCATTCTGCCTGTGGCGCGACCCGCGCTTCAAAGTTTCCGGATGTCGAAGCCCAACTGCCGGAGCATCCCTTCGTGGTCGAGGCAAAAGCGTTTCATCAGCAGGTAATGCGGTGTCTGCTCCAGTTCGGTGAGTTGCAGTCCGTTGTCCGCGATCTCGTAGATGTCGGCGCCGGGGTAGGCCATGACGATAGGCGAGTGGGTGCTGACGATGAACTGCGATCCGCTTTCCACGAGTTGTTTTATCCGGCACAGCATATACATCTGCCGCGACGGCGAGAGGGCGGCCTCGGGCTCGTCGAAGATATAGAGCCCGTTTCCGCGGAGCCTGTGTTCGAGCAGGCTCAGGAAGCTTTCGCCGTGCGATTGCCTGTGGAGCGACTTGTCGCCGTAATAGCGGTGTATGCCGTCGGCTATCTGGTCGATTTCGGTGGCGACGTTGTAGAAACTCTCGGCACGCAGGAAATAGCCGTCGCGTGGCTGCAACCCGCGTCCGAGCACGAGGTTCCCGTATAGCGGGGAATGAGTCTCGCGCGTTGCGAACCGAAAGTTCTTCGACCCGCCCTCGGCATTGAATCCCGCTTTTACGGCGATGGCTTCCAGCAGCGTCGATTTGCCCATGCCGTTCTCGCCCACGATGAACGTCACCGGGCGGCGGAACCGCAATCCGCTGAACCCCGCCAGCGCGGGCACCGTATAGGGGTATTCGTGCGGCAAATCTCCGGCCTCTTTCAGTCGGATATATTTGATATAGAGTGCGTTTTCGGATAAGATCATGGCGGGCTTTTTTGGGTTCCGTTCCGCTAATTTAGTGATTTTCCCCGGATATGCGGCCTGTTGTCGCAGGAAACCTTCCAGGTTCCGGACGTTGCCTCTCCCGGGCCGTTCCGGCCTCTCCCTGCCCGGGGATTCACCGCCTCTTCCTTATGCGCCGGCTTTGCGGTAGATTGTCCGCAGGCTGTGCGTCATGAAGTATTGCAGCACGCCGCGCAGGAACATGTACAGCGTGAAGGCGAGCCACAGGGCGTTGTTGCCTATGAGCGTATGCCCGATATAGAAGATGCCGAAATAGGCTGCCGTAGCCCAAAACATCGAGTTGCGCATGACGCGCGTCTGCGTGGCGCCCACCATGATGCCGTCCATGATGAAGGGCATGGCGCTGGCTACGGGGATCAGGATGATCCATACGATATACCGTCCGGCGACCTCCACGATCGTCGCGGCGTTTGCGGCCGAATCGTCGATGAACAGCCCCACCAGGTCGCGCCACCAGACGATGTAGATTCCCACGAACAGTACCGACACGGCCGTGCCCCATGCGATGCAGCGCCGCAGGCAGTCGCGCAGCGCCCTTACGTCCCGGGCGCCGATGAACCGTCCGGTCAGCGCTTCGGCGGCATATGCGAAGCCGTCGTTCATGTACGAGAAGAGCGTGAAGAGCTGCAACAGCAGGGTGTTCACGGCCAGCAGCACCGGGTCTTCCATGCGGGCCGAAGCCCCCGTGAAGAAGGTGTAGACCGCCACGATGCAGAGCGTACGCAGCATGATGTCGCGGTTGACGATGAAGAAGGTTTTGAGCGGTTTCATGTCGAATACCTCGGCCCAGTCGATTCCCGTCAGCACCTTGCGGTAGCGCAGCATGAGCAGCAACAGCGAAAGTCCCACGCCCGTCCACTGTGCGATCACCGAGGCGTAGGCGATGCCGACGATCCCCATGTCCATGCCGAAGGCGAACCAAAGGCTGCACAAGACATGCACCGCGTTGACCGAAATAGCCGTGAACATCGGTATCATGGCATTCTGCATACCCGTGAACCAGCCGTTGAACCCGAACAGGAGGATGCCCGCCGGTACGGCCCAGATGCGGGCGTAGAAATATTCGCGCGTCATTTCGTTGCCGTTTAGTCCCCACAGGGCCAGCTCGCCCAGCGGGTATTGCAGGGCGAGCATCAGCAATCCCATGCCTGCCGCCACGACCATCGCCCTTACGAGCATGTTGGTGCATTCGTGGAAATTCCCTGCGCCGAACGCCTGTGCCGTGAGTCCGCTGGTTCCCATGCGCACGAACGAGCAGTTCCAGTAGATGAAGTTGAAGATCGACACCCCGATGGCCAGTGCGCCGATCGTCGCCGCCGAATCCGCGCCCCAGTGCCCGGCGATGGCCGTCGACACGATTCCCATCAGCGGCACGGTGATGTTCGAAACGATATTCGGGAGCGCGATGCGCAGTATTTCGCGGTTCATGTTCATAGGTGCGGGGCGGGGATGTTCGGCAACCCCTGCCGGACGTCGTTTACGGGTGCAAAGATAAGGCAAAAGCGGCGAATTTGTAACGGCCCCTGTCTTTTATCGCCAAATCGGGTCTGCAATATGCCGTAATCCGGAAAAATGGATTACCTTTGCCCCACAAACTCATTCAAATACGTATGAAAGACAACAAAAACGACTCGACCACGGTACTTTCGCGTTTCGGACGCGACAAGCGCCAGCGTACCGTGACTGCTACGGCGGAGCGTGTCGAGCGTCGCCCGCGTTTACAGCGTGATGCTGCCGATTCGGAGCAACCGTCCAGCGAGGGGCCCCGTGAGCGGGCCTCCTACAATCCCCATTTCACGGCAGACAACCGCCCTGCATTCGACAAACCGCGCCGCCAGTTCGGCGACAAACCGGCTTACGGCGAGCGTAAGTCCGGCGATAAACCCCGTTACGAGCACCGCGACGGCGACAAACCGCGCCGCCAGTACGGTGACAAGCCCGCCTATGGCGAGCACAAGTACGGCGACAAACCCCGCTATGAGCACCGCGACGGCGACAAACCGCGCCGCCAGTACGGCGACAAGCCCGCCTACGGCGAACGCAAATTCGGCGACAAGCCTGCCTATGGCGAGCGCAAATTCGGCGACAAGCCCCGCTACGAGCACCGCGACGGCGACAAACCGCGCCGCCAGTATGGCGACAAGCCCGCCTACGGCGAACGCAAGTTCG